>Ga0208626_1000664_pt1 | contig 10435 bp, 2 predicted proteins | sample LakWasMet10_HOW4_2_FD_183860 | JGI IMG/M metagenome (GOLD analysis project Ga0208626, IMG submission 183860) | Freshwater sediment methanotrophic microbial communities from Lake Washington under simulated oxygen tension - Sediment Metagenome... | ecosystem: Environmental > Aquatic > Freshwater >... | reverse complement strand
CCTTGCTATCGAAAAGCAGCGGATGTCTTTGCTAAGCAGTATGCCGGATTCACCCAGGAACAAGCTGTAGATCAAGCGGTTCAGTTGATCAATACCGTATTGGCAAAATCCATGCAACCCTAATGACTTAGTCAATTCCATCTTGACGGGTAAAAGTAAGTTCGTTTGTCCTGAGCTCTGCAGCCGCGCTTCGGAGAGCTATGTTGATATTTCAGCAATGACTGTTGATGAGCTGCCTGTTTATCAGCAAGCATGCTAAATTGTTGGACGTTGGCAATATTATGCAAAATGGAGGCGGTTTCGATATAAGCATTAAAAAATAAGATGTTGCATCTATATGTAGTTGAATTGACATAGTACGGCATGTTTAGTGCTTAATAACATTGGCACCAACTCAACGACGACATCAACTCAACGACGAAAATCAACAAACTGCTGACATACCAAACAACGAATTAAAAATGGTAGTACGGTCCACATATTAGCTGAGGCAAAGTTTTAAATCGGTGGATGTGTAGGGAGATTAGCAATAATGGGCTCTCACAGATTAGCGTTTGAAATTGTATCTAGCAGTTATTCAGGCAGCTTAGAAAAGTATTCGTACCAATAGGGTATAAAAAGTCATTACTCTGGGCCACTGAGGATATTGATTTGGTGGTTTTAGCAGGATGGCCCAGCAAACCTCCAGTCAGTTTGATCAAGCGGCGCATAACTTAAAGTATAAAAATGTTGTCACTCAAGAAAAATATGATGAATAAAGTCAGTCAAAACAATAATCAATCGAGTCTGAGTCTAGTGATTTTTTTTCTGGCGATTATTTTCGCAAGTATTCTTGTTTCTGGTTGTATGACGCCCTCGTTTTGGCTTGACGACAGCGATTTTCAGAACAACCTACCGGAGAATTCAATTCGGAAATATTTCGGACATTGGGCACCTGATCCACCTGAAGTGAGAACCCAAAAGTTGCATACGGCATACAGGAGTGATTTTTTGCAAATGTTTCCAATTGGTGACCAAGTAATGCGAGCAAAAAATTATTTAATGGGAATTGGTACAAAATGCGAATCTTCAAAAATGGAATCTGAAGTACTGGATACGTGTATTTATAGGCGGAAGCTTAAAACTTACAGAGGACGCGGATATCTCGGGACCAATAGAAGTTTTTGGGCGGAAAAATTGCTTATGTATGAAGGTTGGGAGAGTGTCATTTATAAAATAAGCTCAACTAATAATTCCATAAAAGATATTCACGTAGATACCAGCAGTGAACCAATATACATAAACACATATACGACATCACCCCAGGAAAAACGAGAGATAGAAAAGCAAATAGAAAACTGCCAACCGCCTGAGTGCATACGTAAATTTTAAAAATATAGGAGATAAACGATGGCTAAAATATATACAATTGAAGCTCGTGCTTATGATATAGCTGATGTAGCAGCACATGATTTTTGGGTTTTAAGAGACGAAAATAACAACGTTCTAGCGCAATTACATGGACTTGCAACGACTCCTACAGGAGAGATAATACCAGTAGGTACCATTGGAGATGAGCTCAAATTTTATCACTTTGGATCGTACGCCATTTCTTTAGGCTTAGATCCGCTGCAAAATAGAAATTATATAGATCCAAACCAAGACTCACGCTTGGTTTTTTCCGGGACAGAAGCTGAAGTCATGGCTCGCTGGAATACTGCGGTCAACGCTATTCCCACACTAAATAACCTTAATTTAGATTACAGTCCTTTTGGCTTTATCGACTCGACGGTTGTTAACAGCAATGCAGCCTATACGGTGTTTGGCAAACTCATGGATGTGCCCGTATATGATTTTTCAGGCTACTGGGAGCCCGGATTTGGGAATGATGCGGAAATTTTGACCCCCGCGACGCTGGAATCTTTGCGCTACCATCCTGTCATTTCGGGAGTTCCCACCTCCCAATTCAACATTAACATTAATCCAAATATCATCACCCCTAAACTCACCACACCCACCGACCCTCTTCGGCCTATCAACAGTACCAACAACACCCTGCTCAGCAGCGGCAATTACAGCCTGACCGGGGTTGGTGATGTCAACGTGGCCAAAGGCATCGAAGCCTGGTTTAACAACAGCCTGACCGACATCTTTCGGCCCGGTGCGTTTCAACTGGCCCCGATCAGCCCGACCCAAACCTTGTCGCAAATGATTGACGACGCCTTTTCGTTGCCGGCTTTGGTCAACGGTTTCAACAACGCCACCCGAGGCCTCAACCTGTATACCCCCACCGACCCCTTGCTGCTAGATTTGAACGGTGACGGCGTGCATATGACCGATTACGGCAGCAACCCGGTGTTGTTCGACATCGACCACGATGGCGGCACGTTAGAGCAAACCGGCTGGGTCAGCGCTCAGGATGGCATCGTAGTTTACGACCGGGACATTAATGGCAAGATCGACGACATCTCCGAAACCCTGTCCGAATACTTCAACGGTAGCGTCGGAAGTGGCGGTAATGCCGGCACCAAGCCGCACAGCAACGGCCTGGCTGCGCTGAAAAGCCTGGATTCTAATAACGACAACCAATTCACCAGTGCCGATGCGGCCTGGAATAACGTCAAAGTGTGGGTGGATGACAACCACGACGGCAAGAGCTGGAAAGACACCGACAACGACGGCGTTCTGGATGCCGGCGAAGTCAGCGAGCTCAAAACCCTGGCTTCTCTAGGTATCACCAGCATCAACTTGGCGGGCACCTTTCAATCCGGTCTGGTCCGCGACGGCAACGAAGTGCTGGCTAGTTCCACTTTTGTGCAAAACGGCGCGACCAAAGAAGCGATTGCCGCTAATTTTATCGCCGACCCCAGCGGTTCTTCCTTCACTGCTAGCGGCACTGGCACGCTGACGCAAACGGAAGGCAACGTTAAAAGTTACACCGCCGGCAACGGCGGCGAGACTATCGACGTGGCCGCAAAAGCCGTCAACAACGCGATGGGCGGTAACGGCAACGACACCTTGATAGGCGACGCCACCAACAATTGGTTGGCCGGCGGTTTGGGTGCGGACAGTTTCAATGCCGGCGCGGGCGATGATGTATTGCTGATCGATGCCGGCGACACGCAAATCGACGGTGGCGATGGCAACGATTTGGTGCAAGTCATAGGCGACGCCGGTGTTACGTTGAATCTGGCGCAAAGCCATGTCGAGGGCGTGCAAGGCGGCCGCGGCGACGATTTCTTGTACGGTGGCGGCAACGGCTCTGTATTCATCCGTGGCGGCGACGGTGACGATGTATTGATCGGCGGTGCCGCTAACGATGCGCTTAATGGCGAAAACGGCAGCGACTTGGTCGATGGCGGCGCCGGCAACGACATTCTGCGCGGGGGACGCGGTGAAGACCGATTGACTGGCGGCGCGGGCGACGATCTGATTTTTGGTGGGCTGGACGACGACAAATTGTCCGGCAATGCCGGTACGGATATTCTGAGCGGGGATCAAGGCGATGATGAAATAGACGGTGGAGACGGAATCGATTTGGCCCAATTCTCCGGCAAATTTTCGGATTACCGTATCAGCCTGTTACCGAACGGCATCCGGGTGTCGGATACCGTCAGCGGGCGCGATGGCAGCGATGTCCTGAAAAATATCGAAGGCTTGAGCTTTGCGGATATTAGAGCCGTCAATATCGATCAGTTGAATGTCTCGCCCGTCAGCGATAGGATTAAAGTGAACGCTACCGGTCAGGCATTAAGCCGTAGCGGCGTGCAAGTGATTGGTAAAGCCCAGATACTGGCCAACGATCTGAATTTACGGCCAATCAACACGAACGGAACCGCCAATCCGCTGCATATCAGCGCCGTGACGGATGTGCAGGGCGGTAGCGCGACGATCAATGCCAACGGCGATGTGGAATTCACGTCCAGCGTCGGCTATACCGGAGTGATGGGCTTTAGCTATACGGTCGCTGACAGCCTTGGGCATACCGGTCTCGGCATTATCGATCCGGCCAATCCGCAAGCCGGCGCCACTCAGGAAATCAAAGGCAGAGTCAGCCTGATTACGCCGGATTTACCCTCCGATCAGTTGCTCGATCAGCAGCGTTATTTATCGGACAGTAACGTTTTCGGCGCCTGGGGGACTGCCAGTGCCCCAGGTTATTCCGGCAAAGGCGTGCGTATCGCGATGTTTGAGCCGGAGGGGCTTTACGGCACCGGGCCGGAAGTATTCGATTACCGCCACGCCGACTTGCAGGCCAATGCGGATAAAGCCTGGCTGAATGCGCTGGATGCGGTGGGTAACAGCACTGTACCGCAGGCTTTCAGTGCCCATGCCACCCTGGTGGCCGGCGTGATGGTGGCGGCGAAGAACGGCGATGGCAGTGTCGGCGTGGCGTATGGCGCAACGCTGGCGGGTTTCAGCATGCCGCGCGGCGAGGGATTAACGCCAAGCCAGTTGACAGCGCAAGTCGCCCAATCAAACAGCCGTTTTAAAGATTACGATGTCGTCAATAATTCCTGGGGCGCCAGTGTACCTTTCCCGTACGTGGTAACGCCCTTGGGAAGTATGGAGTCCGGCATCGGCCAGGCTATTAGCCTGGGCCGAAATGGCTTGGGAACGGCTGTGGTATTTTCGGCGGGCAACGACCGTCAGGTTGGCGGCAACACCAATACCGATCCGCTAAAAGCGAACTGGGGCGTCATAACGGTAGGCGGTATCAATCCGGCTCAAAATTTGGGAAATTTACAGCCTAGTCCTACTCGCCTGAGTAATCCCGGTGCCAATATATTGGTTAGCGCTGCCGGCGCTTATGTTACCAGTACCGGCGAAACGCTGACGAACGATAACGGCTCGGTTTTCGGGCAGGCATACGAATCCGGGAATGGTACCAGTTTCGCCGCGCCTATCGTCAGTGGCGTAATCGCGTTGATGCTGGAGGCCAATCCCAAACTGGGCTATCGCGATATTCAAACCATTTTGGCGTTGAGGCGCCACCAAGGTTAACGACGCCAACGGTGCCAATAGCAGCGATTGGACGATCAATGCGGCCAAAAACTGGAACGGTGGCGGTATGCATACCAGCCATGATTTTGGATTTGGACAGGTCGATGCGAAGGCTGCTGTGCGTTTGGCGGAAACTTGGCAGTTCCAAAGCACTTACAGCAATCTCGACGCCGTTCATGCCGCCAGCGCCACATTGAATCAAGCCATTCCCGACGGTAACGCTACTGGTATCACCAACACCTTGAGCATTCAGAGCGGCCTGACGATCGAATCTGCGCAGATATCGATCGAATTGGCCCATGCAATACCCGGTGATCTGATTATTGAACTGACTTCGCCCAGCGGCATCAAAAGCATTCTGGTCAATCGTCCGGGTAAGGCGTTGGGTAGCGATGCCTCCGACCGTGGTGACACCTATCCAGAATCATTGGGGTTCAGTTTGAATTCGACGCACGTACGCGGCGAGGATAGCGGCGGCAATTGGCAAATCCGCGTCATCGACGCGGCGACAGGAACTGTCGGCACGCTCAAAAAATGGACGCTGGATCTGTACGGACGGACTAACGACGGTACTGATACTTATGTTTACACCAATGAATTCGGTAACGCTAGCATCACTGCGGGCGCTAACCGCACGACCTTGGCCGATACCAACGGCGGCGTGGATGCGATCAATGCTTCTGCGGTCGATGGCAATACCACAATAAATCTTAGCAGCGGCAGTACCAGCAATATCGCCGGTCGGAATTTGACGGTCAGTGGCGATATTGAGTTTGCGTTTACCGGCGACGGAAACGATACCCTAATCGGAAGCGCCAGTTCGAACCGTTTGGAAGGCGGGCGCGGCTCCGATAGCCTCAGCGGCGGTGGCGGCCGCGATTGGCTGGATGGTGGTAAGGGCAACGATACGTTGACCGGCGGTGCGGATGGCGATTCGTATGTCATCCGCAAGGACGCGGGCAGTACGGATACGATCACGGACTTTGCTGTGGCAACGCGCGGCGAGAAAATCCTGGTGGTGGGTTTCGATGATATTGCCAGCTATAAGAATCTGAGTTTGGCTGCTCAAGGTAACGATACGTTAGTGCAATTGGGAGCCGGACAAACCTTGCTCGTTAAAAATACTCAACCTGCCCAATTGACCGAGCAGGCTTTCAGTTTCCTGAAAAATGAAACGATGCTCCAAGCGTATCGAAACATCCAGAGTGTGGTGCTTCCGGTCGGTACTCAAAATAATGACAGCAGCGGCTTAATTCCAAATCCTGCTGGCAGTAACATTAATGCCTTTGCATTAGCTGGCAACGACGTATTTGCATCGCGGGGCGGTAACGACCTACTGGATGGAGGCGACGGAAACGATACTTTATACGGTGATTATGTAGATGTTGCCAATGGGTTTGGCGTGTTACCTCCCGGAAACGACTGGTTGGAGGGGGGCGCAGGTGACGACATTCTGTACGGGGGAGTCGGCGACGATATTTTGGTCGGCGGTACAGGCAATGATTATTTGTCGGGTGATGACGGCAACGACACTTTATATTTGGACGGCGATTATTTTGCGCAACCCGGCTCTACCTCTGCCTATGCATCTGGAGGCTCCGGCAATGACCGATTTATTGTCACCAACGATTCTTCAACGGCAGGCGGCGATTGGCGAAACGTAATAGGCGATTTAGAGGTTAATAACGTCAACGAAAAAATCGATCTTACCGCCTTTACCAATCTGACCTCTTTTGAGCAATTAATCTTTTCGCAAGGTGTGCTCTATGATGCAAACTCGACTCGCGTCTACTTGGAAGGTTCAACATCGGGCCAGCATGTGGATATTTATAATGTCGCGGCAGCGCAACTTTCAGCCGCTAATTTCATTTTCTACCAACCGGTTAATCAAGCCGGACAGATCAATGGCAGCTCAAACAACGACAATTTGATAGGAAATGCAGGCGCTAATACGCTGAACGGCGATACCGGCGCTGACACGATGGAAGGCCGCACCGGCGACGACACCTATCTGGTGGACAATACTGGAGACATCATCAACGAACTGCCGGGCGGTGGTTTCGATACCGTAAAAGCCGGTGTGACATACAGCTTGGCATCGGAAGTGGAAAATCTTGTGCTGACAGGTACGGGTAACCTCAATGGCACTGGTAACGAGCTTGTCAACCGCATTACCGGTAATACCGGTAATAATTGGCTGAACGGCGGTGCCGGTGTGGATACTTTGCTGGGCGGTGCGGGTAATGACACCTATATCGTTGATAGTCAGGCCGATGCCGTGATCGAAAACGCTGGCGAGGGTACAGACACGATACGGTCCTCGGTTTCCTATACGTTGGGTAATAATGTCGAGAATCTTACTCTGACGGGTTTAAATGGCATCAACACCACGGGCAATGCGCTCGGCAATATTCTCATCGGCAATGCCGGGGACAACATGGTGGATGGCGCTGAAGGGGCCGACATCATGATTGGTGGCTCAGGCGATGACAGCTACTTTGTCGATAATGCCAGCGATATCATCACAGAAAATCTTAATGAAGGCATTGATACGGTGTATGCGGCGCTCAATACCACGCTAGGAGCTAATCTGGAAAATCTGGTTTTGGGCATTGCCGCTACAACAGGCACCGGTAATGAATTAGACAACCAGATTATAGGCAATGCCCTCAACAATGCGCTCACTGGGAATGCTGGCAACGACTGGCTGGATGGGGGGTGGGGTAATGACACAATGCAGGGAGGCCTGGGAGATGACACCTATGTCATCGACGCCGTCGGCGACACAGTAACGGAAAATGCCGGTGAAGGCACGGATACCGTGCTATCCGGCATTAGCTACGACTTGACCGGTCTGACCAATGTTGAGAATCTCACGTTGACCGGCACAGCGGCCAATAACGGCATCGGCAACGAGCTGGATAATGTTATCACCGGCAACAGCGCAGCTAATACATTGGGCGGTTACTTCGGTAACGATACCCTGATTGGCAGCGCTGGAAATGATACCTACATAGTAGGTACAAGCCTTGGGGTTGAGTATTCAGTTTCCGTTGTGACAGAAGACGTTATCGAGGAATACGACACAACCGCTGGTAACGTCGACACGCTGTGGTTTGGTTCGTTTTCCTCTTACGATCCCGATAACAATAGCTGGTTCAATTTTTCCAGAGTTAGCAACGATCTGCTCATTGACTACCAAGTTGGTAATAGATATGCCGACTGGGGAAGCATATTAGAAAAAGTCAGTGTCAAAAACTATTTTCTGGGCAGTGCTTACGAGGTCGAAAAAATCGAATTTCCTGGAACAGTAGCATATACGGCTGATCTGTTGACATCCTACGGGTATCAATATATAGGTTCTGCAGGAGATGATGTAATGATTTCTAATTCGGGATGGGTTTCGCAAATGCTGGGTGGCGATGGTAATGACCATTTATACGGCGATGTATACTCCAATACATTGTGGGGCGATAGCGGCGATGATTATCTATACGGCGGGGCAGGAAATGATTACCTGTATGGCGGCATTGGCAATGACACTTATCGGTTTGACATCGGCGACGGCAACGACGTGGCTTCAGATTTTGAAGGGGTCAACACCATCAACCTGACCGGACTTAGTTCTACTGATCCAACCGTCATTTTTAAACGGACGGACGCTTACGAACTTACTATAGAATTTAGCGGTAATACTACGGACAAGATCACGTTCGACGGATGGTGGGGCGGTGCCAATAACACCAACCGCTTTGTTCACTTCGGCAATGACAACGCCACACTAAATCTGGATCAAATTGAAAGCCGTCGAACAATTGTCGCAGCAACGGCCAATGCCGATGTGATTTACGGCAAAGCTGCTAATGAAACCATCTCAGGCCTTGGCGGTAATGATGACCTTCATGGTATGGGTGGAGATGATGCTCTCTACGGCAACGATGGCGCAGATCGGCTTTATGGAGAAGAAGGTAATGACAGGCTCTATGGCGGTGCCGGCAATGATGTGTTAGATGGCGGAAGTGGCGCAGACATCTTGGATGGAGGCGCAGGCAGCAACACCTTTTACGTCGATAATGCAGGGGATACAGTGATCGGTGCTGGTAATATTTATACCAGTGCGACCACCTATACGATGACCGATGGCGCACTTGCTTGGGTATATATTCAGAAAGACGGTGATCGGAATGTCACTGGCAATCAAAGTGACAATCACATCTACGGCAATCGTCAATCCAATTGGATCAAAGGGTTGAGTGGGCATGACTATATAGATGGTGGTAACTCGGGTAACGATATTCTGCAAGGTGGTTTGGGCCACGATCAACTATATACCAGGTATTATGGAGACGGAACTCAAAATCAATCCGTTCTGGATGGCGGCGATGGTAACGACAGCTTGACTGGCAATAATGGCAATAACCTCTTGATCGGAGGCAAGGGAAACGATTCTCTGTTAGCGGGCTACTATACCGATTGGGACAATATCAGTTTTGGGGATACTGGCTATGACATCGTTGCCTACAACAAAGGCGACGGTCAGGACGTGCTTTTTGCTGGCGACGGCGCAAAGTTGACCTTGTCGCTGGGCGGCGGTATCCAATATAGCGATCTCAGTTTCACCAAATCCGGCGACAACCTCATCCTAAATACGGGCGGTGTCGATAGTATTAACTTTTATGGCTGGTATCTGGATAGCACCCTTTATTATGGCGATGCCAAGAGCGTGCTTAATCTGCAGGTGATTGCCGAAACCATGGCTGGCTTCACTCTCGGTGGTTCTGATGCGCTCCGTAACAATAAGGTCGAGAACTTCAACTTTGCCGAGTTAGTTGGCCAGTTCGATGCGGAAGGTGATACTGCCAACTGGCAGCTCACTGACGCAAGGCTCAGTGCGCATCTGCTAGCGGGCAGTGATACCGCTGCGATTGGCGGCGACCTGGCTTACCAGTATGGCAAGACAGGCGCATTGGATGAAATTATTGTTGACACTGCCCAGAGCCTTATCAGCAGTGCTCAGTTCGGCCAGACAGCGCAGACACTCAACAGTCAATACGGTGATGCAGGCAACAATTCCCTGTATGGTGGAGCGGGCGATGACTATTTGTCCGGCGGTGCTGGTAACGACACCCTGACCGGGGGCGCCGGCAACGATACCTATATACTAGGACGCAGTTACGGTGCCGACACCGTGGTCGAGAACGATGCCACTGCAGGCAACACAGACATTACACAATTTCTGTCCGGCGTCGCCACCGATCAAATCTGGTTCCAGCACGTCAATAACAACCTCGAGGCCAGTATCATCGGCAGCACCGACAAGATGGTAGTCAAAGACTGGTATCTCAGCACCGCCAATCACGTCGAACAATTCAAAACCACCGACGGTGCCAAGACCTTGCTCGACAGCAATGTGCAAAATCTCGTGAACGCTATGGCGGCCTTCGCACCGCCG
>Ga0208626_1000658_pt1 | contig 10485 bp, 9 predicted proteins | sample LakWasMet10_HOW4_2_FD_183860 | JGI IMG/M metagenome (GOLD analysis project Ga0208626, IMG submission 183860) | Freshwater sediment methanotrophic microbial communities from Lake Washington under simulated oxygen tension - Sediment Metagenome... | ecosystem: Environmental > Aquatic > Freshwater >... | reverse complement strand
GTTTTGGTCAGGCAGAAGTCAACAAGGGCAAATTGGCTGCTAAGTCGATCAAGGTCTTGCCGGATAAGCCCAGCCAAGGTTCGGAAGCGCTATTTAATGACTTGCGCCAAACCATGAAAACCCAGTCGCTGGATTCTTTGATTTTTATCCATGGTTTTAATGTGTCGTTTAAAGCCGCTGTCGAATCGGCTGCCAAAATCGGCGAGCGTTACGCCAAACTCTCCAATAACAACTACCAACCGAATATTTTTGTCTTTTCCTGGCCGTCGGATGGACAAGTGACCAGCTATTTTAACGATCGCCACGATGCGGAAAGCTCCGGTTATGCATTCGCACGCGGCTTGATGAAGCTGTCTACGTTCTTAAAATCTGCTGACAAAGAAGCAGCCTGCCAACAAAAGATCAACCTGATTGCGCACAGCATGGGCAATTATGTGTTGCGGCATGCCTTGCAACAGGCTAAAAAGATTAGCAATGGCGCATCGTTATCACGTATTTTCGACAATATTATTTTGACTGCCGCCGATGAAGATAATGATGCTTTTGAGCATGATCATAAATTGGCACGACTACCCGATCTGGCCCAGCGCATTACGGTTTACTTCAATAACGGTGATTTAGCGCTTAAAACCAGCGATTACACCAAGGGTAATCCGGATCGTTTGGGACATGACGGCCCGAGCCAACCGCATCAAATACCGGCGAAAGTGGTTATTGTCGATGCCAGCGACGTGGTGAAAGGGGTAAGCGAACATTCGTATCATGTGGAAAATGACAACGTCGGTAACGACATCATCGCGGTATTGCGCGGCGAAAGTTCGGAACAGATTCCTTCTCGGCTGTATGTGCCCCATGCTAATAAATTCAAATTGCTCTAATGGATAAATAAATTTAGAGACGCTTAATAAAGGTTAATGTTTTGTTCAGGATGCCATGCTATGGTCTGACGCTCTTACCAACCGCCGAGGAGTACAACATGAAAAATCTATTCAGCTTATTTGCGATATTAGCGTTAGTGTCGTTCAATCAAGTTTCAATTGCCGAAGAGCAATCTACTGCAAAACCAGCGATGAAAATGGATCAAGGCATGGGTGACGGTCAAATGGATCACTCTAAAATGATGGAACATATGAAGATGGAACAAGAGCATCAACTTAAAATGCATGATTTATCGAACAAGATTCTTACCGAAACTGACCCAAAGAAACAACAAGAATTAAAAGACCAACAATTGAAATTGATGGAAGAGCAGATGATGCACAAAATGAAAATGATGAAAAATCATAAAATGCAGCATTAATAATAAAACGTTGTCATATCGGGCTAAACAAATATTTTATTGGCCCGATATGACGACAAACTGATAGTTCCAATGTTTTCTGATAGACCCCTGTAATTTATCGACTCTCCCCCACCGGCGCCGCAAATGCGTCAGCAACCAACTCTTTTACGTTATCACCGGTCAAGGTGTTTAAAAAAGCCGTTAAGTCGTCGATTTCATCGCCGGTCAATTGCAGTGGCTTAATAAGCGGATCAAGGTTTTCGTTAGTAACGCCGCCGCGATTGTAAAATTCAACCACCTCACGCAAAGTCGTCAAGCTGCCGTTGTGCATATAGGGCGCGGTCAGGCTGATGTTACGCAATGTTGGTGTTTTATACTTCCAGCGATCTTGCGGGTCTTGGGTGATTTCATATCGACCCAGATCATTTGTCTTGGCGGCGGAGACAGCGGCAATCAGACTGTTGGCGACATTGACATAAACGCCGGGGGCAACTTGTAGCGGTTGCGTGTCGCTGGGTTTGCTCATCGCCTCGCGATAGCCGATGCCGGTATTGTGATTGTCATGATCGGTAAACAGCGCGTGGTTTTTGGCGATAGTGTGGCACCCGGCACAGTTGGCTTTGCCGGTAAACAGCTTAAAGCCGCGTTGTGCCTGCTCATCGATAGCGCTTTTGTCGTGCCCGAAGTACCAGCGATCAAACGCCGAATTGGCGGAGTTCAAGCTGCGCTCGTAGCTGGCAATCGCCATACCGATAGTTTCCATGCTCGGCCCTTTGCCGAAGATGCGCACAAACTGGCGGTTGTAATCGGCAATCCCTTTTATTTTTTCAATAACAACGCCGATGGACGGATTACCCATTTCGTTATGTGCCAGCAATGGCCCCCAGACTTGCTGCTCCAGACTATTTTCCCGACTATCGTGAAACAGCGTTTTGGCGTAGGCGATATTGTAAAGCGTCGGGCTGTTACGTCTTACAGTGCGGCCTTCAATGCCTACCGCGGTAGCCATTTCGTTGTTGGTAAAGCCTTGTTCCGGGATGTGGCACATCGCGCAAGAAAAGGTATTGTTAAGCGATAGGCGGCGATCGTAAAACAGCTGCCTGCCTAAGCTGATTTTGGCTTTACTGCTGGGATTGTCGACCGGCACGGGCACTGCACCCAAACCTAAAGGTGGCTTGCGGTACGTCTTAGTCAGATCGGTTGCATTGCCTTTACGCTCGGCTAAGGCAATCGAATGGGTTTGGTAATTGTCTTGTTCGTAGCCTGATTTGTTATCGCCAGCGGAATATAAGGCCGCGGTCGGCTCGCGTTGAGGACTTGCTGTGTCAGTGGGGCTTTTCAATAAGGTTTTAACATCGTTAATCAGCGTGTCCGGGTGCAAAAAATCGACGCTGTAGATATTGCGAATCTGTTTGTTACGGTCAATCAAATAAACCCGCAACTGGTGTGAAAACGTGCCGGTAAAATGCCCTTCGGTATCAAAAACCTTCTGCACATTTTGTTTGTAATTGGCGAGCAGCGGTTGTAAGTCTTGTTCGGATTTAGTGGTTAAGAATTGCCAGTCGACGCCATCGCTTTGAAAGCTTTGGGCATACTGCTGCATGACTTCCGGCGTATCGTGCTCGGGGTTAAAGCTGATCGTCAACATGCGCAGCTTGCCGACTAATTCGGGCTCCTTTTTTAGCCGGGTTTTAATTTTATGCAAAACCGCCGTCGCCAACGGGCAGCCGTTAACATCGCTGCAGCTGGAGTAAATAAAACTGAGCAACACCACTTTGTCGCCCAGCAAACTGTGCAACGAAATGGCGTTATTTTGTGTGTCCAGCAGGTTGCCGTCGGCGGCATTACCTAATGCCGGCAGCTGATAAGTGCCGGGTTCCGGGGCGGTAAATTCAAGCGCGCCATAGCCGGGGGCGAGTGTTTGCGGTTGGTTTTGCGACGAGACATCCGCTTGGCTTAATGGGCTGGCACAAACAACAAGCAGCGTAAGAAGTAGGCTTGGCAAATTCATTTTTTTCACGACGTCTCCAGATTGATCACTTTCTATTATGATCCCAATTGGGGCTAGCAATCATATTTAAGATCAACCGAAAGACTGTCAATCTATCTGAGTATTGAATCCGCTGTGGCTAGCGTTATCCAGCCACGGCAATTGAATTTCCAGCACTTCGCGGTAGAGAAATAGCAACGCAGATTTTGCCTGATTTTGAGTCGAGGCAGCGACTTTGCCAGCGACAGTAAGATGCGTCAGGAAGGCCTCGACATCCTGCGCACCTAAATCTTTCGGGTGGGTCTTGTCATGGAAGTAAATATATCGTTTAATCCAGTCCGCTCGGTGCGAATAGCGTAATGCTTCACACGCAACTTATCACGCACTTGATCAAGCAACTTAGGGATTGAGCCATGTCATTTTTACCTGAAAATTTAGGGTGTGCTGTATTTTTACACTCAATCAAAACAATGAGCTACAGTTCCTTTTTGAGAATATACACCTCAAAGGTGCTTTTCACGGCATTTTTTAGGGTGTCTACTTTACGTTAGGCAACCACAGGTATTAGCCATGCAAACCGTTGTGCTTCAAGACCTTGTCCGCTCAGTTCAGGATGATCAAAAAGATCAAGCCGAACGAATTTTTGAGAGGGTCTTCGAATCCCTAATGTGGACTCACGTCGTAGATGGGAAGATTGAAGAAAGAGTGCCTTTGAAACAATGGAAGCATCGCCAGCCTGCGGAAATTGAAATCGATCTAGCGTATCTTGAGATCAACCGAGCCGAACTTCTCTCCACCTTCTCTGAATATCTATCAAATCCTTCGCTGACATCAAAACAAGCGGACTGGCTCTTCCTCAATGTCCTCACCTATGCAGAGTACGTTGCTACTGTGAGCGAAATTCGCGAGAAGGTCATGGGGATCAAGCGCTACGTGAAAAGCCACTTTCCACCCAAGAATGAGCACTTAACAGATATTTCCGCCTTTGCACGGAGGCCATGGCACCTCCCGGTGCTCCTTACTGTCATCGCAATAGGTTGGGCCATTCATCCTTTTGTCGGCGTTTCAATAACCGCCTATGCACTTTTTGCCGCACATCGACAACAAAAGGCCTGGGCACTGGTCAACGCAACACTGGCAAGCATGCTCCAGACCTACTTGTCGTTCAACACTGCTGACCTGAGTTGGGCGCAGGTTACCTCAACACTTGAGCGCTCAAGAGAGGCCGGAGCAATATGGAGCGCCTCACTGTTCGCACTTGCAGAGCGCAGAACTGGGGCACAAAATGCAACGAATTGAGCGTGTTTGCCTGACAAGTTGTTCAACAGGACGTCAACCCTCTACGCGGCTTGCCGTCTGTTAACGCCTGCGTTAGGCCTCGCATGCCAGCCGCTAAGCGTCAACCTGTTTACGATGCGGCCGCCTTTCCGCAGTTCGCCTTTGGGCATGTGCTGCCACCAAAAGTGCCGCCGGAGCTGCGCGCTATGCCGGAGCTCCGATCGTCCTTGGCTAATGCGATCTACATGGCCAGTCAGATCGAACTCGCACAGGGCTCGGTCCATCTTCGAGCTGAACCAGTTCGAGCTGCATATCTTCGCGCTTCGCTTGCTGAGATCGTCAGAGTTGAAGACGTAAGTAAACTCTACGATAAGTCGTTTTCATTCAAACAGAGCCGTGACCCGCTTCTTCACGCCGTAAAGCTACTCCGCAACTACGAGGTCCACGTCGGCGGATTCTCTGTTTCCGAAGGTGCCGTTTCAGTCAATTGGGGTATCGACGAAGCGGTGTATGAGAGTTATGTCGTTGAAAATCTCTCAGCGCCGGAAATCCGGAAGCTCGAGAGCGCGGCCGGTTATTCGGACTCCCAGCTTGAGGAACTGTTGGCACTGTTCGACATACACCAACGAAAGTTTGGCGTGGTCCAACTCATTTACAACACGGCACTTCATGTGGCCACATTGCTCGGCAAGGCCTAACCCATCGCTCAAGCGGAGCATCTTTACTTAAATTCAACCAAAGGGAACAAAATGAAAAAACTCATATTAATCAGCAGCTCAATTGTAATTGCCATTTGCTCTAGCACTGGTTCAGCAGATAAATGGGTTAATGGCTACACGAAACAAGATGGAACCTACGTTCAAGGACATAGCAAAAGCAGTCCAGATAGCTATCGTTACAACAACAAAGGCTCACAATCATATGGCGGTTCTCAACGAGACGAGTACAGCTCTGGTATGGGTGCAACAAACAAAAAGAACTCTTCCTATGGGTACCGCGACAACGATAATGATGGGTTGGGCAATTCCTACGATCCTAAACCAGAATCTGGAAGAAATTGGTGAGAAAGTTTTCACCAAACATGGAGCTCAAAGGGACGTGTCGTTTCTTGGCGGTTTTGCAGGTTTGTAATTAATCAAGCTTTGGGCTTCACATAAAAAACCGGGATAACACTACCATTCACGAAAACAATGAAGGAACAAACCAAATGACCTTGCCAAAACCGATGCGTGTGTTAGCCATTAGCCCGCGTAGGTCCGATTAGCGCAGCGTAATCGGACGCAAGTTGCCTAGTGTTATCATCAATACTTTCCAAATCAGGAAAAGGCTATGCCCAACTACAGACGCGCATTCATTCCGGGAGGAACTTGGTTTTTTACGGCAAACCTATTGCAGCGGCATCACAACGACCTGCTCATCCGCGAGATCAGCTTGCTGCGCGAAACGGTGAGGCGAGTCCGTGAGCGCCACCCTTTTCACATCGATGCCTGGGTTGTTTTGCCGGAACATTTACATTGTGTATGGACCTTACCATCCAGCGATAGCGATTTCAGCAAGCGGTGGCGCTTAATTAAAAGTGGATTTTCACGTGCGTTACCCAAAACCGAACGGCGATCTGATGTACGAGAAACAGCCGGGGAACGTGGCATATGGCAACGGCATTACTGGGAACATTTTATCCGCAACGACGCCGACTACCAACGCCACATCGATTATGTTCATGTAAATCCTTTGAAACATGGGTACGTCAAGCGGGTCGCGGATTGGCCTTATTCAACTTTTCATCGCTATGTCGCGAATGGTATTTATCCAGCCGATTGGTGCGGTGACATCAATTCCGTAGTTGGTGGCGATGAATGACATGCGTCCGATTACGCTGCGCTAATCGGACCTACGCGGGCTCCACCCCATTGTCATGCAAAATACTCAGAATATGAGATTACGGTAAATATCCTTACAGGTGTTGTAGAAGGAAAATTCCCAAAGCGAGCGTTACGACATGTTCTTAAATGGTATGAGTTACACCGAGAAGAATTAATTGCAAACTGGGAGCTTTGTCAAAACGATCAGCCCCCAAAAACCATAGAGCCGTTGGAGTGATTATTATGTTTCTTCATATTACTAATGCTAGATACCTGGAAGACTATAAAGTTGAAGTCTCTTTTAATAATGGTCGAAAAGGGATAGCAGACTTGGCAGACGCTTTAAAAGGGGCAATGTTTGAACCATTGAAAAATAAGACACTATTTTCACGTCTGGTCGTTGATAAAGAACTAGATACCATTGTTTGGTCAAATGGTGCTGATTTGGCGCCAGAGTACATTTATTTTCAAGCATTTAAAAACGAACCAGAATTACAGCCTCAATTTAAGCAATGGGGTTATATAGCCTAACAATTCGAAATGGCTATTGACTTCCACTATGTACGAAATAAGGCGTTGTTTTCCCTATTTCGCTAAGCGCGATGCATGCAGGCCCCCTCTTTTTTCAAGCTTATCAGTGTAATCGTGCTGGATATGTTGCTTCCCATCTGTCCTTCAAATGGATTAAGGAGAATGCTTGTTAGGGCAAATCACGAAAGGAAGCAACACAACACCGAGTGCCGACAATTATTTTTTCAAATCCAATTGCGTAACCAAAGCATCCAATGTCGTTGGCTGGTTAGCGCTATACAGCGAGTAAGCCCCAAACACCATTTGATGTGCCCGGCCCAGTTTTTCCTTGTTGAAATCAATCGCAAACTGTTGCTGCAATTGCTTGCCGTCCCAGTTGTAGGCTTTTATAAACTGCTCGTTATCAGCGCCTTTTTTATCCCAGTTGGCCAGCAGGGATGAGGTGTAATAAAGACGTTTGCCATCCCAGCTGGAAGACACCATGTTGACTTGCGCGCCGATTTTTTGCTCAAACACTTGTTTAGGTTTGAAGGGATCGGTGATGTCAAACGCACGGGTTTTGCCATCCATAAAGGTATTGACCCACAGCGTGCCGTCGTCGCTGGAAATGGAAATATCCACCGGCAACGGAATGCTGGCCGGATCGCCAATATCAGCCACTTCTTTAGACTGCCAAGTACCGTCTTTATCTTCGTAAATCAGCCAGATTTTGGAGGTCAAGGCGGTGCTGGTGAAACAGTAATTGTGGTTAGGTCCCCAGGCACAACGGATTTCCAGCGGCGCGCCGGGCACATCGAAGACTTTTTTCGGTTGCTTGGTATGTAAATCCCACTGCACGACGGTGTTGCCGAAGCGCTTCATGGCTTCCGGGTCTTGCAGCATTTTGCCGAAATCCATCATGTAATTGGACCAACCGGTAAACGATGAAGTCAGCATCAGGTTACGTCGGGGCAATACGCGCAAATCATAGCCGTAACCATCGGCATATTTACCGGTTTTGATGGCGCCTTGCAGGTTGTCATCGGTGGGCGTCCAATGCGTGGCGATGTATTCGCCATCGTTGGTGTATTCAACGATACCGGTACGGCCGCCATGGTCTTTGTTGTTGGACAGGCCGGTCATAATCATGCGTCCCGGCAAGGCATAAGTGGTATGTGGGCCGACTACGCCGCCGCTTTTGGCGACAAAGTCAGTGATGGTTTTAACCAGTTTGGGCTTGGCCGGATCGGTATGGACATCAAAAACAAACAGCTTGTTGGTATCTAGCGCGCCCGCCCACAAATACTGACGATCATCGGTAAAACCGGAGTGATGGGCTTCGTTGCGGCCACCGACAGACACGCTATTGATGACTTTGCCGTACTTTGCCGACTTAGGATTAACGTCGACGGTGACCAGTTTGTCTTGCTCATCGCCCAACCCTTCCACGCCTAGGGTCCAGATATAAACAAAATCTTCCTGACCGACAATTTTGGCCATATACGGCGACATGCAGGTTTCATCCGCTTGCACCGGGGCTATCGCAAGCCCTGCCAATGCCACCATGGACGCCGCCACGGCAGCACTGATAAGTCTAGTTTTGTTGAGTTTAGTCTTCATATTTCTTCCTCTGTAGTTATGTCTCTTTTACGCTGGGTGTTGCCCAAACTGCTCAGCAACACGTCATCCAAAGACTTATTGTTGTTATCACTTGCCCTGCCAGTGCCGTTCCCTAACGCCGCAAAGCGTTACAACGCAAAACCATCTTGCGTTTGCCATCACATCGCACACTCTCTGTGTCTAATTGTCGTTATCTTGCTGATAACGAAGAGTCGATTTATCATAACATCAAAATATGACCGGTCGTCTTTAATTTATTCACTAAAAATTCGTTTTTCAGCCCCGGATTTTATATAGCGCCTTTAACTTACTTTTTTATATCGGAAATATTGTCGGCAGACAGTGAAGTGCTTTGCCGTCAAAGACGGTATTAGCGTTGTATCGAGTTCCTAAATTCACGCGGTGAGCAACCAAATTGTTGTTTAAATGCACGACTAAAATGCGCGGTATCGTTAAACCCCCAGCGAAACGCAATATCGGAGATTCGATGGTCGGCGAAAACCGGGTTAAGGAGATCCTTACCACAATTCTCCAGTCGACGTGTCCAGACATAACGCATCAATGAAGTGGCTTCCTCTGCAAATAGATCATTGATATATCGAGTGGATAATCCAGCGTAACGGCTAATCAGACTGGCGTCGAGCTCAGCATTCCGAAGATTTTGCTCAACAATCGTTTTGATGCCGTTAAGCGAGCCTAACCGGCTTCTGGACAAATTGATGTCACCCGGGCGCACCGATGTGATTGCCAATGTCAGCAAATCCAGTGCATGGTCGGAAAGCGTGGAAAATTCATGGTCCTGTAACTGGTCGGCATGCGTAGCGGACGAGTACAGGAAATTTGCCGCAACAAAACCGATGCCTTTAGTACCGGGAATAAGTAATGCCGTGCAACGATCTATTCCCGCAACCCTATCTCTAAGCACCGCCCGGGGAATTGATAAATAAATCATTTTGCTTAGCTCACCAAAGCAATGGACTCGATGCGGCCGAGTGGCGTCATAGAGGCTTATATCGCCAGGTTGCAAAAACGCTTCCCTGCCATGTTGTTCCAACAAGCCGGTACCGGAAAGCAACAACACAGCAAAATAGGCATCTTGACTATTCAAATGCGGCTCGCTGTGTGATCGCCGTAAAGAAATCTCGCTGGATTGAATGGTCGACAGCTGCAGATTCCCCCACGGATAAATAATCAGCTCTTGAGACAATTCACCATGAGGCGGAGAGCTGATATCAACATGGGTGTACTCTCTGCATATCACTTCGCGCAGCCAGTCAGCTCTTTCACGCGGTGCAATATCGCTGGTTGAAAGTGTCAGACTACCTTTGACACAGGTGTGAGGCAGCGTTGACATGGTCGTATTCATGCTCCGGATCTTGTTTAAGGCAATAAGTCGAAACAGCCGTTTCAGTCAAATTGTAGAACCGTTTCATACCAGAGAGAAACCACAAAAATCGGCATACTAAAACTGATCCGATCAGCCATTAATGACGTTCGGCAAAACTTTCAACTCACTCAAGGACCACAATATGGAAGAATTACTCAGCCACACAGCCTCTCGTATAGCGCTTAGCGCTTCGGGTATTTTCTTTATGACGGGCTTGCTGACAGGAGTATGGAAATACCTCTGCATCAGACAAAGCCAGAAAAGCGAAGCACCGCACTATGTAAACACTGCCCACCGTGCGGCGCTGATGTACGCGTTTGCAGCACAATTGCTTGCTGTTTTCGCCGCGACCAGTGCATTTTCTGATGGCGTGAATACCGCAGCCGTTATTCCGCCGCTGCTCTTTTTTGGTATCGCCATTTTTCACTATATCAATCTTGGCTTGACCACCGAAAGCAACAACAGTATTCGCGATTCCGCGGACCAGAAGAAAGATTACCAGATTCTAAATATCCTGGCTGTCGCGGAAATCGGCGGTTTTTCAGTACTGTTGCTG
>Ga0208626_1000657_pt1 | contig 10496 bp, 7 predicted proteins | sample LakWasMet10_HOW4_2_FD_183860 | JGI IMG/M metagenome (GOLD analysis project Ga0208626, IMG submission 183860) | Freshwater sediment methanotrophic microbial communities from Lake Washington under simulated oxygen tension - Sediment Metagenome... | ecosystem: Environmental > Aquatic > Freshwater >... | reverse complement strand
AGATCGGCCAGGGTAATGCCTTTCAGGTAGTCGCGAATCTGTTCGCTGAGCCCCATCCACAAGTCGTGCGTCAGGCAGGCTTTATGATTTTGGCAATTGCCTTCGCCGCCGCATTTGGTCGCGTCGAGCTGTTCATCGACCGCGATAATGATGTCCGCAATGTTGATCGAATTGGCTGTGTTGGCCAAGGTATAGCCGCCGCCGGGACCGCGCACGCCCTTCACCATGCCGGCGCGGCGCAGGCGCGCAAACAATTGCTCGAGATAAGACAGCGAAATGGTTTGTCGGGTCGCAATGTCGGTCAGCGTCACAGGGGCCTTCTGGCTGTGAAACGCCAGGTCCAGCATCGCGGTGACCGCATAGCGGCCTTTGGTAGTCAAACGCACAACATTACCCTTACAAAGATTAGTGTCATTCGATTTTAATCTTAACCTATCAAAATAGTCAACTTTTATAACCTGGGTTTTTTAACTTCAATATCAAACAGTCGCGCGGGCCCATGCGAGTCCGGCAAAATGCCGGCAAGCTTGGCTTCCTGCTTCGGAAAAAGCGTTACTCCGGTTTTTGCTCGTTCTGATAGCTGTCCTCGATTTCGCAGCCGTCCAGCTTCGGAATCAGCGGCGGTTCGGGGTATTGAATGCCGGCCTCGCTGAGCGCTTTTTTCATATTTTCGAGTTGCAGGTCCATCGCCTGGATGTGGTCGAGCATCCGGTTGATCGCATTGGCGACCGGGTCGGGCATGTCGGCTTTCGCGCCGTAGGGGTCGAAGCCCATCCGGTAGGCGATCGCCTCGTGTTCCGGCCTGGTTTTTTTGCCGTTCGGATCGATCAAATGGCCCGGAATGCCGACCACCGTCGCGCCGTCCGGTACCGGTTTCAACACCACCGAGTTCGAGCCGACCCGCGCGCCCTGGCCGATGTCGATCGGCCCCAGAATTTTCGCGCCGGCGCCGACCACGACGCCGTTATGCAGGGTAGGGTGGCGCTTGCCTTTCTTCCATGAGGTGCCGCCGAGCGTGACGCCGTGATAGAGCGTGCAATCGTCGCCGATGACCGCGGTTTCGCCGATCACCACGCCCATGCCGTGATCGATGAATAAGCGCCGGCCGATTTCGGCGCCCGGATGGATTTCGATGCCGGTCAGCCAGCGGGCGATATGCGCGATGAAACGCGCGAGCCAGCGGAAGCCGGCTTTCCAGCAGCGATGGCTGAGGCGGTGAATCAGCACCGCATGAAAGCCCGGATAGGCGGTGATCACTTCCCATATCGACTGCGCGGCAGGGTCGCGCTCAAAAACGCAGGCGATGTCTTCTTTGATTCTGGCGATGATAGTGTGCATGTGCTGTCCTTAAGAGGATTGTTTCTGGCTTTTTTTATGGCCCTGCGACATTCGCAGAATGCCGCGCAAAATATCGACTTCCTTGGTGTCAAGTTCGATTCGGTTATAAATCCGGCGTAATCGGCGCATGATCGATTGCGACTTGTCGGTTTGGGTAAAATCAATGTCGATCAGCGTTTGATGGAGATGGTCATAAAAGGATTCCATCTGCTCCGCGGTCGCCAAGGGACATTCGCCGCGGTCGCCGATCGCTTTGCGTTGAACGCTGCCGGCGGCGACGAACAGTTCGTAGCTGATCACCTGTACCGCCGCGGCCAGATTCAGCGAACTGAAGGCCGGATTGCAGGGAATGTGCAGCAGGTAGCGGCATATGTCGAGCTCCTCGTTGGTTAGCCCCGAATGTTCGCGGCCGAATACGATCGCGATCTTTTCATCGGCATGGTTCTCGAAGATTTCGGTGACGCATTCCCTCGGCGTCAGTTCCGGCCAGCTGATCGTCCGCGAACGCGCGCTGGCGCCGATCACGACCTGGCAGTCCGCGACCGCCTCGCGCAAGGTGTCGCAGACCATCGCCCTGGACAGAACGTCGTCGGCTCCGGAGGCGCGCGAAGTCGCGTCCGCGCTGGGGAATATTTTCGGCGCGACCAGCCTGAGGTTAGTCATCTGCATGTTTTTCATCGCCCGGGCAACGGCGCCGATGTTGCCGGGGTGAGTGGTTCCGACCAGAACGATATGGATGTGGGAAAGCAACGCGCTGCCTCGTGATTCAAAAAAGCCTCAAGTTTATCAAAAGATTTGGTATCCTATAACGATTTATCCGCTCATTTTCAATTCCGCCTATGCAACCGATGCTGAATATTGCCGTCCGCGCCGCCAGGAGCGCGGGCGATCTGATTTTGCGCTCGACCGACGCCATCGGTCATCTTCAAGTCGATCAAAAAGGTAAAAACGATTACGCCAGCGAAGTCGACCGCAAGGCGGAACGCGAAATCATCAACATTATCCGCGCGGCCTACCCGGACCACGCGATCCTGGCCGAGGAAAGCGGCGCGCACCAGGGTAACGATTTCGTCTGGGTGATCGATCCTCTGGACGGCACCACCAATTTTCTGCACGGCTTTCCGCAGTTTGCGGTGTCGATCGCGTTGAAACACAAAGGCAAGCTCGAAGTCGGCGTGGTGTACGACCCGCTGCGCGACGAACTGTTTACCGCCAAGCGCGGCGGCGGCGCGATGCTGAATAACCGCAGGATTCGGGTCACCAAGCAAAGCACGTTGAAAGGCGCGCTGATCGGCACCGGTTTTCCGTTCAAGACCGACAAACACCTGGACGCCTATGTCGGCATGTTCAAGGCGATCACGACCGATTCGGCCGGCATCCGCCGGGCCGGCGCCGCCGCGCTCGATCTGGCCTATGTCGCGGCCGGGCGCCTGGACGGCTTCTGGGAAATCGGCATCATGGAATGGGATATGGCGGCGGGGATTCTGTTAATCAAGGAAGCCGGCGGCGTCGTGACCGATTTTTCGTTCAACGACAATTTCCTTGAAAACGGCAACGTGATCGCCGGCAATCCGAAGATGCATCAGATCCTGTACAAGCTGATCGAGCCGCATGTGACCGAGAGTTTGCGTTAGCGGGCAAACGCCTGGCGCTTTTGCCATTTTCAATTCAGCGCGCGATGGGCGGTTCCGCCCATCGTTAGCTTCTCCTCCTGATACACCTGAGTAGCCCGCTCGCCGTCGAACGTAGGGCCATTGAATTTACCTTGCCATGTGCTGTTGAGATCACGCGCCGCTGAGTGTGTCATATGACACAGGCAAGTGAGTCAAATGACATAGTTTTAAATTCCCTATGATTTATGCGGTTGAAAACATTAGAGTATTATAATGGCATAATATTTGCCTAATGTATCCCTGCATGGCACTGTTTAAGTGTCGTGACCGACTTCGGCTTTCGCGGTTCCCGGATCAGGCGACGGCACATCCAGGAAGTACGCGGTAGGTTAGATTAATTTTTAGGGATACCTATGAAATACAACAATAAATTTAAAAGTTTGGCATTAATTTCAGTGGCTGCCGGCCTGTTTTTCGCCAACCCCCTCCAAGCTGCTACAGCGCTAAATCCTTCAGGTACTTTTTTCTTTGACAAAAACAATACTACAGCGGACATGGCTGTTCGCGCCTATTCCTGGTACAACCTCAGCATGGGCAAGCTGGGCTGGACGCATCACTCGAACTGGGGATTCGTCAAGCTGAAGAAAGGCAAGCCGGTCACCATCGCGCTGACTACGGATGTCAGCGGCTTGCACCCGGCAATCACGGTATGGTACCGGGCGGGAGCCAAAAATCCGAAGAAGCTGCCTTATATGAACGCCCATTCGTACAAGCAGTACGGAGATATTTATGAGCCGAACGCCGAAGCCACCGATGCCGAGAACAACCCGGTCAAGGTCGGCAATATCATCATGAGGTTCATCACCAACGGCTTTGACCGCGACGGAATGACCGATACCGATCCCAATACGGCCATGCCGGACGCCTTACCGGCCGAGTACGACCAGTCCCAGTTGTACCGGGTGATGGACGGCGCTCCAGGAAAGCTGGCAATCACCTTTACCCCTCCTGAAAACGGTTGGTACCAATTCGCCGTTGGGGGGATCAATCCGGATATTGATTCGACGGCCTACGAAACGGGCCCAGGTAAGGGTGCCGGTCCCGCGACTGCGCATACTGTCCATGTCGAAGTCAGTATCCCGTAATCGAGATTGTAAAAAGGGATTGCCTCGCCACAGGGAGGCGGCCGAGAGGCCTCCTCCTTTTTTATTTTGGAATAATCATGTTCTGTTTCATCCCAAAAGTTTTATCCGGTATTGCCCCGCGTGTTTATGCGTTAATTCTGCTATGTGCCGTAGCCGATGCCGTATTTGCCCACGGCGCACTATCCGATCAGGTGCTGAAAGGCTTTAAAGTCCCGGCGACGCCTAAGTTGGTCGGGAAGTCGGCAATCGTCGTCGATCAACAGGCCGCCGTGCAGCTCGGCAAGGCCCTGTTTTGGGACGGAAACGTCGGCAGCAACGGAACCGCATGCGCTTCGTGCCATTTTCATGCCGGATCGGATATTCGCCATATCAACCAGTTGAATCCCGGCCAAGCGCATACCGCCAATGCAAACAGCACCGCGAAAACTTTCGAATTGCCATCGGGCAATGCCGCCGGGCCGAACTATGAATTGAAAGCCGGCGACTTTCCGTTTTTCCGCTTTGCCGATGTGGACGACATCACCACGTTGACGGCATCGACCGACGACGTGGTCGGTTCTTCCGGAGAGCCTATGCAGCAGTTTGTGGCGGTCAATGCGACGGGCATTAATAATGATCAATGCAATTCCGAGTTGAGCGCGGTCTTCCATGCGGGTGGACTGAATACTCGCCAAGCCACCAAGCGTAACGCGCCGACGGTGATCAACGCCGCTTTCAACTTCCGCAATTTCTGGGACGGCCGCGCAAACAACGTATTCAACGGCCAATCGCCGTTCGGATTGCGGGATACCGGCGCCAAAATCTGGCTTGCGAAAGGCGAGAAATCGGTTAAAGCGGTGCCGTTGGGGCTGGAAAACGCCTCGCTGGCATCCCAAGCCGTCGGTCCTCCGGCAGATATGGTGGAAATGTCATGCAAGGGGCGGACATTTGCCGACATTGGCCGAAAATTGCTGCAGCGCAGGGCCTTGGAGTCGCAGGAAGTGCATTCCGAAGACAGCGCGCTTGCCGGTTTGCGCGATCCGTCCGGCACCGGTTTGACGTTAACCTACGCCGAATTGATCAAAAAGGCGTTTAACAAGAAATATTGGAAGAGCGCCGCTGCTATCGAGTTGGTTAAGGATTCGGGGCAATTATATTCGCAAATGGAAGCTAATTTTGCGATGTTCTTCGGCTTGGCTATCCAACAATACGAGAATACTTTGATTTCCGACGATGCGTTGTTCGACCGGCAGATCGACGATGACAGCGGTTTCCCGGTCGGGTTTACCGAGGCGCAGCAGCGCGGCTTTCGGGTGTTCAACGACGCCCATTGCAGCAATTGTCATTCCGGTCCGACTTTCTCCTCGGCGGCAAGCCCGCAAATTTTCATGAATACCGCCAAGAAACCCCGCTACCTCAAGCTGGTGAACCGCGACGTGCTGGGCGAGCAAGCTGACGGTTTCGATACCGACAGCAGTTTGTTCGATATCGGTTTCGCCATTACCAGCGTTGCGCCGACTGCTTATGACATCGGGCTGGGCGGGACTGACCCGTTCGGCAATCCGCTGTCGTTCGTCAAACAATACATCAACGTTCTCACCGGCAATGTCAAAAAAATGCTCGATCCGGTTGTTGTAGCCACTTGCGACATGGTTGATCCGTTTACGGAGGATTATCGATCCGGCGAGTTGATCAATGATAAACGGAGTAAAAGCGTTTGCAAGGGCGCTGGAAAAAAACAAGCCAAAATTCCTACCCCTGAAATCGTCGTCGCGGAACTGGCAAAATCCGGTCAAGGCCGGCTTTCCGACGGAGTCAGTGCCGCGTTTAAAATTCCGACGCTGCGTAATGTCGAACTGACTGGGCCGTACATGCACAACGGCGGGATGAAGTCGCTGGAAGAGGTTGTCGAATTTTATAATCGCGGGGGAAATCTGACTAATCCGCGCCATTCGACGACACTGGTGTTTTTCCAGGGCATGTCAGCGCAGGATAAGTCCGATCTGGTGGCCTTTCTGAAGACTCTGACCGATGAGCGTGTGCGCTGGGAGCGTGCCCCGTTCGATCATCCCGCGCTTCAGGTCCCGCACGGCCACGAAGCCGGCGAGAACCCGCTGGGGCCTGATTTGGCCAAGGACAGCTTTCTCCTCGTTCCGGCGGTCGGAAAAGGCGGTCGTACCGTCGAGCAGGGACCTTTGAAACCATTCGATAGTTATCTTGAGCCTTGAAGGTGAATGTCGGGCTGAATAGCGATTAAAAGAACTGAAAAAAAGGGGCGTTTTAATGCCCCTTTTTTTTACTGTTATCCTGCCGGTATTCGGCTATTTAACCCGCATTCCCGCCTCAGCCCCCGCATCCGGGTTCAACACCCACAAATCCTTGCCGCCCGGACCCGCGGCCAGGACCATCCCTTCCGAGACGCCGAAGCGCATCTTGCGCGGCGCAAGATTCGCGACCACGACGGTCAGCTTGCCTTCCAGGTCTTCCGGCGCATAGGCCGATTTGATGCCGGCGAAGATGTTACGGGTTTCGTCGCCGATATCGACGGTCAGTTGCAGCAATTTCTCGGCGCCGTCGACATGCTGGGCTTTGACGATTTTGGCGATGCGCAGGTCGACCTTCGCGAAGTCGTCGTAATCGATGGTTGCCGCGATCGGCTCGCAGGCCTTCGCTTTCGGCTGGCTTGGCGTTTTTTCGAGATTTTCTTTCGAGGCTTCGACGATTGCGGCGATTTTGTCAGCCTCGACGCGGGTCATCAACGGTTTGAATGCATTGATCGTATGGTCGAGCAAGGGACCTGCCAGATTCGGCCAGGATTGCGGGCCGATGTTCAAAAACTCTTCGGCATTGGCCGCGAGTGCGGGCAGCACCGGGCGCAAATAAGCGGCGAGCAGGCGGAACAGGTTGACGCCCATCGAGCAGACCGCGTGCAGTTCGGCGTCTTTGCCTTCTTCCTTCGCGATCAGCCAGGGTTTTTTCTCGTCGATATACTGATTGGCCTTGTCCGCCAGCGCCATGATCTCGCGCATCGCCTTGCCGAATTCGCGCGTTTCGTAATGGCTCGCGATCGTTTCGTTCGCGTCGATGAAATCCTGCCACAAGCCGGGCTCCGAACAGCCGGCGGCCAGCTTGCCGTCGAAGCGCTTGGCGATGAAGCCTGCGCAGCGGCTGGCGATGTTCACGACCTTGCCGACCAGGTCGGAATTCACGCGCTGGGTGAAATCGTCGAAATTCAGGTCGATGTCGTCGACGCCGGCACTGAGCTTGGCCGCGAAGTAATAGCGCAGGTATTCGGGGTTCAGATGATCCAGATAGGTGCGCGCGGTGATAAAGGTGCCGCGCGACTTGGACATCTTCTCGCCGTTGACGGTCAAAAAGCCGTGCGCGAAGATCGCGCTCGGCGTTCTAAGCTCGGCGCCGTGCAGCATCGCCGGCCAGAACAGCGCGTGGAAATAAATGATGTCCTTGCCGATGAAATGGTAGAGCTCGGCATCGCTGTCCTTGGCCCAGAATTCGTCGAAGTTCAGGCCCCGGTTGTCGCACAGGTACTTGAAGCTGGCCATGTAGCCGATCGGCGCGTCGAGCCAGACATAGAAATATTTTCCGGGTGCGTCCGGAATTTCGAAGCCGAAATACGGGGCGTCGCGCGAAATGTCCCATTGCTGTAGGCCGCCTTCGATCCATTCGGCCATCTTGTTGCGGACTTCCGGCTGCAGGTGGTCGCCGTCATTGATCCAGTCGCCCAGCATGCCCTCGAAATCGGTCAGATTGAAGAAGTAATGCACCGAATCCTTTTCGATCGGCTTGGCGCCGGAGATCGCCGACACCGCGTTTTTCAGCTCGGTCGGGGAATAGGTCGCGCCGCAGGCTTCGCAGTTGTCGCCGTATTGATCCTTGGAGCCGCATTTGGGGCAGTCGCCCTTGATGAAGCGGTCTGGCAGGAACATGTTTTTGACCGGGTCGTAGGCCTGGGTGATCGTGCGCGAGCTGATATGGCCGGCGTCACGCAGGCGCTCATAGATCTGCGCGGACAAGGTCCGGTTTTCTTCGGAATGGGTGCTGTGGTAATGGTCGAAGGCGACGCCGAATTCGGTGAAGTCGGCCAGATGCTCCTTGCCGACCTTGGCGATCAAGTCTTCCGGCGTGATGCCTTCCTTGTCCGCGCGCAGCATGATCGGGGTGCCGTGGGTGTCGTCCGCGCACACGTAATAGCATTGCTGGCCGCGCTGCTTCTGAAAGCGCACCCAGATATCGGTTTGAATGTACTCGACCAGATGCCCGAGATGGATCGGGCCGTTGGCGTAGGGCAGGGCGCTGGTGACTAATATTTTTCTATCCGACATGAGTGATAACTGGTGAATACGAAGACAAACAAGTCTGGTATTATCGCATAAATCAGGCGCATCTTTCGAATATGGAAACGCCTCGCCGAAGTGTTGTAAAATGGCTTATATTCCGAGTAATTTAATGGGTTATTACCTGCGAATTGTCTCGACCTCTCCATTCATTATCTGGAACAAACAATGGCTAGCATCGAAAAAATTGATGTCGAAAACTGCTTGAAAAACGTGATCGACCCGAATCACGGCCTCGATTTGGTCGCCGCCAAGTCGGTCAAGTCAATTACGATCGAGGGTTCCAATGTCGCGGTCAAGCTGGAGCTCGGCTATCCTGCCAAGTCTTATGTGACGGAGCTGCAGGCGGCGGTCGAGCAGCAGTTGAAGACGCTGCCCGGCGTCGGCACGGTCAATGTCGAAGTCACCGTCAAGATCATCGCGCATTCGGTGCAACAGACCCTGAAGCCGCACAGCCAGATCAAAAACATCATTGCTGTCGCCTCCGGCAAGGGCGGCGTCGGCAAATCGACCACCGCGGTCAATCTGGCCTTGGCGCTAACCGCCGAAGGCGCGAACGTCGGCATCCTCGATGCGGACATCTACGGCCCGAGCATTCCGACCATGCTCGGTTTATCCGGCTACCCGGTCAGCCATGACAACAAAACGATGCAGCCGAAGATCTCCTTCGGCATCCAGACGATGTCGATCGGTTATCTGGTCGATGCCGGTCAGGCGATGATCTGGCGCGGGCCGATGGCGACGAATGCCTTGCAGCAGTTGCTGAGGGATACCGCCTGGGACCACCTGGATTATCTGATCGTCGATCTGCCGCCGGGCACCGGCGACATTCAATTGACCCTGGCGCAGCAGATTCCGGTCAGCGGCGCGATCATCGTAACCACGCCCCAGGACATCGCGCTGATCGATGCGCAGCGCGGCCTCGGCATGTTCGAGAAGGTGAATGTGCCGGTTTTGGGCATCGTCGAAAACATGAGCGTGCATATTTGCAGTGAGTGCGGCCATGCGGAAGCGATTTTCGGCGAAGGCGGCGGTGCGTTGATGGCAGAAACCAATCATGTCGATTTTCTGGGGGCGTTGCCGCTGGACATCCATATCCGCCAGTTTGCCGATTCGGGGCGGCCGACCGTCGTCGCCGACCCTGAAGGACGCGCGGCCGGAATTTACCGGGAAATCGCGCGCAAGATGGCGGCCAGGCTGGCGCTGAAGGCGAAGGATTTCAGCGCGAAATTTCCGAATATCGTGATCCAGAATACTTGATCTTGAGCGATCGAAAGTCAAAATCAGACAGGCTGGTGAGTGTATGCGTTAAGGTAAGACTCTGTTGGTCATGCGTTAGCATTATCTTTCACGTTAATCTGTGAACCAGTTCCGCATCCGATCAGGTATCGAAACTAGACTCTAGTTCAACAATCTTGGTGAGACTCCTAACGGGTTTCATCTAGTAATAGAGTTAAGCTGATATTTGAGGGGAAGAACATGAAGAACAGAGTGCTGATTTCATCGATCCTGATGGCCTCGGTTGGTGCTAGTGCTCCGGTTTATGCAACGAACGACGGCCATTTGGATGGCGTCTGGTTGAGCGGCCGCATTACCACGACGATTCCTAAAGCCATCAATACGTCAGGTCCAAGCCCCTGGGCGCAATTAAAAAACCTTAAAATCGATAGCGGGATTAATAATTGTTATGCCCAATTGACTTGGGCCGGCGAAGGCTCCTATGTCTATCAACTGGTTTCGTATTGTATGAATGGCAATGGACAATGGGAGCGGGGGGAATACAGCAGCGAGCTTTGGGAGCTCAATGACAGCAGGCAAAGTCTGGGTTCGGATTGGGGATCAATTTATTTTGTGCAACAAGGCAAGGCATTCCATGGCTTTCCGGCGAATTATGCATTCATCGGTTACGAAGGGTCGCTTGAATTCATGCCGAAATATAATCAGAAGGGCAGTCTGAGCGGTATTAGCGTCGGTGCCAGTTCCGGCATGATTTACTCATGGGACTCGGGCTCAAAGATAGGAGGCACTTCGCGTTCGGGGGGATTGAAACTGCGTTTTGTCAATAC
>Ga0208626_1000656_pt1 | contig 10499 bp, 9 predicted proteins | sample LakWasMet10_HOW4_2_FD_183860 | JGI IMG/M metagenome (GOLD analysis project Ga0208626, IMG submission 183860) | Freshwater sediment methanotrophic microbial communities from Lake Washington under simulated oxygen tension - Sediment Metagenome... | ecosystem: Environmental > Aquatic > Freshwater >... | reverse complement strand
GTGCTGCGGGTCAATACGTGCCATGGTTGAACACTCACACACCACGTGGCTCATGAACTGCACCAGTTTGCCTTGCGGCTTCATCTGTTCTGCCAGACGTGTAACCAGATTGAGTTCGGTGCCGACTAGCCATTTGGTATTCGGCGCAGCCTCACTGACGGTTTTCAGGATAAATTCGGTTGAGCCTACGTAGTCGGAATGCTGGCATACCTCGAATGGGGCTTCAGGGTGAGAAATGACGATGCCATCCGGATGCTGCTGGCGGAACTGGGTGATGTTCTGCAGGCGGAACATCTGGTGTACCGCACAATGTCCTTTCCATAACAGGATCTTGGCATTCTTGATCTGCTCGACCGTGAGGCCGCCCATGGGCAGGTCAGGATCCCACACTGGCATCTGCTCCAGGGGAATGCCCATTTTGTAACCGCTCCAGCGGCCAAGGTTCTGATCCGGGAAAAACAGCACTTTTTCTCGCTGTGCAAAGCCCCATTCCAGAATTTTAGGCGCGTTGGTGCTGGTGCAGACAATGCCGCCATGCTCACCGCAGAAGGCTTTTAAATCAGCGGCAGAGTTGATGTAGGTGATCGGGGTGATGGTTTCATCAAAGTTAAGCACTTTATTCAGTTCGCGGTAGCTACGCTCAACTTTAGCCAGGTTGGCCATGTCAGCCATCGAGCAGCCGGCTGCGAGGTCGGGAAGAATCGCAATCTGATCCGGGCGGCTTAAAATATCGGCAACCTCTGCCATGAAGTGAACGCCTAGGAATACGATATATTCTGCATCTACTTCGGATGCGTAGCGTGATAGTTTGAGTGAGTCACCAGTATAGTCAGAATGGCGGTATACGCTTTCATGCTGATAGTGGTGCCCCAGGATTACCAGGCGCTTACCCAGCTTTTCTCTGGCCGCAATGATACGACGCTGACAGTCCGCATCTTCTACGGCCTGGAATTTTTCAAATTTAATCGGTGATACTTGCATATAAAACCTTTATACAATTAATTCTTGAATCACAAAATATGCTGCTGTGCAGTTTGCGCGAACCGGTCGCCGGCATTTTACATTTTAAGGCCATTGCGTTCACCTAATCTTTTCAGGGCATCAACGTTGGTCCATGAAAAAACGCGCTGTGCCGCTTCGCGCCAGTTTACCCATTCATAGCGCACGTGTTCGCCAGGTGCCAGTTTAACTGGCAAGGCAGCCGGTAGTGTCAGGGCAAACAGATACTCGCGGTTTTCTGTTACGCCCGGCGCGTAGCGGTGACGCCAGTGCGGGTAAATCTCATATACATTCGACACCTGCCAGTCCTGTAATTCATATTGCGCGGCATCCAGGCCTGTTTCCTCACGCACTTCCCTGATCGCGGCCTGCTGTGGCGTTTCGTCGCCTTCCAGGCTGCCGGTAACCGATTGCCAGAAACCCGCTTTATCGGCACGTTCCATAATCAGGACTTGCAGATCAGGCGTGTGAATCAATACAAGCGCCGAAATCGGGGTTTTATACGTTTTCAAGTATCGTCAATGCTTCAGTTATTTAGAGGGCGATTTACCAGGTGCGTTCGTTAAATTCTTGGGCAGCTGGAAAACCACGTTCTCGACCACACCCTGTAATTCCTGTACCTGGTCAGCGCCAAGCTGCTGTAATTTAGCAATGACTTCCTGTACCAGTATTTCAGGAGCAGAAGCACCGGCTGAAACGCCGATCTTTTGTTTATTGCGCAGCCACTCGGGTTTGAGAAAGCTGGCGTTGTCTACCATATAGGCTTCAATCCCCTGATTCTGCGCAACTTCACGCAGGCGGTTGGAGTTGGAGCTGTTAGGTGAGCCGACAATAATGACCAGATCGCAGTCTTTAGCCATGATTTTGACAGCATCCTGACGATTCTGCGTGGCATAACAAATACTGTCACTTCTGGGCGCCTTGATATTGGGGAAGCGTTGCTGCAACGCATCAACCACACGGGCGGCATCATCCAGCGATAGTGTGGTTTGTGTGACATAGGCCAGTTTGTCGGGGTTCTGCACTTGCAGGCTGGCCACATCTTCCGGCGTTTCTACCAGGTACATGCCAGTGCTATCTTCCTGCTCGTCAACTTGCCCCGGTTCTATTTGGCCCATGGTACCTTCTACTTCAGGGTGCCCTTTGTGGCCGATCATGATGATTTCCAGGCCGTCTTTGCGCATCTTGGCAACTTCGATGTGTACTTTTGTCACCAGCGGGCAAGTGGCGTCAAATGCCGATAAGCCGCGCCGCTCAGCTTCAGCACGCACGGCTTTTGAAACGCCGTGTGCGCTGAAGATGACGGTGCTGCCGGCTGGAATTTCATCAAGCTCTTCAATAAAAATTGCCCCTTTGGCGCGCAGCTGGTCTACAACGAATTTATTGTGTACGACTTCATGGCGCACATAAATCGGGGCGCCGAACTTTTCCAGAGCCTGTTCCACTATGATGATGGCGCGGTCAACTCCGGCGCAAAAGCCGCGTGGGTTGGCAAGCAGGATGTTCGTATCTTTGTTCATTTGTTCTGTATCTTTGTTCAATTAAGCGAGGCCTGAAAATTCAATGGCGCATATTCAAACTAACTGATTTTTCAGGTAGCAGGTGCATCGGGTATAATTGTTTCAAATTTTAATTAATGATTAATAAAGCCTTACTATGAAAAACATAGCCATGAAAAACACCGCAACCTTACTGATTACCTGTCCGGATGCCAAAGGCATTGTGGCGGCAATTGCTGATTTTTTACTTCAGCACAATGCCAACATTTTACACGCAGACCAGCATCAGGATGCAGAAAATAATTTATTCCTGATGCGTGTGGAATGGGATCTTGCCGGCTTTAACCTGGATGAAACCGAATTTAATCAGGCATTTGCAGCCATTGCTGATCAATTCAGCATGCAGTGGCAATTAAAGTTGTCACAGCACAAGGCGCGTGTTGCGATCATGGTGTCGCAGTATGACCATTGTCTGGCTGATTTGTTGCATCGGCATAAAAGCGGTGAGTTGGCCTGTGAAATTCCGCTCGTAATCAGTAACCATCGCGATACCGAAAAACTGGTGCAGTTCTATGGTGTGGATTTTCATTACATTGCAGTGACCAAAGACAACAAAGCGGAAGCTGAAGCTGCCCAGTTTAAGCTGTTCGATCAATACAATATTGATTTGATCGTGCTGGCGCGTTACATGCAGATACTGTCACCGGATTTTGTGTCACGTTACCCGCAGCGCATCATTAATATTCACCATTCATTCCTGCCGGCCTTTATCGGTGCCCGTCCGTACCACCGTGCGTTCGAACGCGGTGTGAAACTGATTGGGGCTACGGGCCACTACGTAACGGAAGTGCTGGATGAGGGACCGATCATTGAGCAGGGTATTGAGCGTATTTCGCATCGTGACCAGGTGGAAGACCTGATCCAGAAGGGGCGTGACCTGGAACGTGTAGTGCTGTCAAAAGCCGTGCGCTGGCATATTGAGAACCGCATTTTGCTTTACGCGAACAAAACCGTGATTTTCGATTAGAAATACAAAAACGTTTTAGCGGCAGCTACACACTCAAAGCTTTAGATTGCCACGCTTCCGGCTCGCAATGACGGACTGAGAAATGTCATTGCGAGGGCTTTAGCCCGTGGCAATCCAGCATTCGGATTATTCTGGCTACAGAACTCTTTCCAGAGCAAACAAATCCTGCACTTTCTCTCGCTGGCGAATCACGATCGTCTGGTCGCCATCTACCATCACTTCTGCGGCACGCGGGCGCGTGTTGTAATTGCTGGACATGCTCATGCCGTAAGCGCCGGCGGACATGATCGCCAGCAAGTCGCCTTCGGCTAGTGCCAGTTCGCGGTCGTGGCCGAGAAAATCGCCGCTCTCGCATACCGGGCCAACGATTTCATAATTATGTGTATTCGCAACGCGCGGTTTTACGGCTTCAATCGCATGGTAAGCATCATAAAGTGCCGGACGCATCAGGTCATTCATGGCCGCATCTACGATCGCAAAGTTTTTGGTTTCGGTATGCTTCAGGTATTCCACTTTGGTCAGCAGCACGCCGGCATTGCCCACCAGTGCGCGACCCGGTTCAAACACCAGCTTGATGTCGCGTTTACCCAGCTTGGCCAACATTGCTTGCGCGTAGTCGCCGAATTCCGGTGGTGTTTCATCGCTGTAACAGATGCCGATGCCGCCGCCGAGGTCGATATGCTGGATATGGATCTTGTTTTTAGCCAGTGCATCCACTAGCGCCAGTACGCGGTCGAAAGCATCCATGAATGGAGATAATTCGGTAATCTGTGAACCAATGTGGCAATCTACGCCGTGGATCGCAATGTTGGGCATGGCCGCAGCCTGCAGGTAAATGTCGAGTGCATCTTCATACGCGACGCCGAATTTATTGTTTTTCAGACCGGTAGAAATGTAAGGGTGTGTCTTTGCGTCCACGTTCGGATTCACGCGCAGTGAAACCGGAGCCACTTTTCCCATGTAAGCTGCGATGTCATTCAGGCGCACCAGTTCGCTGGCAGACTCCACGTTAAAGCAGAAAATGCCGGCTTCAAGTGCAGCGCGCATCTCGTCGGCGGTTTTGCCTACGCCGGAAAATACCACTTTGGACGGATCACCGCCGGCAGCGATCACTCTGGCGAGTTCACCGCCCGATACAATGTCAAACCCGGCGCCAAGCTTGGCGAACAGGTTCAGGATGGCGAGGCTGGGGTTGGATTTAACTGCAAAACATACCAGGTGGTTCGTACCTTTGAATCCTGCATCAAAGCGCTCAAAAGCCTGGGTAAGCGCGGATCTGGAGTACACGTAGCAAGGCGTGCCATGATTTTCTGCGATCTGGTTAAGGGCTACATGCTCTGCATGCAGTGTGTTGTCTTTGAAATTAAATGCGTTCACGGTATTGGCTTGTCAATATGTTGAGAGTTGGGCTGAATTACTTGCTGGTCTGGGTTCGCTGCGGGTACTGCTGCTCTGGAATGTAGAGCGGTCCCCTGGTACCGCAGGCGTTAAGCGCAAGGCAGGCAGCCATCAGAAGCATCATTCTTTTAGTCAGTTTTTGCATAATTAGCGATACGGTTAAATTTTATTTAAAAATTTTTAATAAAACAGTCAGCTATGATGAAAGTAGCTCGGGTATTCTATCATTTTTTATCAGGATCTACTTTCTGTATCCATGCCGGATTGCGATTGAAAGTGTATACAACCGCATGATTCGCGGATATGTAACCGCTTATTGTGTAAAATTTACCGACTGTCAGCTGTTAATAGACAATAAAAATGGCAAAGTGCATGATGCACAGTAGCAAATAAGGTAAAAATAATATGATCAGCCTCTTAAAATATAAATATCGTCCTTGTGGAAACCTGCAGACCAGACACGGTGGTTTTACTTTGGTGGAATTGGTTGTAGCGGTGGCTATTATCGGCCTGTTGGCGTCCATTGCCTTTCCTAATTACCTGGAATACGTAAAAAAAGGGCGGCGCGCGGCAGCGCAGTCACATTTGATGGATGTGGCGCAGCGTCAACAGCAGTATCTGCTCGATACCCGCAGTTATGCGGCAGACCTTACGACACTTAATATGACGACGCCTTCCGATGTTTCCAGCTATTACACGATTACGCTTACAGTCGGTGACGGCGCTCCTCCCTCATTTACGGCTACGGCAACTCCAGTTTCAGGGTCAGCGCAGGCGTCTGACCCTACATTAACCCTGACTAATACAGGCGCTAAAACGCCTGCAGATAAATGGTAACGATTGCTGCATTGCAAAAACTGAATGCAAAGACGGCCGGGACTGGAGTCTCTGGCCGCACAAGTGCAGGATTTACTTTGGTCGAATTGGTGGTGGTGATTGCCATCATTGGTATTCTGGCGACGATAGCCATTCCTTCATTTTCTGGAATGATTGCCAATAACAAGGCAAGAGGGGTGGCTACAGATCTGTATTTCGATTTAGCCAAGGCTCGCAGCGAGGCGGTCAAACGCAATATGGAAATTACTTTATCACCCAGTGATGACGGCTGGAAAAAAGGCTGGAAAACTTACCCATCAAATAATGCGGATAATCTTCTGGAAGATCATAGCGTCAGTGGGGATAATGTCAGTGTGAGTGGGCCCGGGAGTGTTAAGTACAATAGCTCAGGGCGTGTTGGTGGCTCAATATCTTTTGCAATTGAAGCCACGGCAGGTTCTGTTTCGGCCAATACCTGCGTAACGGTGAGCCTGAGCGGGCTGCCAAAAGTGAAAAATAGCGCATGTTAAATCAGCAATTACTTCATCGGAAACATCAGGCAGGTACCACCTTGCTGGAGGTGATGGTCACTATTGTGATCCTCGCGTTTGGTTTGCTTGGCCTTGCCGGGCTGCAGATGAAAACCCGCACCATCGAACTCGAGTCATACCAGAGAAGTCAGGCCATGATTGTCCTTAATGATATGGTAAGCCGTTTCCATATGAGCCGCGCAAATGCGGCCGCTTATATCAGTGGTCAGGTCAGCGGTGAGGGCGATGTAGAGCAGTGTACTGCCAAGACAGGTGCGGCGCTGGATTTATGCGAATGGGGCAATGCGCTGCGCGGCGCCGGTGAATCCCTGGGTGGCACCAATGTTGGCGCCATGATCGGGGCAAGGGGTTGTATTACCCAGATACAGGCACCGGATGCGACTGCCGGTACGTGCGTGCCGGGCATTTACGAAATTACGGTGACCTGGCAGGGGATGTTCAAGACAGCCGCCCCTGTTAATACTTGCGCCCAGGATCTGAACATGTATGGCGGTGACAACCTGCGCCGCGCTATTTCACTTCGTGTGTCATCCGGTACCGGGAGTTGTATATGATGTATACATCCCATTTGCGTAGCAGGCAGGCCGGGCTTTCCCTGGTTGAGTTAATGGTTGCCGTGACCATCAGTCTGCTTGTGCTGACGGCGTTATCGGCGATCTTTATCAGCAGTAGCCGCTCCCGTAATGAAATGCAGAAATCAACCCAGCAGCAGGAGAGTGGCCGTTATGCCGCAGAATTACTTGCCGATAACTTGAAAATGGCAGGTTACCTGGCAGAGTTTGATGCGACTCCGCTCACAACACCTGCCACGCTTCCTGATCCATGCGCTACGACCATTGCCAATTTACTGACGGCAATGCCGCTCCACGTGCAGGGTGTCAATGATGCAGCCGATATTCCATCATGCCTGACAGATGTGAAGAGTGGAACCGATATTGTAGTGATTCGACGCGCGTCCACTTGTGTTGCCGGTGTTGCGGGCTGCCCCGCGTTTGTTGATGGCGAGCCGCATTTCCAGGCATCCTTATGTACGCCGAATGATGGTAGCGGCGCCGAACTTGCGCACGCAATCAGTACTGATGCCGATTATGCGGCCTACCATTTTGCTTTGAGTACTGCAGCGGGAGATTTTACGCGCCATAAAACCAGTTGTGTCGCTACTGATTTTGCGGCCATACAGCGTTATTTCGTGCATATCTATTTTATCGCTAACAATAATGAGTCCGGTGACGGTATCCCTACGCTCAAACGGGCGGAACTGGGGGCCGGGGCATTCAGTATAGTGCCGCTGGTAGACGGCATTGAGGATATGCAGATTCAATATGGCATTGACACCGATGGTGACGGTGTACCGAACAGTTATAAATCAGCTCCGGCCGATACCGCAGCCTGGCGCAATGCCATGTCCGCAACCGTCCATCTGCTGGCGCGCAATACAACAAGTTCTCAAGGCTATACCGATAGCCGTGTGTACAAGCTGGGTGATAAGGAAGTATCCGCACCGAATGACGGATACAAGCGCCATGTTTATAGTGCCACTGCACAGTTTGTTAATCCATCATGGAGACGGCAATGAGACAGTTCTCCATACCTAGCAAGCAGCACGGGGTAGTGCTGCCGATGGCCCTGATCATGCTGGTGATGATGCTGCTGGTTGCGATCGTCAGTTTTAACATGGGGCGCCAGAATACGATTATTGCCGGCAATATGCAGCACAAAGCTGAAGTGGTGAACTCTGCCAATCAGGCGGTTGAGGAGGTGATCTCTAAAACAGCTTTTATCACCAATCCCAGCGCGGCTTTGCCTGGAAATAAAGCTACCTATGATGTTAACGGGGATGGCAAAAAAGATATTACCGTGACACTTAGCCCTCCGCCCTGTGTGAAAAAAGCGCAAGTGATTAAAAATGCAGAGTTGAGCATCAGTAACACAAATGATGCCGCGTGTATCGTAGGCGCCGGTCAGAACCTTGGTGTGGAAGGCGCTGTGACCGGTGACTCCCTATGTGCCAACAGTGTTTGGGAGATTAATGCTGTGGCTGTTGATGATGTTACCGGCGCCGGGGCAACGGTCACGTCCGGTGTCGGTGTACGTGTCGCTGCAGATGATGCAAAAAATCCATCAAGTACATGCCCTTAACGAGAAATTTGCTATGAATAATATCTACAAAAAAATTCTATCCGCGCTGATGGCATTGAGTTTTGCGCTAAACCCTCTCGCAACCGTGGCGGAAGACATTGATATTTTTACCGGGGATTCCGCCGGTGTCTCCGAGCGCCCGAACGTGCTGATTGTGCTGGATAACACTTCAAACTGGGCAAGGCAGAGCCAGCAATGGCCGGGAGGGCTGACGCAGGGTCAGGCCGAGGTGCGTTCGATCAAAAATGTACTGGATTCAATCGGCAGTGACATTAATGTCGGCGTGATGGAGTTCGTGACCAACGGCAATGCCAATAATATCGGCGGCTTTTTGCGGTTTCCGATTCTGCCTATGGATGCTACCAATAAAGCTGCACTGAAAGCCGAGATGGATGAGATATTCGGCGATATCAACGGCACCAATGAGAAGCGCAACTCCAATACCGCATACGGCAACATGGCGTATGATATGTATAACTATTTCGCCGGTGCCAATGTAGGCATCAACAGCAGCAGCTTGAACCCGCCTAGCCCCAGAGTCGATGGTCGCGCTTACGATACCTTATATAGTAACTTCAAGACGCCGCTTTCCAGCGCTAATAGCTGCGCCAAGAATTATATTATTTTTATCGGCAACCCTAACTCAAGTGGCCCTGCCACTGACAGTACAACCAATAAAAGCGAGTTAACAAGTTTAGGATGTAATACCACTCCTATTGAGTTGCCCAACTTCACCCAGGTTTCCACACTCAAGTCGGCAAACCTGGGAGCCACGACAGTCTGTTATACCGACAAAGCTGCCTGTAGCGCAGCAGTGCAGGCGGATTATGCAGCTACCCTCGACACCACGTATGACAGCAAGAGTTGTGGTGATGCGTACGTACCGCCTGGTGCATGTGCTTCCGGCACCCAGTTGTATTCGGTGCTGGCTACTGATAAGCAAGGCGATAAGGCCCTTGGCAGCTTGTCATCCTGTGTACAGAACTCTTCAAAATGTACGGATGAGATTGCCAGCCAGTACGCTGCCCAGTGTACCGGTGCCGGTGTTTCCTGTTCCTGCACGAATCAGGTGACGACAGGTTGTGCAGGCGGTTCGCAGAAATATAATTACACCATCGTGCGTAAAAAGACTTTAACCGAGGTGAGTTCTTTGGGTTATTCCGCCGCGTGCTATGCAAGTGCGCCGGCTTATACCGCTACATCTACGGATTACACGTCGCAATGTACGGTTTTTGCCAAGTATGCTAGCGGCAGTGGTTGTACTTATGGCACCCCTACAAGTACGGGCGGCTCCTCCTGTGCTGCCGGTACTTCGCAGTACACGATTCTTGGCAATTCAACCATTACCTCAGCTCAGGCTACCGGTACTTATGATTCTACCGGCAAAGGCAATGCCTGGAATCTGGATGATTGGGCGCGCTGTATCTACCAGAAAGGTGTGCCTGTGACCGACGGTGATAACCAGACCGCCGCGATGTATACCATTGATGTCTATAATGCGCAGCAGAATAATGACCACACGGCATTGCTGATGAGCGCAGCCACTCAGGGCGGCGGCAAGTATTTCTCCGCCACCAATGAGGAGGCGGTACTTAATTCACTGAAGCAGATATTTGCCGAGATCCAGTCCGTCAACTCCACTTTTGCTTCGGCGTCATTGCCGGTGAATGCGACCAACCGTGCGCAGAATGAAAACCAGGTGTTTATCGGTATGTTCCGCCCTGACCCTGGTATGAAGCCGCGCTGGTATGGCAACCTGAAGCGTTACCAGCTGGTTTTTGAGGGGGATGGCGTCACGGTGAACCTCGGTGACAAAAATGGCGCCGTTGCGGTGAATAACCAGACCGGGTTTATCAGTGATTGTGCAGCAAGTTACTGGACGACTGATTCATTGCTGGATGCGGCTGATCCATCCAAAGGTTATTACTGGTCTAATGTGCCGGTGAGCCCCAGTGCTGCCAGCAAGTGCCAGGGTTTGGATCCGGCCAAGGTTTATTCTGACATGCCGGATGGCCCTACTGTTGAAAAAGGCGCGATTGCTGAAGTGATCCGCAAGGGCAATAACCCTGC
>Ga0208626_1000651_pt1 | contig 10530 bp, 11 predicted proteins | sample LakWasMet10_HOW4_2_FD_183860 | JGI IMG/M metagenome (GOLD analysis project Ga0208626, IMG submission 183860) | Freshwater sediment methanotrophic microbial communities from Lake Washington under simulated oxygen tension - Sediment Metagenome... | ecosystem: Environmental > Aquatic > Freshwater >... | reverse complement strand
TCCCGAGTAAAACAAATAGAACAACGATAACCAGCGTAGCGCCCATAATAAGATTATGTTCAACAGTTCCTAGAGTTGCATTTACAAGATCAGATCTGTTGTAAACAGTTTTTAAAACATAATCAGCCGGTAATGTTTTAGAAATTTCTTCTACCTTTTCCTGAATTCGGGTCGAAACGTTTCGGCTATTTTCTCCCAAAAGCATCATTGCAGTACCCAATACCACTTCATGTCCATTAACCGTAGCAGATCCAGTACGCAATTCTTTTCCCAATGCCACTTGTGCAATATCACCAATCTTTATGATCCTAAAAGAATCGAGTTGTTTTACGGGAACATTTTTTATGTCTTCAATGTTACTAAAAAGTCCAATTCCCTGGATGAGAAACTGTTCCGCACTTTGGGAAACATATCCTCCACCAACGTTCTGGTTTACCTTTTCCAATGCCTCTACGATCTCGTCGAAATGGACTCCAAATGAAGCCATTTTCTTTACATCTGGTTGAACGTGAAATTGTTTTTCATATCCACCAGTGGTGTTAATTTCTGCAACTCCTTCAACTGTTAAAAGTCTTGGTTTAACAAACCAGTCCTGTAATGCTTTAACATCCATTAGCTGCTTAAGTCTTTCTTCGCTGTTTGTTGAAGGATTTTTTACATCAAGAGAGTATTGATATATTTCCCCCAGACCAGTTGAAATTGGTCCCAATTCAGCTTTGGCCCCTTTTGGAAGCTCAGAGAGGACTCCTTGCAATCTTTCAGATACTACTTGTCTGGCACGATAAATATCTAAACCATCTTTAAAAACTACCGTGACTTGAGATAGACCAAAACGAGTAATGCTTCTAACTTGCTCAACTCCTGCGAGTCCTCTCATTGAAGATTCAACCGGAAATGTGATCGATCTTTCAATTTCTTCCGGAGCAAGCCCCTCTATAACTGTATTAATTTGTACCTGATTGTTTGTGATATCCGGTACTGCATCAATGGGAAGATGCTGGAATGAATACATTCCTGCTATCGCAATAGCGGCCGTCAAGGCCAGAACAACTATTCTGTTGTACACAGAAAAATGAATTATTTTATTAATCATAACTTTGCCTTATTGTTAATGTGAATGTCCTTCCGGGGCTCCCCCGAATGCAGTTAGTTCAGCAATCCTCACAAAACCAACACCATTTGTGATGATTTCATCTCCCGAAACTAAATCGGAAGACATAATTTTTATTAATGAACCATTCTTTGCAATTAATTTGAAATCTATTCTTTTTATGAAACCATTTCTGATTCGATAGAGATTTACTTCTTCTTTAGAAAGCATTCTCGCTGAAACCGGCACCATCCACGGTCCTGCTCCAATAAGCTTTATGGTCTTAATTTCAAAATTCTTAGATGCTTCGGGTGACAGAATAAAGCCTTCTTCTTCATTGGCCTTTACAATTCCTTTATCGGGTCCGACATTAGAATTTTCTTCTGCATGTTCTTTTTCCTGATGATTAGCATGATCTTCATCCTTTTCAGGCTTCTTATGATCATCATGCTTATCTTGAACAGTATTTGAACCATGTTCACTATGGTTTTCTGCTTCTGCAATTTTTTCTTCACTTAAAGCAAGAATTGAATTAACAAGACATACAACGAGTAAAAAATTTCTTAAATTAATCATTGTTTTTCTCCTTGCAAACTTTTTTTCCGAAAATTGTTTTTCTACATTCAGCTTCGCCTTTTACAGAAGGCCCTGATTCAAAAAGAAGGCTTTCATAGGGGCCAACAAAAGCCATTCTCTGCAGTTTATCGTAATTGATAATGAAACTATACATTGCTTCTGAATAAGTAGCCTGGGATTGCAAAAGTGATAAAACAGTTTGAGAGAAATCTCCTAAACTTACGGAATTTCCGACTTCAAATTTTTCTGACATCGATTTAAAATTTAATTCACTAAGGTTCAACCGCTCTTTCTGAAGTGAGCGAATAGCCAACGAAGCATTGTGTTCCTGACTAACATTTATAATTTGTCTTTTTAATGTCTCTTCAATTCCTTTTAATTGCAGTTTCAAGACCTCTTCTTTTGATCTAACGACATCAATTTGTTTGCCGTTAGCAAACCCCAGTCCCTCTGAAACCGGCATATCATCAAACACGCCTCCGGCAGTTCCCCTACTAATTGACGGAACACCTAAAAAAGAAAAACGTATTTCCTTTTTAATTTCAGGAATAACTTTTATGAAATATCGAAACTGACTCAACTCAGGAGATTTTTTCAAAACGTCAGACTCCCAAATATTCGCTTCGATTGGTTGTTGGATTTCCCCTTCAGGGAATTTAATTTGCGCTAATTCAATCTCATCTTTTACGGAAATCCCTAATGCTTGTGAAAGAATGCTTTTCTCGTACTCAACCAGCACTTTCATTTTTGATAGATCTTCTTTGATATTCAAGTGCTGTATCTGAATTTCTCGGACAAGCTCAGTATTTTCCATTCCCAGTTCAAGTCTGTCTTCAGCTATGGCCCTAATCGTAGAAAGGTTTGCTTCATGCTTAAGAAGTGATTTATAAAGCTCTTGATCTAGCAAGACTTTTAAAAAAAGCGTTCTAGCAGAAAATACTTCATTAGCTTTTAGCGCTAAATAACCTTGTTTCTCTGCGGTGAAAAGTAGTTCCGTCTCTTTTAATCGAAACCAATTTGCAGGAACTAAAAATGGTGCAATTTCCTGGACAACATCCAAAATTGCCGAAGGTTCAATTATAACCTTGCCGATGTTCCAAAGATTTAATCTTGGAAGCATATTTAATCGAGCCTCATCAATCGAAACTTTTGCTTGATAGACTTTTTCTGCATTTTGTAGAACAGACAAATTTTGCTCTTTCACTCTTGTGGTGACATCATCTAATGAAATCACCTCCGAAAAAGAAACTGCACTGTTAAAAACTAAAACCAAAACTAAAGGTAAAATTTTTCTCATGGCTGCACTCTCTTCAAGACGGCAATGAAAGTCTTGGCCACAAGTGTAGGTTGAATGACAACATGGATTTCACTAACTTCATTAATTTCTTTATTGAGAATTTTTTTAGAAATAGATCGGCTCTTTTGAAGAACCTCAGATGTTTTGATTGGACCATCTTCACTGCGGTCGCTTGAGTCGAACATACTAACTTTGTAAACATTTGGGCAATTTTCAGCGGCCACAGCAATTTGTCCATTGTCATAGTCAGGTTTGATTGCACTAAATATACAACCAGAAGCAACTGCCGTTCCTTTTGCGTTCCAGTGAGTAGTTTGCAATGAAAAACTTAAAGCGTTCAGGTCAGCCGTAACTTCTTCTAAAGTTCGTATTCTATTTGAAGTATATGGTGGCAGGCTGGGTATTAAAGTTATTCGCGTTTTAAATTCTTTTTCACCGGCAAAAAAAGTTCCTTCATAAGTCCCTTCCAACGCGGTATAAAATTCTTGCTTACGAGCCAAATCACTTTCAAGCATGGTTGCTCTTCGCTCTAAGTTTTCATTTTCAACAACTAGTTCTCGTTGTGTTTTTTCTTCAAGATTTTTATCGTCTTTTTTTCCACAAGAAATAATCATCAATGACAAGCTTAATAAAAAAAGTATCTTCATAATTCCCCCTAATTATTTAAATTTTCTGATCTAAAAAAGTTCCTTGCAAAATATAAAGAGTCCATAGTGCTTCAATTGCTTTCAACTCTTCTTGATTTCGAATTTGAGTGTATTCAATTATCTGCTTATGTGTTTCAACAATTAACGGACCCGAAATCATTCCTTGCGAAAATAGTTTTTCTGCATTCTTGTGCTTTTTTTCAATGGATTCGTCTGAAGGTGTATTGTTCAAATTGCTAACTGAAGTCTTATATGTATTAGATAAAATTTCCAAAAGAGCTTCTTGCTTTTTGAGATTAGCCTGGTGGATATTTTGAGCTTTCGAAAACTCAACAGCTTTAAGAGACTTTTCTCCCTGATTTGTTTGAAAAATTGGCAAAGGAAGGCTAATACCTGCTCCGAACATTTGATATTGTAGAGAGCCATCAATTTTATTCTGGGCAATTAAATCAACTGTAAACTCAGGCCATGCTTCTGCTTTTGCAACTTCCAATTCACTTTTAGCTAAGTCGACATTGGCCTTTGACTTTAAAATCAATGACGATTTTAAATCTTCCGATGAATTGGGTAGTTCGGGCCATTTTTTTATTAACTTGGGCAGATTAGCTTGAATATCAGTTTTGGAAAGTTTTGAGAAAGTAATCAATTCGGTTAGAAGTTCATTTCTTTCAGTATTCGCTTGGTTTAATCGGAATTCAAATTCACTGATGGCCATTTGAATAATTCCCAGAGTAGCTTCTTGTTCAGGATTTAGTCTTGGCCGGGCTTGATATTGATTTTTGATAAACTTGAACTTGGAGATAGATTCTTCAATTTTAATCACTTCCTCTTTTAATTGTGATAATCGGAATAAAGACTTCACTCCCGTTAAGGTAATTTCTTCAATTTTTCCAAGGCCGTCAGCCTTGAAAGCCTCACCTAATGCCTTTCCTCTCTTACTTCGAGCTGATCTTTGTCCAGTTAGCTCTATTGCTTGAGACAAACGGAGTTCGCTGTCGAAAACAGAACTCCCTAAATTACTCCCCCCTAAGGATTCAAAGGAAATTACGGGATTTTTCCATGCCCTCCCTTGATCAGCAATCTTGTTAGATACTTCATTAATCTTTTCGACACTAACGACTTCCGGATGATTTTCTTGGATACATTTTAATAGGTCATTGGCATTGGCTGGATTAGTACATTTTACAGCTGATTCCGCGGCCGCAATGGACGCTACTATAGTCAGCGTACAAATAATTACACGTGCAAGCATTGTTGCATACTCCCGGTTTTTAAAATTCATGAAAAAAATTAGATGGAAAAATTAGGATTGAATGGGTGGCTTACTTAAGAAAGATAAATTTGGTTGCGTATAAATGAGGATATAGAAAAAATTTAGAGAATAAAAAGAATTAAAACCTTTAAGAGAAACAGAGTCATCTTTTGTTAATAAAAAATGCGTGCAACCTTCGCAGTGGTTGCAATGAAAAAAGTCTTCAGAAGAGTGATCGCTTGCTTCGTTACTTGAAGTCAAATATAAAAAAGAATCGCCTTTTTCAATCTTTGATATTTGAGAATGAGAAGATGAGTTAACCGAATTAATGGTTACATTAATTTCACAGGCAAATGATGTGATTAATACCAACTGTAGTAGCAAAACTACGATCAGTACGATCGATTTCTTCATGCTATATCTTTATCAGCTTGTTGATGATGATTCAATAGTAAATTCAAGGATTCCAATAGTATACGATAATATTAAAGTATCGAATTTACTTAAAAGCTAGGTTCCTGATAAAATTGCCACTTTTAAAATTTTTTTTTTGGATTTATAATTACCGTAATGAAATTTTTTTCACTATTCATTATTTTTACCCTTTTCATCCTATCCATTGCGGATGGAGTGGCCTGTTCACAAAAAGATTTAAATTACAATACTAACGGTAAACCAAGTATTTCTTCATCCCTTCATCTTATTGAAGTGCAACTTTCTGATGATTTTTCAAACGATCATTGTGATATTTGTCCAAACTCTTGTTTTTTGAATTTAGTCTATACTCAAAAAGACAGCTCCAATTTCCAAGCCTTCAATATTCATATTGATCAATCTTTCTTTAGTAACATTTCACTTTTGTTATCCAGCTTTAAATCAAAAAACGAACGACCTCCAATCCTAGTTTAAATTCCCAAAACCAAATTCATATTATTTAAACTTAAAACATTGGAGTATCCATTGAAGACTTTTATTACTCTTATTCTATTCTCACTAACTCTTGTCTCTTGCTCTCACACACATGATGTAATCAAAACAGATAATAGCAAGGTTGTTGAAGTCAAACTTGCTGATTCAAACAGTCATTCCCCAAAAGTAGGTAATCCCGCTACAGTTTTTGATTGGAAATGCGAAATCATTTCAAAGGGAACTCGCTCTCAGAGATGGTCATGCCATAGAGAAAATGAAATTGTTGGAAAAATATCTGATATAGTTTCAAACGATACCGTTAAGGTGCAATTGGATAAAGAGTACAACGTCTCTAAAGATACTTTTGTTATTATCGAATAATTTTCTCAATCCCCCCAAGGTAATGCTTGGGGGGTGTTTTACTATAATTTTTTATTTGAAGAATTGAAGTATTTTGAAATCGGTTGAAAGGCTACTTTTAAATGCTCATCTACGCCTTCTTTTGACCAAGTCTCTCTTATGATCTGCCAGGCACCTTCAGCATTCTTTTTTACATACAATTCTTTTTTACCAATATCGGACAAGGTTGAAGATTGATAATTTTGAATAAAGGTAATCACGGCATAATCTTTTTCAAACAAAATAGTCACATGATCTACATCGACCTTAGGGTTCCCCGGCATTGAGAAGACGGCACTTTTGTATTGCTTAAACTTAAGAAAATTTCCCTTTAAATCGATAAAATGGTCAGCATCATAATGTGCCATGAATTTTTCAATTTCTTTTGATTGCCAAGATGTTGTCCAGGACTGAATAAAACTGATTAATTCATTTTTCATGATATTGTGGGAGTCACTTTTTAAAAATTGAAGACTTTGTGTAATTATAAATGGTGTTTTATTCAATTCAATATACTTTGAGATTTCAATCAGGTCCTTATTGTTCATTACAACGCACCCTCTTGAATCAAGCCCCTTTTCAATTCTTGTTTCATCGTTAGTGGAATGAAGCCAAATACCAGAGCCCTTCTTCTTAAAAATTTTATCAACTTCATTAGGGTAATTAGAAATAAAAGCACCAGCTCCGTAAATTTTTGCTTCTTTTCCTACTTTTTTAAGAAGCTGCTGTTTCGTCATAAAGTTGTCAAAAAAATAAATCCCTTCCGGCGTTTTAAAATCGCCTTCGCGAATTTTATCACCACTGATTTTCCCAGTTGCAATTTGATATGTTTTCATTAATTTTGGCTTCCCATCTTCATTAACAAAGAGATGAAGTTGGTGCGTGCTTTTTTCTGCGATTAACACATGGTGTGAAAAATAATTTTCTAAAATCTGAGTTTGAATGGGAATGAAATTCTCATCTGAATACGATTTCATGGAAAAGATTGCCATTGCTAGTAACATTATTTTTTTCAAGATAACTCCAAAAAAGTTTATTCTTCAATATTCAGTAATCTTAGCGAATTTAGAATAACAATTAAAGTGGCACCTGTGTCTGCAACAATTGCCATCCATAGATTTGAAATTCCAAAAAGGGCCAGAATAAGAAAAACAAGTTTAGTTAAAATAGAAAAAGCTATATTAAACTTTATAACATGAAGAGTTCTTCTTCCTGCTTTAATTGCAGTTGATATCTGACTTAAATCATCTGACATCAATGTAACATCGGCAGTCTCAATAGCTACGCCTGTACCAATTCCTCCCATTGCTATACCTAAAGAAGCCGTTGCCATTGCTGGAGCATCATTAACTCCATCACCAACCATTGCAACATGCTTTTTAGTTATTAAAAGTTTTTTAATTTGTTCCACTTTATCTTCTGGGAGCAAACCACCAAGGGCCAGGTCAGCTTTTATTGATGAGGCAATGGTTGATGTCGTTGTTTGATTGTCTCCACTAAGAACAACAACTTTTTTAACGCCGGCTTTTTTTATCTTTTCGATTGAAATTTGCGCATTTTCGCGAATTTTATCACCTATTGTGATAATTCCTAAAATTTCACCCGTGCAATTTGAATGTGGTTTATGTCCAATGACGACTATTGATAAAGACTGTTTTTCAAGTTCTTTCAACTTTGATTCAAGTGAAGCACTTGTTAAGTTTGAATCACTCACAAATTTGTGATTCCCAAGAAAATAAATATGTCCATCTATAGTTGCTTCTATTCCTTTTCCGGGTAAATTTTTAAAATTTTCTGCTTTCTTGGGTTTAATATTTGTATCATCTGCAAACTTTATGATCGCTTGGGCAATTGGATGATTCGAGTGAGTCTCAATAGAAGCTGCAATCTCAAGAAATTGTTCAATAGAAATACCGTTAAGAATTTCCACGTTTTTTACTTCAGGCTTACCTTCAGTTATTGTTCCGGTTTTATCCAATGCTAGAGTAGATATTTTCCCCAGCATTTCAAGATGAGAGCCACCTTTAATTAATACTCCTTTTTTTGCCAAAGCAGTTAGCGAAGATACTACAGAAATTGGTGTCGATATAACTAAGGCGCACGGACAGGCGATGACCAGAAGAACTAAAGCTTTATAAAACCATTCCTGTGAATTTCCTCCAAGCATCAATGGAACGATAAAAATTAATACGGCCAACACAAAAACAACAGGGGTATAAATTTGGGCAAATTTATCTACAAATAGTTGAGCTGGTGCTCTTTGAGATTGAGCTTCCGCTACTAACTTTACAACGTGAGATAACTTTGAATTTTCAAAACTTTTTGTAACCTTTATATCAAAACTACCATCTATATTTAAGGTTCCTGCAAAAACTTCATCTGATACAGTTTTATAAACTGGTATTGATTCTCCTGTTAATGAAGCTTGGTTAACATTTCCCTGACCGCTAATAAGAACACCATCCATTGGAATATTTTCCCCCGCCTTTACCCTCACCACCTGATTGATGGAAACTTTTTCAACATCTACTTCAATATTTCTATCTCCATTTACAACAAGAGCAGTTTTAGGTGTAATTTTGAAAAGCTCTTCAATTGCCTTTCTTGCTCTTTGAACACTCAGACTTTCTAAAAGCTCGGACAAGGAAAAAAGAAACACCACGGTGGTGGCTTCTGAATACTGCTTAATAATCAATGCACCCATCACTGCAACAGTCATGAGTACATTCATATCAAGACTATGTCTTTTAATCGCACTAAGCGCTTTCGGAAAAATTAATGAACCGCCGATGAAAATTGAAAATAGAAATAAGGCTACTGATGCCATCGAATTTGAAATAAAAAACTCTAAAGTTAATCCCGTCAGTAAGAGTAAACCACTTATTGAAACCTTAATTATTCTTTCTTTATTAATATTTAAGGGGGAGCTTTCTTCGACAACTTTTACAACAGTAGAATTGATTTTCGTTTTAAGAAAACTATCTTTGATATTTCTATTATGAGAAATTTCAATTGTCGAAGCCATTAAATTTGCTTTAATCCCGTAAACATCCTTATTTTTCAGGACATCATTAATTGCCTTAATCTCATCTGCACAATCCATATTCATCACTTTAAATTTTGTGATGACCTGATCATTCATTTCCAACATTTGATTTTGAGTTGTTATTGACTCGGATTCAGCAGTTTTGCACGAATTGCCACAGCAGGCTGAAGGCTCATTTTTCATCATTTTGTTATCCATTTATGCTTCCTATTCTTCAATTATATTATTACTCTAAACCCTGTAGCAAATACAGGGTCAAGAGTATTTTATTGGAGAAAACATGTTGCGCAGTCAAGTTTCAAAGGCCACGGGAATCGATATTGAAACGATCCGTTACTACGAGAAGTCCGAACTCATTACCTCACCTCCAAGACTTGCCAATGGATATCGAACTTATTCCGAAAAACAATTGAATGAACTGATGTTTATTCAGCATTGCAGATCCATGGGAATTGGACTAGACGAAATAAAAGCATTAAAAGAACTCAAAGAAAATAATCGAGATTGCGCTGAAGCCAATCAGATCATTGAGAGAAATTTAAAGCTTATAGAGCAGAAAATTTCTGAACTGGTAAAGCTTCAAGGCCAATTGAAAAATTTAACTAAAAGATGCTCCTCTAAAGGTACGACCGATAGCTGTGGCATTGTGAAAAGTCTCGTAAAGGAATCGTTGAATAAAAAATTATCAAGCAGGAAGTTAAGGTAGATTACCATAAAAAACTATCGACTCTAAAATTCTTACTACTCCCTTTTTTGTATTTTCTATAAAAAACCGGGGAAAGGAATTTGTTTTCCCCGGTTAAACCGATTAAAAGCTTTGTAGAATTGTCTTCACTGTTTTCAATTTTTCTTCATCCAGTCTTTTTAAAATCTCAATGCATTCTCTTCTTATTGATTGTGGCAATTCGTTTTTGCCATTTATCATATTTAAAAATTGATCATAGCTATATCCATAAGCTTCAAGCAGTTTCATTGTAATTTTCGGATGAAGATCTGCTCTTCCATTTTCCAAATGGGAAATTGTCGAGTCAGATAGATTCAGCAGTGCGCCTGCTCTTCTCATGGATAAATGTCTCGACTCTCTCATAAACTTTAATACAAGTGCTTCTTTAGTCATCACCTTTTGATTACATCTTCTTTTCTTCTTTTTTTCATTTTTCATAAGCTCTCCCTTAAATTTTATAAGAGCTCATATAAAAATACGCAGCGTAGTCTCATAAACTCCGCTATCTAAGCTATGTAGTCCAATTAAGTGCTACATAGCGTAGTCCACGGATGACGATAGAGATTACTAGCTAAGCCAAAAACTAAGCC
>Ga0208626_1000649_pt1 | contig 10542 bp, 6 predicted proteins | sample LakWasMet10_HOW4_2_FD_183860 | JGI IMG/M metagenome (GOLD analysis project Ga0208626, IMG submission 183860) | Freshwater sediment methanotrophic microbial communities from Lake Washington under simulated oxygen tension - Sediment Metagenome... | ecosystem: Environmental > Aquatic > Freshwater >... | reverse complement strand
TACGTCGTTCAGAAATGTCCAATTCAGACATTACTTTGATCCGCGATATCACCTGTTCAGCAAACTCTTTGCCAGCCAGATTGTTCACGATGCTTAATGCACCGTCTATTCGATACTTGACGATCATGCCTGATTCATCTGACTCCAGATGAATATCACTCGCATCGGATTTAAGCGCATCATATAGCGTTGAATGTACAAGTTTGACTACAGAACTGGTATGCTCACTGATGCTTTTTAGAGATAAATTCTCAATATCCAGATTTTCTGCACGGTCACGTTGCTGACTCACTTGCAAACTATCAGTCGCACGCAGTGTTTCCTCATGCCTTGCCAGATATGCTGCGATATTGGTGTTATGTGCGATGCAACGCTGATAAGGCTGATTGATCCTCGCCTCTGCCCAGTCAAGCAGATTTGCATTGAATGGATCAGCAAATACCAAGTGTAATTTACCGGCAGCATCCCTAAAAATCAGACAGTCACGTTTGGCAGCTTCGGTAAATGTAATAACGTCAAAAGCCGGTTCAAGCTGATGCAAGTCATCCATCATCAATGGGGAGTAACCGAATGCCTCTGCCAGTTGTGCGGTAAAAACTTCTCGCGGTTCTGCAAACAGCTCCTCTAGAGTTGAAAGTAAACTGGCGCCATTATTGCTAGCTTCGGTGCGAGCCTTCTTAATGATTTCAGCATTGAGCATGTTTATGCCAGTTTTTATCATTGAATCGCATCCGCCAATTCAAATATGGGCATATACATCAGCACAACAATAACTCCGATCACCAAACCGATAATTGTCATCAGAATTGGCTCAAAAAGCCGTGTTGCCCAGTCTACCGTGCGCGCAATCTCTTCATCATAAAATGCCGCAGCACGTTCCATCATTTCACCCATTTCACCGGAACGCTCACCAACGCGCATCATGCGCATAGACACCGCTGTCGTTAAGCCATGCTCCTCTAAAGCGGACGAGAGTAACTGCCCCTCTTTTACCTGCTGTGTAGCCAGTAGCAGGCAACGTCGTAATGACTGCTCTAACAGTTCCGATGACATTTGCATCGCAGTAACCAAGGTTATACCACCCTGTAGCAGCATACCCAAGGTGCGGTAGAAACGTGCCAGTTGATAGACATGCAAATGTCTGCCAACTGCCGGGATACGCCAGACCAGACGGTTAATTGCACTGCGAACGGATTTGAGAGATAAAGCGTAAATAATAGAGATTATCGAGACCACAAAGATTGCAGCAACAATCTCAGCATGTTCATGTAACAATTGTCCCCATTGCATCAGTAAGCGAGACATCCAAGGCAATTCAGCTCGTGAGTTTTCGTACACACTGCTAAATTTAGGTACTACATAGCCAAGCAAAAATAATGTAACCAGCGCGCCCACAAAAAGCAGTAAGGCTGGATAGATTGAAGCTGTAATGACTTTCTTCCGTACTTGTTCCAATTGGGTGCGGTAGGCAATGTAGCGCCCCAGAGTTTGCGATAGGTCACCTGTTTTTTCACTCGCCCGCACCATCGCCACAAACAGAATCGGGAAAATCTGCGGGTATTCACCCAAAGCCGCTGAAAAAGTCTGTCCTTCAAAAAGCCGTTTACGAATACCTTCTAACACTCTGCGAGATTCATTGCGATGATCTTTTTCAGTAAGCGTTTCAATCGCCTCTACCAAGCTTAAGCCCGCTTGCAATAGTGCCATCAGTTCTTGGCTAAACAGCAATAAACTAAATGAAGTTTTGCTATTGGGTAATGCTAGATTAAAACTGACTTTTGGTTTTACACTAAGTACTGCATAGCCTAAATTAACGGCCTGTAACTCAGCCTGCTGAGCATTGCCTGCCTCTAATGCCATTACAGACACAGGCTCACCACTACGTAAAACTTTCAACTCAAAATTCACGATCTACTGCCAGTTACCAATATCTGCAGATTCGCCATTTCCACCTGGCTTGCCATCGTTTCCATATGAATAAATGTCGTAGTCACTATGTTCACCAGGAAATTTGTAAAGATAAGCGTTACCCCAAGGGTCTAAAGGCAGCTTCTTCTTTAAATAAGGTCCATTCCAGCGCTTTTCATTTTCGGGTTTGGTTTCTAATACCTTCAAACCTTGCTCAGTGCTGGGGTAACGTCCAGTTTCCAATCTATATTGGTCAAGTGCTTGCTCAAAAGCCACCATTTGCGCACGAGCGATTTTGACTTCAGATTTACCAACTTGGGAGAAATAGCGTGGGCCTACATAAGATGCTAGCAGGCCAATAATAACCATCACCACTAGCAGCTCTAATAGTGTGAAGCCAGTGTTCCTTAAATTTGAATGCGATTTGATTAACAACTTGGCAATTCCATTTCTTAAAAATTCATAACTTTTGAAGTATCAATCGAGTCTGACCCTATCGATTTCCTAAATTAGTTGCAAGACTTTTACCTCAAAGAGGCTCATCTTTGGCCAGCTTAGCCAAGTCAGTGGAATATCGATCACGAAGTTGCGGAATCAATATCATCAATCTTTCACCAAGAAATTGGGACGCTTCCAAAAAGTTCATTGTTGCTAAAGTTTCAGCTCTAATTTGAACAATTGGTCGAGATATTACACTTTCGTCAGGATGAATTATCAATATGCTTTCTAGGCTATCATCGTATTTAACAATAAAAGTGTCATTAAAAATATTGATGGTTGTCATAATGGTGTGTCTACTCCGTGTAAAGGTGTTGTAACGCCGTTAGGTCCGTTTTTCAGGCACTCGCTGTACCTTTGCATGGCAGATTGCATACAAATAGCCGAACCTCTTTTCCCATACCTTATGCCAGGAACAGCGCACGCTGCCTCATCCCGTTTAAGCTGCTCTTCACACGGACCACCATCATCTGGCGTACACATCTCCTTAACTTTATCAACAAACTTAGATGCCGCATCTGCCGCGCTAGACATTGCATTACTAACGCCCTGACGACAGCCAGAAGAAAGTGCACAGCCAACAACCAGAACACCCCCACCAACTACAAGATCATCTACCCCAGCTACTAAACCCTTGGGGTCTGTAAACATCAATGGATCATTTTCAACATAAGCATAAGTATTAATCCCGCCCTCCAGTCCGATCGGGTCAGATTGTATGTAGCGTCCTGTCTGTGGATCATAATCCCTGAAGTAATTGTAATGCGTGTTGGTCTCAACGTCATAGTACTGACCAGGGAAACGCTGGTTAAAGGTAAAGTGATTGCCTGTGTTGTTGGGATCATCATTCACCGGGTTATTGGCAAACGGGTCGGTGTTGTCCCAACGCCATACCGGGGTGTTCGTCGCATCGGTGATGAGACGGGGCGTGTTCAGTTGGTCAGTATGGATGTAGTAGATTCGTACTGCGCTACCGATGACGGTGATCTGTACCGGGGCTGAGGTGGTAGCAAGCCCCAGGTTGTCAGTGGCGATGGCAGTCAGTGTGTAACTACCGATGGCGACATTGCTCCAATCGAATACATAAGGGGAACTAGTCGTCGTGCCCAGTAGGGTATTGCCTTCATAGAACGCGACTTGGGCAATGGTGCCATCAACATCTGTTGCATTGGCAATCAGTTGAATGTTGGCTGGTATGGTGTAGTTGGCGTTAGCCGTAGGTCCCGTGAGACTAACCATAGGTGCTTGGTTCGATGCGACGATATCAATAGAAACCGCCGCTGAAGTACTACCTGCATTATTGGCATCCCCACTATACACCGCAGTGAGGCTATGTGAACCAGCCGTGCTGAAGGTGGTGTCAAGAGTGGCCACACCGTTACTTAAAGTACCTGCACCCAGTTCAGTAGTGCCATCGACAAAGGTGACCGTACCAAGTGGAGCGAAGTCACTCACAGTAGCGGTTAAGATCACGCTCTCACCCACTGCTGCCGAAGCAGGAGCCGTTAAGACTATAGTGCTAGGAGCGACATTGGCAGCAAGGGCCACAGCTGCGGAGGTGCTGGTCGTATTATTGGCATCCCCACTATACACCGCAGTAATAGTATGAGTTCCGGCGGTACTGAAGGTCGCGTTATACTCAGCCACCCCTAAAAACACAGTACCACTGCCCACAGTGGCAGTACCATCCTTGAAGGTCACTGTACCACTAACATTGGCACCAGAACCCGTGACGGTTGCTTTCAGCAATACAGGTTGATGAGCAGTAGCTGGATTCGGATTGACTGTTAAGGTAGTAGTGGTCGAAGCAATGGTCACAGTGACATTCACGGGCGTAGAGTTGCCAGCGTTATTATTAGTGTCGCCACTATATGCCGCGTTAATGCTGTTTGGACCGACTAAGTTGAAGATAGCCGTAAAGCTGGCAACCCCATTGACCAGGATCCCCGTACCGGTAACGTTGCTGGCACCGCTCAAGCTGACATTACCAGTAGGTGCGGCACCCGTGACGGTGACGGTGACATTAACAAGCGCACCAGCTTCTACTGAAGTTGGATGTACATCTATGGTGACAGTAGGCGTTGCCGGGGTAATAAGGATGCCATAACTTCCCGAGGTACTAGTCACATTGTTGGCATCACCGCTATACACCGCAGTAATAGTGCGTGTACCAACCGTGTTAAAGCTGGTGTTCAAAGTAGCGGTGCCGCTGGTTAAAGTGGCAGTCCCTAAGGTAGTAGCACCATCCATGAAGCTCACAGTACCACTAGGTGTAATTCCCGTAACACTGGCCGTTAGAGTAACGCTCGCTCCGACCATTGCCGAAGGAGGAGCATTTAAAGTAGTGGTCGTCGTTGCAGTAGTGACGGCAACATTCGTAACCGCTGAGGTGCTACCTGCATTATTGGCATCCCCTGCATAAACCACTGTGATGCTGTGTGAGCCTACTGTGCTAAGGGTAGTATTGAAGGTGGCCGTGCCTATCGTGCCATCACTTGTTAAAGTTGCTGTGCCTAATGTGGCGGCACCATCTTTAAAGGTAACCGGGCCTGTAGGCGTAAAGCCCGTGATATTAGCTGTTAAAGTAACACTTTGCGCCACCTCTACTGTAGTGGGATTAATGGTTAAAGTCGCGTTAGAGGTAGCCAGTGTGACAGCAATCGTCTTAACTGATGAGGTACTTGCGTCATTGTTAGCGTCTCCTGGATAGACCGCTGTAATATCATGTGGCCCCACCGTGTTAAAGGTTGTATTAAAGGTCGCAATGCCAGCACTGATAGTCCCCGCCCCTAATGTAGTCGCACCATCTTTAAAGGTGACGACTCCAGTAGGGCTATAACCTGCTATTGCCGCCGTTAACGTGATGCTCTGCCCAACCGCTGCTGAGGTGAGACTGGTAGTTAAGTTGTTAGTGCTCACGGCTTTGGTGGCCATGACGGACTTGGCGGTCGAAGTGCTGGTTGCATCATTAGCATCCCCAGCATAAACTGCTGTAATACTATGTGAGCCTACGGCACTTAAGGTGGCATTGAAGGTGGCTGTGCCTGTCGTGCCACTACCCGCTAAAGTGGCTGTGCCTAATGCGACAGTACCATCTTTGAAGGTGACCATACCTGTGGGGGTAAAGCCTGTTACAGAAGCTGCTAAAGCTACATTAGTGCCTACTGCTGTACTGGTTGGTGTGGTGGTTAAGGTGGTGCTGGTCGCTTTGGCTGTTACCGTCACCGTTATGGCTGCAGATGTACTGGCGCTATTAAGGGCATCACCATTATAGGTAGCTGTAATACTATGCGCACCCACCGTACTGAAGGTGACATCGAGACGGGCAGTTCTGGGGGCAACGGTAGTAAAGTTGCTCGTGCCTAGCGTAGTGGCACCATCTTTGAAGGTGACAGTACCAGTTAACTTCTGACCAGTAGCCGTAGCGATCAAGGTAACATTTGCACCTGCTACGACTGTGCCAGATATAGGAATTAAGGTCGTAGTCGTGCTGCCAGCATACGCACTCACGCTCACGCCCAGCAGCAAGAAGGCTGTCAATGCTGTGTATACCTGTCGCACACGACTGCCTAACATTCCGATCCAGTCTAGCGTCCTGACTCCATTCCCCATATTGCGTTGTCTCACTATGCGTCCTTTGTCTTATTGTTTTGTTGCGCGTTTTTTATAATTTAGTTAATACTGCTTAATGACTTATTACTAAGTGACTGATGTGTCTACTGCATCACCGCTAACGGCATGTTGTTCAGGTAAATAGTTTCTTGCTTGATGGTGCCTTGTGCATCGGTTTCCGCAATCAACTGACCAGCTAAGTCATAGTGATAAACAGTGCTAACACCTGCTGCAGTTTTAAGCACACGCTGACCTAAAGCATTGACGCCATACCCGATATTCCCAGCTGCAGTAGCGGCCTGAATCAGGCGTCCTCTGGCATCATAGGTAAATTGATTGACGGTATCTCCCGTCACGCTACCATTGGCATCAAAGCTGAAGCTCTTAGGTGTAGGTCCAGTAGTGGCAGTCAGGCGGTTACTAGTGGGAGCAATAGTGTTGCTGTAACTATTGGCGCCAAGGATGAGCGAGATACGGTTGCCTGTCGCATCATAGCCATAACTTTGATTGGTGGTGGGTGTAGTAAAAGCGGTCAGACGATCCAGATTGTCATAAGCGTAAGTTTTACTATCTGCGTTATTGAGGCTATCAGTCGCCGCAATAATGCGATTAGCAAGGTCATAGTTAAGATTGACGGTTTGTGCGCCCAAACTATAGGCAGCCAGGCGACCATCCGTGTCAAAGCCACGGTTATATTGAGTTCCGTTACCAAAGGTTAAGGATTTCACACCACCAAATGGTTGGTAAATAATGTTGCTGGCCACCACTTGGGTTTGATTGTTTTTAGTGCTGGTGATTTGATTGATGCGACCCTGGCTGTCTCGCCCGTAAGTGACTACCAGACCGGTAGGATAAGCAACTCCGATCAACTGTCCCGCAGTGCTGTAAGCATAAGTTGTGGTGTAAGTCACCGTGTTAATGGTGCGTGCCTCACTAATCACTCTGCCATGGTTATCATACCCATACACAATACTGCCGGCGGCATCGTTAATACCGGTGAGTCGGCCTTGTCCATTCACTCCCTGATCATAACTATAGTTAATAACCTGGCCATCCGCATACTGAATCTGCGTGAGGCGATTCAGTGCATCATAGCTGTAAACCGTGGTTTGTCCTTTGGCGTCCTGCTTAGTTTTGAGATTGCCGGCTTCATCATAGGTATTGGTAGTAGTGCCAGTATCTGGGCTGCTCAAGGTAATAAGATTACCAAGCGCGTCATAGGTGTAGCTGGTCGTAAGGCTACGCGGATCAGTCACTGAAACGAGCCGGTTCAGATTATCGTAAACATACTGAATGTTACCGCTAGCAGCATTTGTCGTACGCTTCATACGATTCAGCGCATCATAGCTTTGCACCGTGATATGCGATAACGCATCGGTGATCTTGGTGCGATTGCCATTGGCATCGTATTCGTATTGAGTGACAGGTGATGCGGCAAAGGCTGGGTTAAGCAGCGTCATTGCGGATGAAACAGCAAGACTGATTGTCATACAACTAGCCAACGATGGCCGCAACAGCAAATCATGCCTCCAGAATAGCAATTTGCTACCGACTATATTTTTGACAGACGAATTTCTTATTATTGTCGCCATGGTCTATTCCCTTGTTATTATTTTGAGTCTTAATTGTTAGCTTCTTAATTCACTATCACTCAATCCCGGTTAAAGTTTTAAGTCTATTCAATGCGTCATAACTGCGGCTGAGCGTTTTAGCCAGATTGCCCTGCGGATCTTTAGTATCCTCTGTGATGCGGTTACCTTCACTATCCAGGGTGTAGACGATTTTATTACCCAAGCTGTCTTGCACTTCGGTAAGGCGATGTGCTGCATCATAGGTGTAGTTCAGGCTGCTGTTGTCCGGCATGGTGAGTTGCGTTACCTGCCCAACATTGTCGTAAGTAAGGCTGGTGAGCTCTGTACCGACGGTCTTGCTAAGTAAGCGTTGACGTAGGTCGTAGGTGGAAGTCGTGACTAGGCCATTGGCATCCGTCATCTGTTCCACTTGGCCATGGTGATTGTAGCGGTCATAGCTGGTGGTTTGTCCGAGTGGGTTTTGTACACTGAGGAGTTGACCACGACAGCCGAGGTTAACTGGGCTGATGCCAGTGATCGGGTCAACAATCGGTGCTGCAGTACTGGCAGTGCAAGTGGCATCGTGTGGATAGTAAGTATAAGTAGTGATGTCATTAACATCAGTACGTGGCCCATCAACCACTTTACTTAATACTAAGCCAGGTACTGCACTGGAATAGGTATAAGTCGTAGTGGTGGTGCGGCTGAGATTACGTACTGGGTCAGCTTCCGTAACGCTGGTCACATTGCCTTTGTTATCATAGCTGGTAGTCGTGGTTTTAACCGGTGTGCCGGTCGCTGCAGCAGCGTTATACTCAGACACAAGCAAAGGCAAATTCCATGTGCTGTGCCAGGTCGTGGCAATGGTGCGTGTGGCCGCAGTCGCTGCCCCCGCGCTGGTGAGTCCTTCGGTGCGAAGGGTTTCCAGGTTGCGGTTCAGGTCATAGGAGTAGGTAGCCTTGTTGCCGTTGAAGTCAGTACGGCTGGACACGTTGCCGTTGGCGTCATAAGTAAGCGCTGCGGCAGAGGCTGCACAACCAGCACCAGCAGGCTGGGTTTGACCTGTGCTTTTAAGAACTCCAAGAATTGCCGAACTTAATATATTATAAGTACGCACTGCACCAGTGCCAGCATCAGTAACTACGGTATTGGTAGGATGAGTTCCACCAGGGCCGTTGGCATAATAAACTAAGGTCGATTTTTCAACACCACCTGCGTGCTCAGATGATATGGCACGACCAGCACTATCATACGTCCATGTAGCAAAGCGATTAGCATTTTCATCTGTGATGCCAGTAAGCGCCATCTTAAAAGCAGCGTTCTCATAATGATATGTCTTGACTTTACCATCGGGGAAAGTCACTGCAGTAAGATTATTATTTGCACCGTAAGTATAAGTGTAGATACCTCCGGCCGAATTTGACATAGCTGAAACACGAGAAAAGGCATCATAGGTAAAGTTCAGAGAGCGGCCAAAAGAATCAGTTACTCTTATTAATTTACCATTCGAATCATAAAGAAGAGTCTGTTGAAGTCCAGCTCGGTCAGCAATAGAACTTAATTTTCCGCTGGGGTCATACCGCTCCGTTTCACCATTGCGATCATTATAAAAACTCCAACCCGTTACCACTCCCTGACTGTCTACAAGACGTGTCAAACTATAAGTTTTATTTGAACTGGGAACCATAGTACCGTTAACATTCTTAAAACCATAGGCCTTTCCATCTTGGCGCTGGATCACTCCTAAACCGATTGCATTAAAAATATCAGAAACCACATACCTATCATAAAAAGAACGCCAACTAGCTCCCAACATTTTCTGGTCTGTTCCCTGGGCGCTATTATAAGCAATACTAAAATTCAAACCACTCCCAACACCCAAACCATCATAGATAACCTCATGCTGGTATTTGTTGCCGTTCATGGGATTAATAGGATTTCTTTCTGATGGGCACGAACCACCTCGATTGTGAGGATCAGCTCCAGCACCCAAAACCCCCTTGCTGGCACTACCATTCAATGCACTATATCCAATTAGATCTGTATTGGTACAACTAAAATAATAAACGTAGCCATAGTAATATTCATCCTCTCTTACGGCGATATCATGAAAAATTGATGGGTAATCATCTGTGTGAGTAGGAAAACCTTTCGATCGCTCACAGTCTTCATATTGTTTCGAAACAGCACACAGTTTATCTGCAATAGCTTTTGGTGAAGTGCCACTCTCTTTAAATGGCCCCACCGCGGTACCGCAGCCATGGTATTGCCCAAAATAATAATCGTTAAATGTTGTGGATAATGACCAGTTTATATTTGGAGCGTAGTCCACAGCATATGCTTGTTTGTAAGTAACAGGCATCACCACAACAAGAAAGAACCCCAACATACCTCTAAAAAACCGCATCAATCATTCCTTATATTTTATTGGTTATTTTTATCAAAATTTATTCAGAAACTACTTATCCAATTAAGATTGGGATATTTACATTAGCAGAATTTGTTTTATTAAAATTTCTCACCGAACTAAATTGCTCGCTGATTCAGTAGCGCCTTATAAATACTCAATACTTTAGGCACATAAATTTGCGTTTCTTTATACGGTGGTATTATGTTGCCATATCTAATCACTACATTTTCACCTGCGTTACATAAGCTGCAAGTAAACCTATAATTACCATAACAACTAGAAACTCTAATAAGGTAAAGCCGTTATTTCGTAGAGATAAATGAGAGTTGAACATGAGTTATTTATATCTTTATTAGAGATTCATTGCATATAATTATTATAAAATTTCATCAAGACTTGAGGTGAAACCACACTTCATCAGTCGCCATTTTTGGCTATATATTTTTACCCTCTTTCCTTTGAGGTTAAAAACTGTCGATTCTTTATAGCATGAATTTCCCCAATTAACTCGACAAACATGTCTGATGCATCAAGTTCAATTAT
>Ga0208626_1000645_pt1 | contig 10605 bp, 17 predicted proteins | sample LakWasMet10_HOW4_2_FD_183860 | JGI IMG/M metagenome (GOLD analysis project Ga0208626, IMG submission 183860) | Freshwater sediment methanotrophic microbial communities from Lake Washington under simulated oxygen tension - Sediment Metagenome... | ecosystem: Environmental > Aquatic > Freshwater >... | reverse complement strand
AACAATGCTGGTCAAAGCAGCCGTTGCCCTTAATAAAACAATTAGAGTAGAACTAACCAACTGATAGAGACGGCAGAATTATATTCACATTAGACAGCTAAATCCGCAAAGCTGACAGTTAACTATAGAAGCTAACCGACTGTGATCGGTCCAAAGCGGCCACCCGATGCGTATTTAATTGAGTGGCCACATTTGCGCATTTTAGGCGATACCAGCGCCAAGAGCTGGGAACACATCGCTGAATAATAAACCAATCAATTGCTGACCATCTGATGTTGACCAATCTTTCGCGATTTCTGCAATTAGTGTGTTGGTGGCGGTAAGTACCACGCCTTCATCTTGCATACGTTGACGAGAAAACTCTTCTGAAAGATTGCTAGGGGAGCCAGAGGCATCCATCACGGCTTGTACTGCAAAGCCTTCGCGTGCAGCGTCAATGGCCGGAAAGATCAGGCAAACATCGGTGGTTACGCCCGCCATGATCAAATTCTTGCGGCCAGTGGCAAGTACCGCGTCGCGGAAGTCGGGATAGGCCCAAGCATTGACCACGCCAGGGCGTTTGATGCGTGCTGCGTGTGCTTCAGGCAGAATCTCTGCGATTTGTGGAAGAATCGGTCCTTGGGCGCGATCTTCCTGGCTGGATGTAATTACGACTGGCATATTGAGTATCTTCGCCATTTTTGCCAATGCAATCGACTGTTTAGCTGCAAATTCGCGGTCTATATTCTTGATTAGTTGCATGGTGCCAACCTGGTGGTCGATCAACAACAAGGCTGAATCATTGGCATTAAAGTATTCAGATTTCATCATATTCTCCTATTTGGTAGATAAAAGTACAGCTTAAAAATTGTACGGCGCGTTGTTATAGTGCTCCCATTTCTCCACGGTGGTAAGCGGTTGTCGCCGCAATTAGGTTCTCCTGACTCGCAAAGGCCATAGGTCCGTTCGAGTGCACAGGTTGGTGCAATGGTTTGCCTATGAACAATGCGATCTTTGCACCGCCTGATTTTGCTACTAGCTTGTGTGTCATCGTTTCGGTAGCGGCAGAAAGGATCGGAACATTGAGGTCGTCGATACCAAAACTCTCGCCATTTATCTCAGTGTTGCCAAATATCGGCATAACTAAGGCACGCTGCCCTGCTGCCAAGGGAAACTCTAGTTCAGCACCTGCATCCAGCGAGATGTCGATCAAGGTGATTTCAGTAGGTGGTACCATCGGAGAGCGCACGTCGCCGAAGCTGCCTAAAGGAACACGTATTCGCACACCAGGCAGTTGAATCGTTGGTACCTCCTGTGGGGCCAAACTTAAAGCAAATGGTGCATCGCTTTGATTTGCCTGAGGGAGGTTGACAAAGATTTGTAGCAAGTGCGTAGTACGCCCTAACACCGCAGGGTTCTCTTCATGAATTACACCACGCCCAGCAGCTGTCCAATGCAGACCACCTGGCTCAATCAACTGGCTATTGCCCTGCGAATCACGGTTGGCAATGCCAGTCTCTGAATCGAGGAACAAGTAAGTCACTGCGGAGAAGCCAGCATGTGGATGCGGTGGGAAGGTGGGCGCACTCATCCAGGCATGGTCGATTCCTAGGAATGGATCCATTAGTGCGGGGTCTGAGCCATGCAGGCTGTAGGCCCGGAAGTGGCTACCTCGGTTTGCGCGGTTCATTCGGATTTTTGTGTTCATAATAAAGTACCTTAGGCAACTTTCGCTTCACTTAGTACTGGATAGTCGATATATCCGGCAGCGGTGGGTGGCGCGAAGAAAGTATTGCGATCTGGTTCGTTGAGTGCAGCTTTCAAACGGAAACGCTCTGGTAAATCCGGGTTAGCAATAAAAGCGCTGCCGAATACTGTCGCGTCTGCTTTATCTTCAGCCAATACAGCTTCTGCGCTTTCTTGTGTTAGTCCGCCACCCATCAAATAAGTACCGTCAAACAGCGGCTTCAGCATGGCGTGATAATCAACTGCTGTACCAAATAGCGTAACGTGCAAATAGGCCAGACCTAATCCACGTAACTTCTTAACTAAATAAGTATAGGTTTGCTGAGGTGCAGCATCAATGATGCTGTTATAGTTCATCTCGGGAGAAATTTTGATACCGACACGATCAGCTCCAGCCTCGGCTATCATAGCCTCTAGAACTTCCAGTATGAATCGAGCGCGGTTTTCGACCGAACCGCCGTATTGGTCATGGCGTTGATTACTGCCAGAAGAAAGAAACTGTTCGGGCAAATAGCCAGAGGCCGCATGCAACTCGACACCATCAAATCCTGCATCCAAGGCACGACGAGTGGCTAAACGATATTCATTGATGACATCAGCGATCTCCTCCAGATTTAATTCATGGGGCGTTACAAAGTCAACTTGGCCGAGAGGCGTCCATGCCTGTCCTGCTGGCTTGATTGCCGATGGTGCCACAGGCGTATTTCCATCTAGCAGTGAAGGATGTGAGATTCTTCCAGCATGCATCATTTGTAAGAAAATGCGACCGCCGCTGGTGTGCACGGCTTCGGTTGCTTTCTTCCATCCTGCAACCTGGGATTCTGTTTCGATACCCGGCGTATTTACATAGCCCTTACCCATTGCCGACGGGAACACACCTTCCGATATGATGAGCCCGGCACTGGCGCGCTGCGCATAATAAGTTGCAGTAATGTCCGTTGGCACGCCATCCTCAGTAGCACGTGAGCGAGTCATAGGTGCCATGATGAGGCGATTAGGTGCAATGTAACGACCTATTCGAACTGGAGTGAGTAATTTAGTCATGATGCTATCCTCAAAAATATAATTAAGCTTGTTAGCTGGTTTAATGCATGACTGTATATTGAATCAATTTGTATTTAGGATAAATAGGGTATTATGAGAATTATTGATCCATAAATGGGATAATGTGAATGGAGCTATTAAATGATATGGCGTTGTTTGTAGAGGTTGCCAACGTCTTAAGTTTTCGCCGTGCTTCTGATGCTACTGGTGTACCTAACTCGACGCTATCCAGACGAATTGGCGCATTGGAAAAGGCTATTGGTCTCAGACTTTTACATCGCACTACGCGCAAAGTTGAGCTTACTGAAGCGGGTCAACTTTATTATGAACGTTGTAGGCGCATCATTGACGAAGCACGTATCGCTCACGAACAGTTAGGTGAGATGCTGGCTCAGCCCAGCGGAATGTTGCGTGTGTCGCTTCCAGTAGACTTTTCTGTCATCTATCTGGCGCCTTTGATTGCTGAGTTTGCGGGGCGCTATCCAGGCATTACTTTTGATTTTGACCTTACCCCACGGCGAGTAGATTTAGTTACCGAACCATTCGATGTCGCTATCCGCATGGGTGAGCTCCCAAGCTCAACTTTGATCGCTCGTCGGCTTGTCAGCCTATCGGTGCAAGCCTATGCCTCACCACGTTACCTAGAAATATCCGGCGAACCTACACACCCTAATGACTTAGCGCACCACGAGTGTCTAGGTTTTCCCAAAGTAGGAAAATGGACGATGTATCGTGAAAAAGAGGTCGTTGAGGTCAACGTTGGGGGACGGTTTCATGCTAATAGTGTTGGTATGTTTCGCCGTTTAGCGACTCTGAACTTAGGCGTAGTATTACTGCCAGAGAGAATAGTTGCTGAAGACGTTATGGCGGGTCGCCTGCGTCAGGTCTTGCTAGGGTGGCAAGGGAGTTCGGTACCTGTGTATGCGCTTACCGAAACACGTTTGTTACCAGCGAAGACACAGCGCTTTATCGAGTTCTTGCAAGAACACTTTGGTTCCCAAACTAAACAGCTTACATAACCCTTGCCTAACTCTAGTTCAGGATACGTCGTTCAATTTTCAGAAACACATGTCTGCTTTGGGCCGGAGGCAGTCGATGGCCTGTAGATAGTTGACAGTCAGCTTTGCGGATTAATACGCCTTCGGCATGTTAGCCGGACAAAGCGGACGGTCATTTTCCAATGTTTAATCAAATTCAATTACAATCAATTCAGTCATGCTGCGTCTCTATATTAATATTTCAATATAGAGACCAAGAAACAATAAAACCAAGAAAAGACAGGGGGTTTTAACCATGCGTCATACAATTGCAATTATTCATATAGAGACCGATGGGTCTCTATAATTACTGTTAGGTGTCTTGAGATGTCTTGGTTTAAGTGTTCTATTGAAGGTGAGAATTTTCCAGGTCAGTTAATTGGTGAAGCCTCGCCAGTTGGTTTTTATGCTACTCGTTATGTCGAGGCTAATTCGGCACAAGATGCAGAGTCAGTTGCACTTAATCATTTAAAAAATGAGTCGTCGTTAGTTATTCCAGACGGTGTTGAAAATCCAATGAATGCAAAAGTGCATTTTAAAAACATTGAGCAGGTTAATATTGACGCAGTGCAATCTAATCTTGGCTTTACTTTTTTTGTTATGGGCACATAAATGGTTATTACATTTGCAATACCTAACCACTCATTCAAGCGGGACTGGCTAATGCCAGCCCCTTAATTCAAACGTTAGGTTTCAAATGTGTTTTATGACATTAATTAGCACTACAGACAATCAAGATCTAAGCAAGTTAAATACATCTTTAGTCAACTTTTCTAAAGATCTACCATGTAAAGCAGGAGAAGATTATCTAAAATATCCTCATAAGTGGCTTATGGGGTCAAGACACGGCTGTAGTTGTGGTTTTCGTCATCTAAGTCCAGTCCATAAAGATTTATGGTTTTCTGAGCCAGTTGATTGGTGGCCTGAAGAGCAAGAAGATATAGAAGCAACACTCGAGATGGTTTCAATCTTTAAAAGTCTTTTGAGTCGCGGTGCAAAGCTGGATTGTTTTGATGCTTGGTTAGAGAATGAAAAGGAGCCTGAGTTGGATGATGACATTATTGTCAATTTATCAATTATTTCCGCGTCGCAATTTAGACTCTTCGATGGCTATCGCTTTGAGATTAAAAATGAAGCCTAACCCGTCATTCAAGCGGGACGCCTAACGGCGCCCCTTAATTCAAACGTTAGGCGCTTTATATTTTGTCTCGTTTCAATTCTTTTTCTGAACTTATAGCTCGATTGTGTTTTGGCATAGGAGCATTTTCGGTCATTGGTTTATTTTTATTTGTATTGAATATAGAAGTGCAAAGTCTTCAACAAACATCTTCTGGAGGCGTATTGGATTTAATGAATGCTATAGTAATAGCGGGGCTATCTCCTGTACTTTTTTCAATCTATTTTTGGTTATTTCGTCATGACGCTGCCAGTCACATAAGGGGTGTCTTGGTTATGTTTGTTTCAATTATTGTTCATTTTATTGTTGTTGCAGTTATGGCTCATGCCAACCAAATTCTTACTAGTACTATTGCATTAATTGAAATCACTATCAGTGTTTATCTCATATATTGGGTACATAAAGCTTGGAGGGTAAATGAAGTTATTTGAAAAAAGCACACCTAACCCATCTTTCAAGCGGGACTGGCTAAAGCCAGCCCCTTAATTTAAACGTTAGGTCATATGAACACTCACCTCAAGCAGCTCGCAATTTCTACATTGCTAATAATGATTGGCTTTGCTGGAGGAGCCATATTTGGCTTCATTAATGGGCTTGGTGCCTCTGCACTTATTGATGGTGCGCCTCAGGGGGCATCAGCTGTCCTTAAATTAAATGCCTTAGCCGCGGAAAAGATTGAGCCCGTAAGAATAGTTCTTGAATATGATGTAGACCAATCACTTGCCTTCCACTCAATTCTTTCTGAAACATGGTGGTTTCCGCTTTATCAAGAAGGATTTTTACTTACTGATCCTGAAGACTCCAAAAAATATATCCAACTCGTAGCTAATTATCGAAAAACACACCCTAGCCCATCACGTGAAGATGTCTTTGATAAAATTCCTGAAGGGAAAGAACAATATGCTTCCGATTATCATGAGCTAGCTTTTGGTATCAGAGAGCACCATCGTCGGATCAATGAAATGGTCAATAAATATGCTGATAAATAATCTACATCATTCAAGCGGGACGCCTAACGGCGCCCCTTAATTCAAACGTTAGGCAACAAAACCGATGATTTGGAATGTATTTAAAACCTTAATAACCACGATATGTTTATTATTTGCAACGCTAATTGTAGTTGCAGCTCCGTTTAGTTTTGGCACTTTTGCTGTTGCTTGTTTTTTGGTCTTTATGGGTGCTGCTCTCTGGATTGATTATACAAAACCTTTAAGCGCTCAAAATTTAAGCCCTGCTCAACGCAATCTAGTTAAGGTAGCCGTTTGGGGTTTGGTAATATTTTTCGTCACTATGTTTGTTTATAGTATTTTTAATGGTGAGGTTCACTTAAATGGCAGAGGTTTTTTTCAACTCATTACAGCTCTTTTAAAGGCTATGTAATGTTAAAGCCTAAACCCCTCATTCAAGCGGGACGCTTAACGGCGCCCCTTAATTCAAACGTTAGGGTAATAATATGACTTTAGGAAATACAATTCTTGCTTACTTAATCGCGCCTTTGACAATTGGCTTAGTTACTGGCTTTTTTGGCAAGTCAGAAAAATGGAAACGTGAAGTAATGATTGGTTTTGGGCTTGTTATGGTTGGGCAAAGTGCTTTAGTTTCTCAAATGAAAGCAAACCCATCGTTGTCACTTGAGAATGCCATGTCTTCTAGCGGTCTTATTATGTCGCTAGGTGCCTTACTGTTAGGTCGGGGTATCGTCTTAGTTTTTAGGTTTCAACGTCAAGCGAAAAATAGCAACCCTAACCCATCATTCAAACGAGACGCCTGAACATGTACTACGTCTTCAATCTAGCGTTTCCAGCTATCGTGGCTATCATAATTATTGCCACAAATGGTCACGCTGAATGGAGTTTTACTTGGTTTGATAAATCACTGGGAAATCTTGGCAATGACTATGTGTTGTTTGCACTACCTCATTGGATATGGGCTTTAGCTACCTCTTACTTTAACTCATCAGTTGGTGCGACTATTGGGGGATTTATCGCAGCACATGCACTGCTTGTTGGAGTCAGCATTCTGGTAGCATCATCCAATTCACCAGATGCTGTAAACGGCTGGTTTTTGTATTATTTTGGCTCACCAATTGCAATTGCAGTTGGCTCATTAGCAGGGCGCAAAGTATCTCAACGGCGAGTCAACAAAAGCTTAACCCAACATTCTAGGGGGACGCCTAACGGCGCCCCTTAATTCAAAGGTTAGGCTGATTCATGAAGTACGGTCTTTGGGAAATAGGCTTGTTTGCTGGTGTACTAATTTTACTTTGTGGCTTTATATCCAAAATGAATGGGGCTTCTGTATCTGTCGCTATAGTTGCGATTATTGGCTTTATTATTATTTCTAGCTGCCTCGTCATAGAAATAGTTAAAGGTTTAAAAACAGGCAAAATTGAAACATTTGTGGCACCTGAAACTCGTCTTTTCCAATTAAGCGATTTTGTAGTTCTTGAACGCTCGTCATCGCCATTTAGTTTTTATTGCCACATCGCCGCTTATGTACTTTTCGCAACATATTGCTCATATTATGGTTTTTATTATGCTTTCATGCTTACAAAAGCAGCTTTTGCTTAACCCATCATTCAAGCGGGACGCCTAACGGCGCCCCTTAATTCAAACGTTAGAGGTCACATGAGATTTCTTGCAAGCAGTGCGGTTTCAGCTATTAACTGGTATCAGAGAGAGATTTCACCTAAAAAAGGTTTTTGCTGTGCTTATCATGTGTTATATGGTCAGGGCTCATGCTCCAATGTAGTAAAAAAAGCCTTTCATAATCACGGTACTATTGCAGGTGTATTGTCAGTTTTCTCACAAGCAAGAAAATGCTACTCTGCCTTTGTTGCACTGTCGGAGCAGGAGCATGACTCATCAGACAAAGAAACAGAAAACAACGCTTCATTTTGTGCAAAATGGGCAGCATTTGAGGGAGCATGGTGTTGCTTTATTCCGTTCATAAATTAAGCTCTAACCCATCATTCAAGCGGGACGCCTAACGGTGCCCCTTAATTAAAACGTTAGACATTAACCCCAAATATGGACAAAGTTGAACAGCTGATCAATTCAGAACGCGAAAAGTCAAAAGCACAACGTGACTTTGCAAAACCTTTTCTAAAATTACTTGGGATAACAATTCTCTCTGTATTTTTTGGCGTCGGCATTTGGTTGGCTTTAGGTATGCTCTCGTCTTTAACCACTGATGGTCGTCTCGCTTTTATTTTTGTATTAGCTGTTGGGTTATTTGTTACTCTTGCTTTGCTTAAAATATCACCCAAAACACGCATTTCAAGTTCTATCATTACTGCAACTAGCACTTTAGCTCTAGGCTATTTGCTATTTGTTGTACTAAAAAAATATGGTGGTATTTAAAATGTTGTCGTCTAACCCATCATTCAAGCGGCACTGGCTAAAGCCAGCCTCTTAATTCAAACGTTAGGACCCAAAAACATTGAGTGAATCCAAACCATTTATTCCACTAAATAAACCACGCTCATGGGTTATATTTACCTGTGCCTGCCTTCTAGGCATTGCGTTTGGTTTGCTTGCATTCATTCTTACTTGGTTTTGCCTCAAAACAGTAGCATTCTTCACAATCGTATTGTTTGCTCTTAGTTGGGTTATTAGCTTCATCTCTTGGCTGGTTTTTATATCTGGTCTTATTTCTGGGCGTTACGTCAATATCCAGCATAAACAATGGAGTGAGCAAGTATGGTAAATTCTCAAACTAACCTGTCATTCAAGCAGGACGCCTAACGGCGCCCGTTAATTCAAACGTTAGGCTCTAGCACATGCCATTGAAAGTTTTTTATAAAACACTAATACCTTTTTGGTTTATTGAGTTTTCTTTGACTATTCTGAATTTCATGTTTGGCGCTGAGAAAGTATCATTCTTTAGTATTGTGCTATTTGTTATTGCTGTGGTTATATTGCCTTTTGCTGCAGGGTTCCGCATAGTCTATGAAAAGGGTAAATTAAGCTTTGCAGCTTTATCGGGCATCTCAATTTCATTGGCAACTCTATTAGCCATTGGCATTAGCTACATTGCCATTGAGGCTGGGACACAAGCATTTCTTGGAGTAATTATTGCCACCCTAATGGTTGCAGTAATACCTCAGTCTTTTTTTGGTTATCTTGGTGGGCTATTTGCGAAAAAATACTATGTTGCAGCCTAACCCATCATTCAATCGGGACGCCTAGCGGTGCCCCTTAATTCAAACGTTGGGCATCATGAAAACTATAAGCGTTATATCCACATGTGTTGGCTTATTATTAAGCGTTGGAATACTTGTTGATGCATGGTTGAAAGGCTTTGTCTCTTATGATTGGTTACCTATATTCATTGGTGGAATGTTTTTTCTACTTCTTGCTTTCATAAACGAAAAAAATAATTTTAAAAGCGGTGGACCTTACGTTTCAATCACAATTGCTATGTTCTTCATTTTTAATAGTTATATGGGCATTGTTACAGGACACATCAATTGGGTACGATACTCTTCATATACCTACCTAGAAACTGAACCAGATAAATTCTGGGCATTAATTACATTTGGAATAGTAGTAGGTGTTGTGCTTACAATATACTCATATTGGTCATTTAAAAAATTATATAAACAATGCCCAACCCATCATTCAAGCGGGACGCCTAACGGCGTCCCTTAATTCAAACGTTAGAGTTCACCGTGAAGAAACATATCAAGCTTGCTCTAATTGTTGTGTTAACCGTAATTGCCACGTTTCTAGTTACGGCTTATTTCGCAACAAAAAATACACGAACTGCCTTTATTTCAGCATCACAAGATATGGAGGCATTTAACGAACTTCACAGAATTAAGTCTTACGATAGTCTGGAGCAACTGTTAATTGAAGGATGCATCAAAGAGGCTCTTGAATATGTGCGGATGGAACAGTCGCTAGAGCTTCTGCACCTTCAAGACTCTTTAAAGAATGGTGCTAGGTTAGAAAAGTCACTAGAAACTCAAAACTCTGCTCTTTTAGAAAGGGCAAAAACAATCACTAATAAAGGTAAATACTTCATACCATCATGCAATTAAACTCTAACCCATCATTCAAGCAGGACGCCTAACGGCGACCCTTAATCCAAACGTTGACAGTCCGCTTTGCGGATTAACATGCCTTTGGCATATTAGCCGGACAAAGCTGACGTTTAATAGTTATATTCATGCATTAGTATGCAGCCTAGAGTGACCTTCCGACAATATCAAAAAATTGTCGGATTACCAAAATGAAACTAGCATCTTTATACTTAAAGCCAAGCAAGTTATGGCGAATATTTTCTTCAATTTAGCTTCCGGCATATTATGTGAACAGCGAGCACCATAAGGGGCTGAAATGGCACTAGTAATTGATATGGCTAAGAATGCTGGAATATAGATGAATCCGTAGGTATAAGGATTATCCAAAGTTGCAGTCCATCCGTTGATCATATAACCAATACTACCTGCTATAGCTATCGGGAATCCAATTGCAGCCGAGGTACCAATCGATCTTTTAATGTCTACATTCTTATAGCCTAGATACACCACTGTTAAAAAACCACCTCCAACTGCTGCTAATGCAGATACGGATCCGATTCCCATGCCAGCCAAAATTAATCCAAACATGGTTCTTG
>Ga0208626_1000644_pt1 | contig 10608 bp, 12 predicted proteins | sample LakWasMet10_HOW4_2_FD_183860 | JGI IMG/M metagenome (GOLD analysis project Ga0208626, IMG submission 183860) | Freshwater sediment methanotrophic microbial communities from Lake Washington under simulated oxygen tension - Sediment Metagenome... | ecosystem: Environmental > Aquatic > Freshwater >... | reverse complement strand
TGATTTCTTAGTTTCTGATTATTATCCATCTCCAAAATTTGATAAGACAGGTCCTGCTCAGTTATTGATCACGAACCTTTCATACTCTAACTATCTTGGTTCATTGATGGTTGGTCGTATTCAGCGTGGAGTTATTGCTAACGGTAAGCAACTCGCTCATATCCCTGCTGATGGAAAAGTTAAAACATTCAAAGTTACTTCTCTTCAGATCTTCGATGGTCTTGGTATGGCAACAGTTGACTCAGCAGAAGCTGGAGAGATTGTCATCGTTTCTGGCCTTGAGCATGGAGATATCGGTGATACTCTTGCAGATACTCAGAAACCTGAAGCTCTTCCGCGTATTGAAGTTGAACCACCAACAGTATCGGTACAGGTTTCAGTTTCAACATCTCCAATGTCTGGTCGTGAAGGTGAATACTTAACTTCAAGAAAACTTGAAGAGTTCCTTTTAGATGCAACAAGAAAGAACGTTTCTCTTAAATATGAAGCTACAAACGATCCAAAAGTTTTCATCCTGAAAGCTCGTGGAGAATTACAAGTTGCCGTAGTATTCGAAGAAATTCGTCGTGCTGGATTCGAGCTTATGATTGCTCGTCCGCAAGTTATTACAAAAGAAGTTGATGGTGTTCTTATGGAGCCGTTCGAAAGACTCGTTCTTGACGTTCCAAATGAATCAACTGGTACGATCACTGAAAAGATGGCGATTCGCAAAGGTCGTCTTGAAGCGATGTCACCGTTTGGTGAAGGCCGTACACGTATGGAATTCCATGTTCCGTCTCGTGGTTTGATCGGTTACCGTTCAACATTCCTTACAGATACTAAGGGCCAAGGGCTTATGTCTTCTTACTTCGTTGGTTATGAACCACACGTAGGTAAGATGCTTGCTCGTCAGAATGGTGCACTTATTTCAGACCGTGCTGGTAAAATTACTCCATACGCACTTTTCAACCTTCTCTCTTCTGGTAAGCAGTTCGTACTTCCTACTGAACAAACTTATGAAGGTCAGGTTGTTGGTGAGCATACTCGTCCAAACGATCTTAACGTTAACGTATGTCGTGAAAAACACCTTTCATCAGTTCGTACTGCTGGTAAGGATGAAAACGTTATTCTTCCTCCAATCACTCCAAGAACTCTTGACTGGGCACTTGACTGGATTGATGAGGATGAATGGGTTGAAGTAACTCCTCAATCAATTCGTATTCGTAAAAAAGAACTTAATCAAACATTGCGTAAAGTTACACGCTAATGAAAAAGAGGGAGCTTAGGCTCCCTTTTTTTTTACCTAATTCTCTCAGTTACTTTGTTAGACTCTTGCGCCGTCACTCTCATCCCAAAACATAGTTATAATAATCAGAACGTGTCACTTCTCAAATGAAGGAGAAAGTATGTTCACAGTATTGGCAGTTATTGGTTTAGGTGTAGGTGTTTATTTAGGACTCAAGCGAAAGGCCGGGCAAGCACCAACGCAAATTCGTTAAGGAGGACCTATGAAGTTTTTTATTCTTTCCGCACTTCTTGTAACAATGAGTGCTGGAGCAGTTGTCCCATCTTATTCACCGAATGAAGGAACAAAACCTCCTGGAACTTTCAGTGAAAAATCTACGACTCCCATGAAGTCAAAAACAACCATGAAGAGTACGAAGGTTTCTACAATGGAAGAACAACAGGCGAATGCGACAACAAGTGAAACCGGCATCATCAATAGTTCGGGGGTAACAACAGACCAGATGAACACTTCACCGAATAGAGCACCTCTTAATGATGAAGAGGCAATCCATGATACAACTCTCTCAAGTGGACCGTTGAAGAACCCAAGAAGTCCCGCAGAGATCCAGGCCCAGGAAGAAGAGGATGCTTTGGATTACAGTACAACTCCGCAAAAACGCACCACTAAGCCCTTGGGTCCAAACAAGAAATAACAACTAGTTAAAGTTTAGGCCTCCACTTTCCGATAAAAAGGATAGTGGAGGTCCTTATGAAACTCATTCTTTGTTTAACTTTGCTTATGTCATTCAGTGCATACTCAAAAACAAAAATAGATTTCAGTCAGGCCCTCAATGAAGACGTAGAGCAAGACATCAAAAAAGATGATGAAAAGTTCAAGAAAGAGGCAACTCGTGGACCGGCCTCCGTTCAGCCAGAACAGGAGATGCAAATCGAAGACACTTCAAAAATTGATAAGAACGTAAGACAGATAGGACCTAATAAATGGTAGGTGTCTAACATTTAGACACCTATTGTAGACCTTTCACAACTCGATCAAATTCATCCTTATCTCATCTAGAATCTCTTCAAACAGGAGATTTTATGAAAATTCTATTAGCTGCACTCGTTACTCTTTTTGTCAGCAACTCATACGCGCTCATACTAAAGAGCTCTGACCGTGTGAACGGCTGTGACCTTTATCGTGTAACTAAAACGGAAGAAGCTTCAGAAATCAGAAATAATGAATCTATCTATTCTAAGAAAGTTGTATACGGAATTAAGATCGAAAACATGGATATTGATTTTCAGAACGAAGAAGTGTCTGTCACGCCAATCATTCAAGTTGTTCTTGGATTTGATAAGCCACTAGTCGATAGAGTCGTTATTGAAAAATCGAACAAGAACTTTAAAGCACTTACAAACCAGCTTAATAAATCATTAACTGTGTTTGAAAATGTTTGCATCAGCTCTGACAACCGCCTGGTCCATGCTAAAGTTCGAGTAACAGAATCAAAATGATAAAAAAAGCGGCCTTTAAGGCCGCTTTTTTTTGCTTATTTGTTAAGTAACTTACCTAGAAAATCCACTGGAATAGGGAAGAAAGTTGTTGAGCTATTATTTGATCCCGCAATTTCTCTCATCGTTTCAAGAAATCTAAGCGTAATAGCATCTTTTTGTTCTCCGAGAACTTGCGCAGCTTGTGCGAGTTTCTGAGAAGCTTCATATTCACCTTGGGCAGAAATAATTTTTGCACGTTTCTCACGTTCAGCTTCCGCCTGCTTTGCCATCGCTCTTTGCATTTCAACAGGTAGATCAATTGCCTTAACTTCGACATTGGTAACTTTGATTCCCCATGATTCAGTTAATTCATCAAGGATAGACTGTAGCTTTCCATTGATCACATCTCTATGGGCGAGAATCTCATCCAGCTCATATTGTCCGACGACAGAACGGAGAGTCGTTTGAGCAATCTGTGCGGTTGCATGATAGTAATTTTCAACTGAAATAATCGCGTGCTCAGGATTACTCACCTTGAAGTACACAACTCCATTCACTTTTAGAGTTACGTTATCCTTAGAAATAATGTCCTGAGAGGGCACATCCATGGTAACGAGTCGAAGATCAACTTTGATCATCTTCTCAAGACCAGGGATTAAAATGATAAGACCAGGCCCACGAACAGCAGTGAATTTTCCGAGACGGAGGATCACACCTCTCTCATATTCATCAAGAACTTTGAAAGTGCTGAATAAAATTAATCCAGCGAAAATAATAAAAGGCAAAAAAGTTAACGACATAGTATCTCCTTAAAGATTTAGCTGTTTCTTTTAATACGGATAATAAGTTTATTTGTGTCCACTTCAGAAACGTGAACTGTATCATTAATCTGGAATCGTTCATCAGCGAACGCTCGCCAGATTTCGCCACGAACTTTTACCTGATATTCCTGATCACTGATTTTTGACAGAATGATGCCACTCGCTCCGACAGGAAGGAAAAAATCTTGCCCAGTTTTGATTTTCTTCTTTTCTTTCCATAGAAACCAAATGAGTAATCCAGAAGTAATCAAAACTCCGGCAAGTGCAGAAAAAATTACGTTATATTGGACACTGATAAAACCTGTATCTCCATGGAACAGAAATAAAGAGCCCATGACAAATGCGGCAATCCCTGCGATTCCCAGTAGACCATAGCTCACGACATAGAGTTCAAGGACGAGCAGGAAAATACCAGCAATGATGAGCCCCATAGATCCCCAGTCAAGAGGGAGTACCTGAAATGCAATACCCGCAAGAATCAGAAAACAAACTCCGAAAGTGCCTGCAATGTAACCACCAGGTGCCTGCATTTCGAAATATATTAAGGCGACACCAATGAGAAAAAGAATATAGGCAGTGGAAGGATTTGCAATGACCTCCAGAATACGCTGGCCGATAGTGGGTTCGTAAAATTTTGAGAGAACGTTTTGGTTTATCACTAACTGAGTTTGTTCTCCGTCAATGTTAATAAGCTTGCTATTTAACTTTGAGAGCATGTCATCCTGAGTTGAGACGATTGCATCAACGATGCCGAGTTTTAAGGATTCATTTGAAGTATAGGATTCAGCATCTGTGATCATTTTTTCAAAAGGTTCAGAAGGCCTGCCGCGAGATACGCTTAATGATCTTACGAGGGCGGTGAGGTCATTCATCGCCTTTTTTCTTCCATCAGTTTCCTTGATGTCATCTCCAAGTCCAACTGGAGTAGCTGCTCCCATGTTTGTTCCGGGTGACATAAAAATAAAATGGGCCGCAGATGCAATGATCGATCCTGCCGAAGCAGCCGAAGCTCCTTCAGGGGTTATCCAAACGATAAACGGACGTTTTTCCCTGGATGCCATCGTAATGATATCTTTGGTTGTTGAAACAAGCCCGCCTGGGGTGTTCAGTTTCAAAACAATCAAAGTGCTTTTAGGCAGAGAAGAAAAGTTATGTTTCAGGTAATCATATGTCGCAGGAGTTATAGCTGAATTTACGGATAAAAATCCGAGTTCATTAATATCCAGCGTGGAATCAGAGAAGACCTTCAGAGGTAAAACAAGAAAGACAAAGGCCATAATGTGGAGTAATATTTTCTCTCTCATATGCATCAGGGTACATGATAAAATAAGTAGCCCACAAGTTAAAAGGACCTCCTATGGCAATGCAAAAACTGAAGTTTTATATTGCAACTATTCTAAATCCTCAAAATGATCACAAGTGTGATTACTATTCTCATGGCCTTCTCGTAACAGAGGCGAAAGCTAAAGACCCTAAAGTTGTGGATATTCTTCCGCTTGAGAAAGGCGTGAAGAAGTATGGAAAACTGATGAATCCTAAAAACACAATAGATTTCGGACATGCTGCAATTATGCCCGGCTTTTACGATATGCACTTTCATTGGGTGCAGGATGATGTTCGTGAAATGCCAAAAGATTCACTCTTGGGTTGGCTCGAGAAATATACCTTCCCAACCGAAATGAAATTCAAAGATAAGGCCTACGCAAAAAAACGTGCCATAGATTTCTTCAAAAAGCTTGTGGATCACGGGACTTTGGGTGGAGCTTGCTATTCTTCCATTCACGAACATGCAGTTGATGTCGCCTTGAAAAAAGCTCAGGGTCATTTTGTGATCGGAAACGTATTGATGAATATGAATTCACCTGCTGAACTTACACAGACAGAGGATGAATCACTTTCAATTACAAAAAGACTTCTGAAAAAGCACGGACCAAGACACGCATTTACTCCGCGTTTTGCGATTACGACAACACCTAAGGTCATGCTCGAGGGAAGTAAGCTTGCTGATAAAGCGAAAGCCTTTAAACAAACTCATCTTTCAGAAACACCACAGGAAATTGATTTTGTTCTTTCCATTTACAGAAAGCTTCCAGGCTTTGAAAAAGTCGCCAGCTACACTGAGATTTATCAGAAGACCGGCATGCTTGGAAAAAACTCATTAATGGGTCACGGGATTCACTTATCTGACAAGGAACTTGCTATCCTCAATAAAACAAAGACTGCAGTCATTCATTGTCCGACATCAAATGCTCCTTTAAAAGAGAAAGGACTTGGGTCGGGTCTTTTTGATTTCAAAAAAATTGAAAAAGCAAAAGTTCGTTGGGCACTCGGTTCTGATATTGGTGGTGGACCGTTTCTTTCGATGTTCGATGTCATGAGAAGTTTTGTTCATCAACATAATCGTAAAGGTCATAAAGAAGCGACCTATACAAAGGCCCTCTATCGTTCGACTCTTGCGGGAGCCGATATTCTCAATCTGGCCAAGCGATCTGGGAATTTGAATAAAGGTAAAGAGGTTAGCTTCATCGTGGTACCTTTACCTGAAAAAAAGATTCCTTCGGATACTGAAGCTGCCCTCAAGATGATCATCGATCCTCACAAGAATAAGCGTGAGAAGTACGCTGAATTAGTGCAGAGTGTGTATTTAAAAGGTCGTGTGGTTAGTACTAACTAGCCAACGATTCTGGTCGTTCAACCTTAAGATCAATTATTTTGCCGAGTTCAGACTCCCGCTGTAAGTAGTGGGAGTCAAACGTTTTACCAGGAAGTGGACCGAAGTGAAGAGGGGAGTAGTTCATAATTCTTCTACTCAACAAGGGCACTGGAATTTATGAGCAAGGCACGCATTCTTTATATCGATGATGAAGTGGATTTATTAGATCTCGCAGCGAGTTTCTTTGAGGATGAAAATCTTCCGATTGAAACATGCTCAGACTTTGATGAAGCAATATCCATGATACGTAAAAATACCTACGACTTGATTATCTCAGATGCAAAGATGCCATCCGGAAGTGGTTTTGAGTTATTCAAAATCATAAAAAAAGAGAATCTCTTCCACGGTAAAATTATTCTCGTTACTGGTAATCTCGAAAATCCATCCGAATCACATAGTCTGGGATACGATATGGTGATCTACAAACCAATCAAGTTTCAGGATCTCGTAGAAAAAGTGAAATCATTATTAGATTAATTCAAGAACAATCGGACAATGATCAGAACCCATTACATCTGGTTGGATCGAAGCACTTTTCACTTTAGGCACCAGATCAGGCGTGATGAAAAAATAATCTATTCTCCATCCAACATTTCTAGCCCGAACTCCTGGCATATTACTCCACCATGTATAAGCACCTGTGGTTGATGGATTCAGTTTACGAAAAATATCCACATATCCTTCAGCAATAAATTTATCCATCCACGCACGTTCATTTAAAAGAAATCCCGTCGTGTTTTTATTCGTCTTTGGATTAGCGAGATCAATTTCTGAGTGAGCTGTATTGAAGTCGCCTGTAATGATGACTGGTTTGATTTTTTTTAGTTCATTTGTTTTGGCAAGAATATCGTCACAAAATTCAAGTTTAAATGGAACTCGGTTGTGATCTCGCTGTCCATTGGGGAAATAGCAATTCAAGAGAAAAAAATCTTCAAATTCGTGAATGAGAACTCTTCCTTCCGAATCGTAGGAATGTTTTTCAATTTTTTTAGTGTCAAGTAGTTTCGGACGAGAAAATGTTGCGACCCCGGAGTAACCTTTTTTTTCAGCAGAACTATGAGAAATCGCGTGCTCCTTCATTTCTCGTAATTCAATCGGAAATTGTTCAAAATCTGCTTTCGTCTCTTGTAGGCATAGGATATCTGGTGATTCTCGAGTGAACCATTCAACAAATCCCTTCTTATACACAGAGCGTATACCATTAACGTTCCACGAAATTAGCTTCATAAAAATTTTTCCCGGATAGTTTCAAAACAATTGGTCCGATAAGATAGATAATAATTTTTTTGTGAATGGTGAATGACATTCTTTAAAAAATGAATATTATTTTGAATCTCGCCACAACCTAGACGGAGAACACATGCGTTGCTTTAAGAACATTGCTCAGCTTATTCGTACGAAAAGAATGAATCATCCAAAAGGTTACTCTCAGTCTGAACTTTCTCATCTTCTAGGTTATAAGAACGGCCAGTTTATCTCTAACGTTGAACGTGCGCTTTGTAACATTCCTTTGAAAATGCTCCGTAAAGTTTCTGAAGTTTTAGACATTCCAGCTGAAGAATTAAAAGCTGCTATTCTAAAAGACCAGGAAGAAACACTTAATAACTATCTCTACAACATCAAGCCTACGAAGAAAGAAAAGCCGTCTGAAGTGAACAACACTCTTACAGCTAACTTCGGCGCAACTGGTACAGACGGTATTTAATTTTATCTGACATTTAAGCCAAAAAAAAAGCCAGGTTAATCCTGGCTTTTTATTTTTAGACCTGACCTTTCAGTCGTAAGTAATCCTCGTAAGTTCCTTCAGATTCCTCTGTATCCTCTTTGTACTCTTCAAAGGCCTCTTTCTGAGATTCCTTAAAGTGAGGATCTTCGTTCTCATCCGGCTCAAAATTCGCTTTAGCGATTTCTTCCGGATTCCAGTCACGGTTATTGGAGTAGGTGAGGTCAAGCCTGTAGCGCTCCGTTTTGCGCTTCTCAAGGGCCTCTCTCTGCCAAGGTTCAAGATTTGCTTCAAATCGTCTTAAATGCTCAATTGAATCGAAGAAATTCTTTTCAAGCTTCCATAACTGGCGTTCATCCACACGGTTGAAATACTCATAGTATTTTCTGCGGGTAATTAAATGTTGCTCAAGCAGGTTGTCGTATTTAACCAGAACCTGATTCGTCGTCAAAACGCGTCCAGAACGGCTTCTGCTGCGAGATCCACCCTGATGTGTGCGGTTACGGTTCTCGGCCTGATTTCCACGATTCTGAGCTTCCTGAGAAGGGTTATTATTGGCCGGACGATTCTGGTTGCCAGCAGCTCCACCGCCGCCTCCGCCGCCACGACGACGTCTGCGGTTACGATTTGCGCCACCACCAGATGACTGACCGCCTGATTGCTGGCCCCCACCCTGATTATTTGATCTGTTCTGTGAATCCACAGTAAACCTCGTTAGAAGTAATCGAAAAAAATTAAAACTCTTTTAGTCATAATACTATGCTTCAAGCTAAGAATTTGTCTAGGCGAGACGAATAAAAGGTGAAACGGGGGGAAGTTTCCCTTATAATCAGTCCATTATTTTAAACTCACATTGTGGAGGTTTTTGTGGCCAAGAAAAGAGTCAAAGTTGCTGTCACAGGTGCTGCCGGACAGATTGGATATGCTATTCTTTTTAGAATTGCTTCAGGGCAAATGCTAGGACCTGAAACGGAAGTTGAACTTCAGCTTCTTGAGCTTGAACAAGCGCTTCCTGCACTTAAAGGTGTAGCGATGGAGCTTGAGGATTGTGCCTTTCCTCTTCTTAAAAATATCGTTCTCACTTCAGATCTTAATACTGCTTTCAAAGACGCGAACTTTGTTGTTTGCGTAGGTTCAGTTCCTCGTAAAGAAGGAATGGAGAGAGCGGATCTTCTTAAAATCAACGGTGGTATCTTCACAGCTCAAGGTAAGGCAATTGAAAAATCTGCTGCATCTGATGTGAAAGTATTTGTTGTTGGTAACCCATGTAACACAAATGCTCTTATCGCTATGAACGCGGCTAAAGGGATTCCTTCTGACCGTTTCTTCGCAATGACAACTCTTGATGAAAATCGTGCGAAAGCTCAGCTTGCAATTAAAGCACAGACTGATGTTTCAGCTGTTAAAAATCTTACAATCTGGGGTAACCACTCGGCGACTCAGTATCCGGATTTTTTCAACGCTACAATTAATGGTAAACCAGTAACTGAAGTGATCTCTGATCATGAATGGTTAAAAGGTGATTTCATTAAGACTGTTCAACAGCGTGGAGCTGCGATCATTAAAGCTCGTGGTCTTTCATCAGCTGCTTCAGCTGCAAATGCTGCAATCGATGGTATCTTTAATCTTGTTCACGAAACTCCAGCTGGACAGACATATTCAATGTGTCTTTCTTCAAACGGAGAATATGGTGTTGATAAGGGACTAATCTTCTCTTACCCATGCCGTACAGAAGGTGGAAAAATCAAAGTTATCGAAGGTATCAAGCACAATGAATTCGGTCAGGAAAAGTTCAAACTTACTCTTGATGAACTTCGTGGCGAACGTGATGCTGTAAAATCTCTCGGATTAATCTAAGTTCAGACATTTACAGGGTCCAATGTTGTTGCATTGGGCCCTTTTTTCTTGTCAGACCCCCCTCTTGCCCCTATATTCACCTCTACATTTTTTTGTGAGGTAAAACGTAATGAACAAAATGCAGGAAACTATTAAGCTTTCCGGGTTTAATAATTTAACGAAAATTTTGTCGTTTAATTTTTATGACTTCTGTATTGCTATGAATGAACAGCAAAAACAGGATTACATTAATCACATTCACACAAAATTCAGTGCTAAAAACATCGGCATGATTGCTCGCAAAGTTTGCGAAATCATCGAGGCCAACATTCTTTCTGAAACTGTTCAGGATTATGAACCGGTTGGTGCGTCTACCATGACGTTGATGTCAGATCTTAAAGGCGGCGGAAATTGGGAGCTTGGATCTCAAGGTCAGGCAGCAGTTAAAATGCACCTCGATAAATCACACATCACTACTCATACATATCCGGATGCTTCAGATCCTGAAGGTATCTGTACATTCAGACTAGATCTGGATGTTGCGACTTGTGGAGAGATTATTCCTCTTAAAGCTCTGAACTATATGTTCGAAGTGTTTGAGTGTGATGTTGTTTACATCGATTACGTTGTTCGTGGTTATACACGTCTTGAAAATGGAAAGAAGATTTACAACGATCATTATTTCAATTCGATTCAGGATTTTATCAAGAAAGAAACTCTTGATCTTTACCAGTATCGCCAGGACATCAACATTGCTCACGATAACATCTGGCAGACTAAGCTTATGATCAAGCCAATGGGTCCTGAGAATT
>Ga0208626_1000643_pt1 | contig 10613 bp, 10 predicted proteins | sample LakWasMet10_HOW4_2_FD_183860 | JGI IMG/M metagenome (GOLD analysis project Ga0208626, IMG submission 183860) | Freshwater sediment methanotrophic microbial communities from Lake Washington under simulated oxygen tension - Sediment Metagenome... | ecosystem: Environmental > Aquatic > Freshwater >... | reverse complement strand
GCTTCTTTAGGGTTAGTAGCACCCATCAGGTCACGGTTAACCTGCACAGCGTTTTCGCCCTCTAAAGCTTGAATCATTACTGGGCCTGAGATCATGAATTTAACCAGGTCAGCAAAGAAAGGACGCTCTTTGTGTACTGCGTAGAAGCCTTCGGCCTCAGCTTGTGTCAATTGTGCCATTTTTGCAGCAACAATTTTCAGGCCAGCGTTTTCAAAACGCGTGTAAATTTTACCGATAACATTTTTTGCAACTGCATCAGGTTTGATGATAGAAAGCGTACGTTGAATTGCCATAACTACTCCATTAAGTTAACTTATCCAATTAGCATTAGAACCGATATTGATCGACTGCGCCCGGCGTATGAACAATGCGATTTATTTCACAGATATCACAATCAAGCCTATAACCGGCTTGGTACCGCAAAGCGCAGACTTTACGTCTCGCTCCCAATGCAAAATGGAATTATTGAAAAGACCGTTAAAATACCATTTTTAGCACTTAAAATAAACCAACTTTTAAGATTGATTTATTAGGATGCCTCTATAAACACAGAGTTTTGGATGCAGTACACCCGTAAAGGGTGTGCCCGTAGAACATATGCGCTCAAGCGCATTGTTCACACGCCAAAGGCGCACGGAACGCAGAAGCCGAGATAGTATGAGGTATACAGCGAGGTTGCGAGTCCATTTGAAATATAGTCGCAACGCAGTAATGCGCCAAAAAAATGGATTTATAGAAGCATCCTTTAATAAAACAGGTTTAGAATAGCCGACCAATGTGGCAAAATTAATATCAACATGAAGAATAGCAATCTCGAAGACGTACCGATGAGCATAACCTGCCCTGCATGCGGCCTGCTGTGTGATGATGTCAGCCTCAGTACCAGCCCTGCATTGTCCATGCAAAACGGCTGTACCAAAGGCATCCGCTTTTTCGAACGGGCACTGAATACCCTCGTATCCGCCACCCCGCTGCTGGCAGGCAAACCAGCCAGCCTGGAAGATGCAATCATTGCAGCGGCACAGATATTGAGCAAAAGCAAGCAGCCTTTATTTGCCGGTCTGGGAACTGAAGTTCAGGGCATGCGTGCGGTAGTCAGCCTCGCAGAAAAAGCCAATGCCACACTGGATCATATGCATAGTGAAGGCACCGTCAACAATACCCGGACCATGCAAAACAGCGGATGGCTCACCACGACACTCTCTGAAATCAAAAACCGCGCAGACCTGATACTCGCTATCGGCACTGACATTACCGGCAGCCACCCGCGTTTTTTTGAGAAGCTGGCCTGGAACACAGACCAGCTCTTCAACAAGCCAACACCGGAACTCATTTTTCTGGGCGCAGCAGCTGAAACGGCAAAAGCAAACGTTGCGCCTGACGGCAGAGTGCCTACCATCATCCCAGCGGCAATCAGCCAGCTGCCGGAAATCATTAACGCACTTAACGCTCTGCTGAATGGCAAGCCATTAAACACTGACAACGTTGCCGGCATTGCGCCGCAAGTGCTGACAGAGCTGACGGAGAAATTAAAAGCCGCAAAATACGCAGTCATCGTATGGTCAGCCAGTGCCTTGAAAATCCCGCATGCGGAACTGGCCATCCAGAGCATCGTACAAATGATCAGCAAGCTCAATGAAAGCACACGCGTCGCCGGCCTGCCTTTAAACTCAGGTGACGGTGACAGCTCGGTCAATAACGTCAGCACCTGGCTCTCGGGTTACCCGACCAGAAACCGCTACCGCAACGGCATACCGGAATATGACACATACCACTTCTCGACACAAAAGCAGCTGGATAGCTGCGACGCTGTCATGTGGATCAGTACATTCAACCCGCATGAGGTGCCGGAGACCAAAACACCGACGATAGTGATTGGCCACCCGGATACTCAATGCGGACACCCCGCCGATGTATTCATTCCGACAGGAATCCCCGGTGTTGACCATGCCGGCCTGATGTTCCGCATGGATAGCTCCATCACGCTGCCGCTGAAAAAGGTGCGTGACAGCGATTTACCCAGCCTGAATGAAGTCATGGCAAAAATTGAGGCAAAGCTTTTGAGTGAGATTACAGCATGATTACCCTGCTTAAAAACGGCAGGATCTATGACCCTGCACACCAGAAAAATGGCGTTATTGAAGACATCTACATCCGTAACGGCCGCATCATTGCAAAACCTGCAGATACAGAAAAAATCAGCCAGACGTATGACCTGAGCGGCAAAGTTGTCATGGCCGGCGCGATCGATATGCACAGCCACATCGGCGGCGGCAAAATCAATATCGCACGCATGATGCTGCCGGAATACCAGCAAAAATATCAGGAACAACAGAGGCAGGAAATTAAAAACCTGAGCGAGCCGGAAGCGCATATCTGCACACCGCATTGCAGTCACCATGCAACACCCAGCACCACCGATACCGGCTTTCGCTACATTGAAATGGGTTATACCGCTGCATTCGAGCCTGCTATTTCACCGGTCAATGCACGTCAGGCGCACCTGGAAATGGGTGACACGCCGATGATCGATAAAGGCGGCTATGCTATGCTCGGCAATGATGACTACTTCCTGCGCCTGCTGGCCGGCAAAAAGGATCAGAAAGCGATCAACGACTATGTAGCATGGATACTGCATGCAACGCAGGCTATCGGCATCAAGGTCGTTAACCCCGGCGGCATCAATGCTTTCAAATTCAACCAGCGCCGGCTGAACCTGGATGAAAACAACATCCACTACCAGGTCAGTCCGCGTGAAATCCTGCAAAGCCTAAGCCGTGCAGTGCATGACCTGGGCATTGCCAAACCACTGCATGTGCATTGCAACAACCTCGGCGCTGCGGGCAACTTTGCCACGACTTTAGACACTATGAGTGCCAGCAGCGGCTTGCCGATGCACCTTACCCATATCCAGTTCCACAGTTACGGCACGGAAGGCGACAAAAAATTCTCATCCGCGGCGGCGCAGATCGCCGAAGCGTTGAACAAAAACAAGCATATCACTGCCGATGTCGGTCAGATCCTGTTCGGGCAAACGGTGACTGCCTCCGGCGACTCCATGATGCAGCACCTGAATGCCAAACATGCAAACCCGAAAAAATCCGTAATCATGGATATTGAATGTGACGCCGGCTGCGGCGTATTGCCATTCAAATACCGTGACCAGAATTATGTGAACGCCCTGCAATGGGCGATCGGCCTGGAGCTATTCCTTTCGGTGGAAGACCCATGGCGCATCTTTTTAACCACCGACCACCCTAACGGCGCACCATTTACCAGCTATCCGCACCTGATTCGCCTGCTGATGGACAAGACCTTCCGCAACGAAGCCTTTGCCAAACTGAACCTTGATGCGCAAGCCATGAGCAACCTTGCAAGCCTGGATCGTGAATACAGCCTGTATGAAATCGCCATCATGACCCGTGCAGGCGCCGGCAAACTGATTGGCCTGCATGACCGCGGCCACTTGGGCACAGGCGCAGCAGCTGACATTACCGTATATACCGATCAGGCCGACCGCGAAGCCATGTTCAGCAAACCGGATTATGTATTCAAGAACGGCGAGCTGGCGGTTAAAGACGGACGCATCGTCAAAGTGGTCTGGGGCGTGACCCATACCGCAAAACCGGCATTTGATGTTGGCGTGGAAAAAGACCTGAAAGAGTATTTCAGCCGCTACCAGACCATGCAGATGGATAACTTTAAAATCAGTGATGATGAAATCAGCAGCGATGGCCGCAGCCAGGTTGTCACGCATCACAACGATCAACAATAAAGGGTCAACAATGAGCAGACTGTACGGCGAGCAGCACCGCAAATTCCAGGACGAGTTCGGCACCCGCAAAATGGCGGATCGCGTTGAAGATATTGCCTGTAAAACCGAATTTGACGATGAAGCAAAAGGCTTTATTGAGCATATGGATATGTTTTTCCTGTCCACGGTCGATCACCAGGGGCGCCCTACCGTTTCCTATAAAGGCGGTGACGCCGGTTTTGTAAAAATCATTGACAGCAAGACGCTGGTTTTCCCAAGCTACGACGGTAACGGCATGTTTTTCTCCATGGGCAACATTAGCACCCACCCGCAGGTCGGGCTGCTGTTTATCTCATTCGAAACACCGCACCGCATCCGCGTACAGGGTACAGCCACCATTTCCCGCACTGATCCGCTGATGCAGGAATACAAAGAAGCAGAGTTCATCGTACGCGTGACCTTATCCGAACTATGGCAGAACTGCCCGCGTTATATCCATCAGCGCACCAAGGTACGTGATTCGCGCTATGTGCCAAGAGCGGCATGCGAAACACCGGTAGCGGAATGGAAACGTATCGACCTGATGCAGGATGTGATTCCTGAAGCTGACCTGAAAAAAGTGGAAAAAACCGGCACCATTCAGATTGAAGAATGGATAGAAAAAATCAAATCGGGCGACCCGACGGCTTAAACCCAGAACCTAATACTTATGTTACTGAACAGCATACACATCGACGACACTTTTGCTGAAGCATTCAATATGCGCGGCACTCGCGTCATCATCACCGCCCAAAACCACAAATGGGCCTACCATGCCGCCAACGCCATGACCGGCTTTGCCACCTCGGTGATCGGCTGCGGTGTTGAAGCAGGCATCGAGCGCGAAATGACCGCGGAAGAAACACCGGACGGCAGGCCTGGCGTCAGCATCCTGATGTTCGCCATGGGCAGCAAAGTGCTGATGCAGCAGCTGGAAACGCGCATGGGTCAATGCATCCTGACCTGCCCGACAGCGGCAGCGTTTTCCGGCATCGCAAGTGAAGACATGATCAGCCTGGGCAAGCACCTGCGCTATTTCGGTGATGGCTACCAGACCTCGAAACTCATCGCCGGCAAACGCTACTGGCGTATTCCGGTCATGGATGGCGAGTTCCTGACTGAAGAAACCACCGGCATGGTGCGCGCCATCGGCGGCGGCAATTTCCTGATTCTGGCCACCTCGCAGCCGGCAGCACTCGCGGCGGCCGAGACTGCGATAGACGCCATGAAAAAAATACCCAACGTCATCATGCCTTTTCCCGGCGGCGTAGTGCGTTCCGGCTCCAAGGTCGGCAGCAAATACAAGAGCATGTTCGCATCGACCAATGATGCGTTCTGCCCTACCCTCAAAGGCGTTACCAACAGCGAGCTATCACCCGAAATTGAAAGCGTGATGGAAATCGTGATCGACGGCCTGACCTTCGACGATATCGCGCTGTCTATGAAAGTCGGCATTGAAGCCATTTGTGCATTAGGCCCCGCCAGCGGCGTCAAACGCATCTCCGCCGGTAACTATGGCGGCAAGCTGGGGCCGCACCTCTTTAAACTACATGATATTCTGAAAGGCTCTGCAGCATGAGCGCATTGACCTTCACTCTAAAAGCAGCGCCACAGCAAAGTATCAATTGCAGCGCACTCACGCCGGACAACCTGGCCGGAAAAACCGCGGCCGAAATCGGCGGCATCAGCCTGACCGCAGGTCAATACGCATTGCAGGCGGCTGATGTTTTTGATATCAGCGGCAGCGATACACAGCAGCTTTGTTTTAAAAATGCCACGGCCAAGCTTGATTATATCGGTGCCGGCATGACTAGCGGCAGCATCAGCATTGAAGGTGATGCCGGAGCCTACCTTGGTTTTGGCATGAAAAACGGCGAAATACTCTGCACCGGCAATACCGCGGCATTTGCCGCCAGCAATATGCGAAACGGCCTGTTAACCATCCATGGCAATACCGGCGACTTTTTAGGCGCCGGTTCTGAAGGCTCGCGCAAAGGCATGCTGGGCGGTACGGTGATTGTAAAAGGCGATGCCGGTGACCGCGTCGGCGACCAGATGCGACGCGGCCTGATCCTGATTGAAGGTAACGTTGGTGATTATTGCGGCAGCCGCATGATTGCAGGCACCATCGGCGTACTTGGCGACCTGGGCGTTTACACGGCGCTCAACATGCACCGCGGTACTTTGTTATTACAGAAAAAACCGCAGCTGCATGTCACCATGCAGGATTGCGGCGCACATACCCTGCCGTTCCTGAACTTATTATTCAAATCCTTTGCAAAATACAACACCAGGTTCAGTGCGCTGAATTCACTGCGCGTACAGCGTTTTGTCGGCGACACTGCTTACAGCGGCAACGGTGAAATATTGATTTTAAGTGCCTGATACACAAGTATTATCAGTCATGACAGGGGTGCCTCTGTTAGAATGACGTTTTACCCGTTTTATCGAATTTACTATGTCCAAGTATTTAACCGCCGCCCTGTATAAATTTGTAAGCCTGCCTGATTTCAGGGACTTGCAAGCGCCTGTGCTTGAGGCATGCAAAACCCACCACATCAAAGGCACCTTGCTGCTGGCAGAAGAAGGCATTAACGGCACCATCGCCGGACATGCCGACGATATACATAACATCCTGGATTACCTGCGTACAGACTCCCTGTTTAAAGGCAGGTTTGCCGACCTGGAACATAAAGAATCTTACGCCGATGAACATCCGTTTTACCGCATGAAGGTAAAACTCAAAAAAGAGATCGTCACCCTTGGCGTACCCGGCGTCAGCCCGACCAAAAAAGTAGGCACCTACGTAAAACCGGAAGACTGGAATGCGCTGATCTCTGACCCGGACGTGGTACTGATAGACACACGCAACGACTACGAAGTCGACATCGGCACCTTTAAAGGAGCCATCGACCCTAAAACCACAACGTTCAGGGAGTTCCCTGAATATGTGGCGCAGCATTTCGATAAAACCAAACACAAAAAAGTAGCCATGTTCTGCACTGGCGGCATCCGCTGTGAAAAAGCCTCTTCCTACATGCTGGATCAGGGCTTTGATGAGGTTTACCACCTGCAGGGCGGTATTCTTAAATACCTGGAAACCATACCTGAAGCCGAAAGCCTGTGGCAAGGCGAATGTTTTGTATTCGACCAGCGCGTAGCCGTTAAACACAATCTTGAAGTCGGCGAGTTCGATCAGTGCTATGCCTGCCGCCACCCGCTGTCTCCTGACGAGATGAAAAGCGACAAGTACGAACCCGGCATATCCTGCCCGCACTGCTATGACAAAGTATCGGCAGACAAACGTGCCCGGCTTAAAGAACGCCAGAAACAGGTGCAGTTAGCCAAACAGCGCGGAAAATCGCACATAGGCGAGGCAGCCGAAGTGATGAAAATGCATCAGGATAGCAGCCGGGATAGCGAAGACTGATAGCGACCGCATGACCGGTCAATGGAAGCACATTTTATTTAAGGCCGGAATCCGGGGTGTCGCAAACCCGTAAAACAGGTTCCATGATGAGTTTTACTTGTGGCAGGGTTTACTCATGATGAGTTTTATTCATGATGAATTTTTTAAAGTGCCTGTGAGTTTATTAAAAGCGCATGATGACGGTGGCCGCAATTCAAGTGCCCGTGAATTTAGTTTAGAGAGTTGATCTTGCACAACACGCTACGTATTGCGACGTTTAATATCCATAAAGGTGTCACGCACTTCAATGCCCGTTTTTCGCTGCACCATCAGCGCGAACTACTGCGCAGACTGCATGCAGACGTGGTTTTTTTACAGGAGGTACGCGACGAACATTCCGAGCATAGCAAACGCTTTGCCGGATGGCCGGACGCAGGCCAGATCGAGTTTCTGGCCGATGCGATATGGAGCGATTACGCTTACGGCAAGAATTCAGTGTACCCAGCCGGTCACCACGGCAACGCATTGCTCTCGAAGTTCCCGATTATCCGCTCTACCAATACCGATATTTCAGCGCACATCACCGAAGAGCGCGGCATGCTGCACAGCGTGATTGAAATGCCAAAATGGGATAAGCCATTGCACACAATCTGCGTACACCTGGGTTTGTTCGCACACTGGCGGCGTCAGCAGCTGCTCATGGTTACAGACTATATCAGGCAGCACATACCGCCGAATGAACCCCTGATCGTGGCAGGTGACTTTAACGACTGGGGCACACGTGCGGGCAGAATATTTGCCGAAAATGCCCAACTGCATGAAGTGTTCGAGCATCATGCCGGCAGGCCGGCACGCAGCTTTCCTTCATGGCTGCCTATCCTGAGGCTGGATCGTATTTATATACGTGGTTTTCATGTCAAGCACGTTGAGGTTCATTCCGGGCCGCGGTTCCTCAAGCTCTCTGACCATGCATTGCTTTCCGCAACGTTGGCCAGGGCGACCTAAGCACCATGCGCTTCATCAGCGGAAACGACATCAAGCTACTGCGCAGCGGCGCTGAATATTTCCCTGCGCTGGAACTGGCAATCCAGAACGCAGCTAAAGAAATTCACCTGCAAGCCTATATCTACGAAGCGGATGTGTCCGGTATCCGCATTGGCAATGCATTAATGCAAGCGGCGCAGCGCGGCGTCAGTGTCAATGTCCTGCTCGATGGCTTCGGCTCCCAGCACCTACCCGGCCGCTATGTAGAAGCCATGCGGGATGCCGGGGTAAAACTGATGTTCTATCGGCCAAAAATCTCGCCATGGACTTTAAAGAAAAATCGCCTGCGCCGCCTGCACAGCAAGGTTGCGGTCATTGATGGCCTCATCGCTTTTGTCGGTGGTATCAATATCATTGATGACCATAACTCGCCGCACCAGACACCGCCCAGGATCGATTACGCGGTCAGGATCGAAGGCAACTTGCTGCCCGCGATCAGTGCCAGCGTACATAAACTGTGGCGGCGGCTGGAATGGACGCACCTGCATGGTTTGTACCTGCCGCCCATCAAGGAAAGCCACCACAGGTATCATGGCACAGGCAACATCAAAGCCGCTTTTGTCATCCGCGATAACATTCTGCATCGCCGCGATATCGAGAGTGCCTACCTGCGTGCGATTAAAGCCGCCCATACGGAAATCCTGATTGCCAATGCCTATTTCATTCCGGGCAGAAAGTTCCGCAAGGCACTAATCAGTGCGGCAGAACGCGGCGTAAAAGTCAGGCTGCTGCTGCAAGGCCGCAAAGAGTATTTCCTGATGTTTGCCACACATGCCTTTTACAATGAGTTCCTGAATAACGGCATTGAAATCCATGAATACCGCAAAAGTTTCATGCATAGCAAAGTTGCGGTGATTGATACGCACTGGGCTACAATCGGCTCCTCCAATATTGACCCCTTCAGCCTGCTGCTGGCGCGTGAAGCGAATGTGATCATTCAGGACCAGCCGTTCGCGGCAGGATTACATGCCGATATCGAATCCCTGATTCAGGATGGCAGTTTCGCAATCACGCCGCAGGAGTGGGTGAAAGCCAGCATCGTCAAGCGTGTCGCCTCGTGGATCGCCTACGGTGCTGTACGCTTTCTGTTAGGTATGATCGGCCACAAGAACGAACACTGATTTCACTATACTGATTTTACTATGACGCAAAAACCAATCACCCAGGCAGCATTAGAGTGGCGAAACGGTCTGCCTTACTCGCCGGCATTTGAAGATGTGTATTTTTCCAGTGATGATGGCCTGCTTGAAACCGAGCATGTTTTCATACAGGGCAATGCACTTGCTGATCGCTGGCAGCAGCTGCAAAGCGACACCTTCACCATTTTAGAAACCGGGTTCGGCACCGGACTAAATTTTTTATGCGCCTGCAAAGCCTGGCTGACCCATGCCCCTACCAATGCGGTACTGCACTTCATCAGCGTAGAAAAACACCCCTTGAGCGCCGCAGATATGCACAAAGCGCTACTGCACTGGCAAACTCTGCAAACTATAGCCGGCGAACTGCTCGCACACTATGACACACTGTTAGAGACAGGCACGGCGAGCCTTTTTAATCATCGCGTACAGTTACAGGTACTGTTCGGGGATGCAACCGCCTGTTTATCCGGGCTCGATATTAAGGCCGACGCATGGTTCCTTGATGGGTTCGCACCTGCCAAAAACCCGGACATGTGGCAACCGGCGTTATTTGCCCAAATGGCAAGGCTTTCATCTCCCCATACTACCTTTGCCACTTTTACCAGTGCCGGCATTGTCAGACGCGGGCTGACGGCGACAGGGTTCAAGGTTATTAAAATACCGGGATTTGGCAGAAAGCGTGAAATGATCACCGGTCATTTTACCGGAAACAGCCATGACAGCTAAAAATGCGATCGTGATCGGCGGCGGCATTGCCGGCTGCAGCACAGCCTATGCGTTGGCGCAGCGTGGTGTGCAAGTGACGCTGCTGGAGCGCAATGCACAGATTGCGAACGAGGCCTCCGGCAACCCGCTGGCAATGCTTTATCCGCGCCTGAACAGCAGTGACACAGCCACTGAGTTTGCCCTGGCGGCTTATTTACATAGCCTGCGGTTATATCGCTCATTGGGCCTGCCGGTAGCTGACTTTGATTGCTGCGGCATGCTGCAATTGGGCTTCAACCCGAAAGAATCGGTTCGTATCCGTAAGGTGGCCACACAAGGCCATGCCGACAGCATTGTGCAGTATGCAGACCGGATTCAGGCAAGTGAGCTGGCAGGGATCGACATTGAACATGATGCGCTGCATTTTCCCGATGCGGCCTGGGTGAACCCGCAGCAACTGTGCCTGCGCCTGACCCGCCATGAAAACATCACCGTAGCAACCCATGAATATGTACTCGGCATA
>Ga0208626_1000642_pt1 | contig 10619 bp, 12 predicted proteins | sample LakWasMet10_HOW4_2_FD_183860 | JGI IMG/M metagenome (GOLD analysis project Ga0208626, IMG submission 183860) | Freshwater sediment methanotrophic microbial communities from Lake Washington under simulated oxygen tension - Sediment Metagenome... | ecosystem: Environmental > Aquatic > Freshwater >... | reverse complement strand
TTCAGCAAGTTCATTGCCTGCACGAATTGAATATCATCCTTGCTTGCCGGCTCGATTGGAGCAGGTGGCTCGGCATATTTCTTCTCATTGATTTTTTCTTTGGCGGCTTCCTTGGCGGCATTTGTCTCAGCAGGTTTTACCGGTTCAGCGGCTTTCTCATCTTTTGGATTCGACAAATGGCGTGTCAGGTCAGCCTCGTGAATATTGCCGGACTGGTCTGTACCGTCTTCAACGATATAATCAGGCACAATGCCTTTTGCCTGGATCGAGCGGCCTTTAGGCGTGAAGTAGCGTGCGGTCGTGAGTTTGATCGCAGCACCGTTGTTCATCGGCATAATGGTTTGCACGGAGCCTTTACCGAAGCTCTGTGTGCCAATCACGGCGGCACGTTTGTGATCCTGCAATGCGCCGGCCACAATCTCAGAAGCTGAAGCAGAGCCGCTGTTGATAAGCACCGCCATCGGCACGGTTTTCAGGTCTTCAGGCAAATCACGGATGTAGTCATTGGCAGCACCGCCGCGGGCATAATTTTCCGGGGTGGCGGTCAGTTGCATTTTTGAATCGGGTGCGCGGCCTTCGGTATAAACCACCAGCTCGCCTTTAGGCAGAAACGCTGCGGAAACACCAACGGCGCCGTTGAGCAGACCACCTGGGTCATTGCGCAAATCCAGCACAAAGCCTTTGAATGGGCCTTTGTTTTCGGTATGCAGCGTTTTAATGGCTTTGGCCAGGTCTTCAACGGTGCGCTCCTGGAATTGGGTGATTCTTACATAAGCGTAGCCAGGCTCAGGCATTTTATACTTTACGCTTTTGTTTTTAATCACATCACGTGTCAGCGTGAACAATAAGGGCTTGGTTTCGTTCTTGCGCACCACGGTCAGCACGATCTGGGTACCTGGCTTGCCACGCATGCGTTTTACCGCATCGTTCAGGGCCATGCCTTTTACCGGGGTCTCGTCCAGTTTGATGACAAGGTCACCGCTTTTCAGGCCGGCTGCATAGGCCGGTGAATCTTCGATCGGAGACACTACTTTGACCAGGCCGTCTTCCATGCTGACTTCAATACCCAGGCCGCCGAACTCACCCTGTGTCGCAGTTTGCATATCTTTGAATGCATCCGGATCCAAGTAGGTTGAGTGCGGATCGAGGCCGGTCAGCATGCCGCTGATAGCTTCTGAAATCAGTTTTTTGTCTTCAACGGTTTCTACATAATCGCTTTTGATTTTGCCAAATACTTCAGCAAATGCACGCAAGTCGTCTAGCGGCAACTGTGGTTTCACCATTTTTTCGGCTACAGCTGAATAAGTCAGGCTCAGCATGAGGCCAAGCACGAGGCCAGAGCCTACCAGTCCTATTTTTGTAAAACGGTGATGTTTGTTTTGTACTTGCATGTATTATTATTCCCAGCAAATGAAGTTGAATTCAATCTTTAAGTGAGTCAATTTAACGTTTTGCGCTCGACACATTCTAAGAGTTTCAAATATATGATTTAGTTTCAGTATTGAATATATTATTTGAGTGGTACATATTAAACTATATCGGTCAGGACATACAAATTGAGTAAGAATATCGTTGAAATTACCTATTGCACGCAATGCCGCTGGCTGCTGCGTGCCGCATGGCTTGCCCAGGAGTTGCTGACAACATTCGAGCAGGACTTAACCAGTGTTGCCTTAAAACCGGGTACCGGCGGTATTTTTGAAATTACCCTTAATGATGCGCTGATCTTTTCACGCAAAGCTGCCGGGCGTTTTCCGGAAGCCAAAGAGGTTAAGCAACTGATACGTGATTGTATCGACCAGGAGCGGGATTTGGGGCATAGTGATCGAAGCGGAGAGTGATCACACTCAAGACCGTATTTTTAGTCACCGTACGTTTTCATAATGGATAATTTTATGCAGCTGTAATTTATTCAGATGTCATTGGGTTGTTCATTCGTTTGTAAAATTTCCTATATAAAGGAGCATGAATATGTCAGCAGATCATAAAACAGATAATTCTGTCATTAACGCATTAAATACCATTCTGGAGCTTGAACTGGCCGGCGTGGTAAGGTACACCCATTATTCATTGATGGTGTTTGGCTATAATCGCATCCCGATCGTATCGTGGTTGCGCAGCCAGGCAACCGAGTCACTGGATCATGCGAATAAGGCCGGTGAGATCATTACCCACCTGGGCGGCCATCCATCACTGTCTATCGGCCCGCTGCTGGAAACGCATAACCACGACATCGGCGATATCCTGCGCGAATCTTTAGCCCATGAAACAGTGGCGCTGAATGCCTATAAAGCATTGCTGAAACTGGTGGAAGGCGGTTCCGTGATGCTTGAAGAATACGCCAGGGAAATGATTTACCAGGAAGAACTGCATTTAGGTGAAGTGGATAAGATGCTGCGCAAGCCCGGTGATGTGGCAAAATTTCATAGCTGAATGATCTGACATGAATGCAGGCTGATGCAATATTTCAGGTATTGAAATATTCCGCATATCGATCAGGGTATTGCTCCGGATATTGACCTGGGTATTGATGATTGCAGTAATAAAAAAGCAGCCCAACGGCTGCTTTTTTAATTGCCTTTTACCGATGCGTCGATGCGTTGTGCGCCGTTAAAGCGTTTTTCCCAGTAGCTGCTTTGCATGTCTTCAATACGTACGCCACCGCCGCTGCTCGGGGAGTGGATAAAGCGGTTGTTGCCCAGATAGATGCCTACATGCGAGAACGTGGATCTCAAGGTATTGAAAAATACCAGGTCACCCGGCTGTAATTCGCTTTTGGGGATGGTTTTGCCTAACTGGCTGATGGCACGGGCGCCATGCGGTAGCGTCAGGTTACCTGCCTGCTGGTACACATAGCGTACAAAGCCACTGCAATCGAAGCCGGATTCCGGGGATTTGCCGCCATACTGGTAGCGCACGCCGGTAAGGCTTAATGCATTTACCAGTACCTCACGCGCACGTTCCGGCCAGCTTGCTTCATCAATATCTTGCGTATCGATTTTGGAAGTCTGTATTTCTCGTTCAAGTAGCAGGTCTGCTTTGGCAGGTGCGGCAGGGTTTGCTGCGCAGGCTGTGCTGACGATAGCGAGCAGGATGCAAACGAGGCAGGAGATATTGGGAAATTTAATCACGCAGACATTATAGTAAAGTTGCCGCGAAGTGCCAAACGGGTTTTCAGCTTCACGATCTGGTGGCTGGCAGCGGGGTGTTTAATTCTGAATTTATCTCTATTTTTTGGGAGGATGGGTGCTAAGTCATGGGATAATCGCGCTCTTATGAGTGAATACAGTATCCGCCAGGTTTTTGAAAAAGATGGGGTTCTAGCCACGCAGATTGAGGGCTACCATGAGCGTACCCAGCAGCTGGAAATGGCCTTGGCAATTGCCGATGCGATTGAACACAACAAGCAGCTGGTAGCCGAGGCCGGCACCGGTACCGGCAAGACCTTCGCCTATCTGGTGCCGGCACTGCTGACCGGCGGAAAAGTCATTATCTCTACCGGTACTAAAAACCTGCAGGACCAGCTGTTTAATCGTGATTTGCCCAATGTGCGCGATGCACTCAAAGTGCCGGTCACCGTGGCGATGCTTAAAGGGCGCTCAAATTACGTGTGCCATTACCACCTGGAGCGTGCCGCGAACGAAGGCCGTTTTGCCTCACGTGACGATGCCAAATACCTGCATGTCATCAAGAATTTTGCCGAAAATACCAAAACCGGTGACAAAAGCGAGCTGAACACCGTCCCTGAAAACGCTACCATCTGGGCAAACGTGACATCAACCCGCGATAATTGCCTGGGTGGTGATTGCAGTTTCTATAAAGACTGCTTTGTGATGGAAGCGCGTAAGCAGGCGCTGGCGGCCGATGTTGTGGTGGTTAATCACCATTTGTTTTTTGCCGATGTCATGCTGCGCGATGAGGGGGTGGCCGAGTTGCTGCCCAGCGCCAACACAGTGATTTTTGATGAGGCACACCAGTTGCCTGAAGTAGCCGGGCTGTTCTTCGGCGAGGATATTTCAACGAGCCAGCTGATCGAGCTGGCGCGCGATTGTACTGCCGCGCACCTGAGCATGGCTAAAGACTGCATTGAACTGGGCGAAATCATTCCTGTGCTGGAAAAAGCCTGTAAGGATTTCAGGCTGGTATTTGCCTACGAAGGCTCCCGTATGCCGGTGCAGAAAGCGCTGGCGCTGAAAGGCTTTCAGGATGCGTTTGCGCATATGCTGAGCCAGTTGCAGGAGTTGGCGCGGGTGCTGGAGACGCAGGCTGCACGTGACCCTTTGCTGGAAAAATGCTGGCAGCGCAGTATGGCGCTACAGGATCTGTTAAGCCGCTGGCAATCTGCCGAGAATCATAACCTGGTGCGCTGGGTCGAGGTGTTTACACAGTCCGTGCAGCTGCATGCTACGCCGCTCAGTGTGGCGGAGGGTTTCGGCAAACAGCTGAATGCACAGCCGCGTGCGTGGATATTTACCTCGGCGACACTTGCCGTTAAAAACGATTTCAGCCATTACCTGGCGCAGATGGGGCTGCAGGACGCAACGACCTCGGCCTGGCGGAGCCCTTTCAATTACCAGGAACAGGCATTGTTCTATGTGCCGCCGGATATGCCGGATCCTAATAACCCTTCCTATTCTGCCTGCGTAGCCGCAGCTGCGCTGCCGGTATTGCGCGCCAGCGGCGGACGGGCTTTTGTGCTGTCTACCAGCCTGCGTGCGATGCGTGAAATCCATGCCCTGTTAAAAGAAGCATTTTCTGAAAATGGGATTGAGAGCCCCTTGCTTTTGCAGGGCGACAGCTCGCGTACCGAACTGCTGGATCGTTTCCGCAAGTTGGGCAATGCCGTGCTGGTCGGTTCACAGAGCTTCTGGGAAGGCGTTGATGTGCGCGGCGAAGCCCTGAGTGTGGTGATTATCGATAAGCTGCCGTTTGCGCCGCCCGATGATCCGGTACTGTCAGCGCGCGTCGATAAACTCAATGCCGAAGGCAAGAATGCCTTTATGGAATATCAGCTGCCGTATTCTGTGATCACCCTGAAGCAGGGCGCCGGGCGCCTGATTCGCGATGAAAATGACCGCGGCGTGCTGATGATCTGCGACCCGCGTTTAATCAGCAAGGCTTATGGCAGAAAAATCTGGCAGAGTTTGCCGCCGTTCAAGCGCACTCGGGTGCTTGCCGATGTCGAGGCATTTTTTGCTTAGGCTGTTTCTGCCTGGACTGTTTCTATCAGAGCTGTTTCTATAAGGGCTGTGGCCATGCAGCTTTGCAATACCCTCAAAACAGATGTCTCGTTAACCCTGAATATCTGCCCGATAACCCTTATTTTTCGAGGGTATTTTTAATCTGTAAATTAAGTGTAAAAGATATTAATAAATTGTAACTGCCGTTTTTTTGAGGCAGCTAACTGGATAGAATGCGCGCCTTACAAAATAATAAGTATTTCGGGGGAGTTCATATGCGTCATTTCTTATCTGTGGCATTCAGTGCTGCATTGTTTTCATTATCCACTACAGCTAGCGTTGCCGGTGACTGTAATAAAACTGTCATGGGCGGCGGCTGCTCCGGTCAGGTTGAAGCTGGTGTTTCTCCACACATGCAGTCTCAAAACCCTTTGAATGCAGTGACCAAGGTAAAAGGCAAAGAGAATGCAGCCGCGCCTGCTGCTAAAGCTGCAACTCCTGCCAAGGGCGTAAAAGTCAGCAATGCAACTGGCGATAAACCACAAATCTAAGTATTTTTACAAATAATTAGATCTGAACGCCTGCTACGGGCGTTTATGAAAGCCGGTGTTTAACACGCGGCTTTTTTAATTTCTGCTGTATGCGCACATTGAATAGCGCTATAGTTCGGCCAGAGATGACAGTAATCAAAAGCGGACAAATGATGTCTATGATCCATATCCCGGAAGCGGAATACACGCTCACCGCCATTCGCGCTCAGGGTGCGGGCGGACAGAATGTGAACAAGGTTTCCAGCGCGATACACCTGCGTTTCGATATTAACGCATCTTCTTTAAGTGATTGGCTCAAGGCCAGGCTGCTGCACCTGAAAGACAGCCGTATCAACGCTGATGGCGTGCTGGTGCTGAAAGCCCAGCAGTACCGGACGCAGGAGGCCAATAAAAGAGATGCGGTGCAGCGCCTGCATGAGATCGTAAATGCGGCAAACCAGGTAGCCCCGATGCGCTATGCTACGCGCCCGACGCGGAGTTCTGCCCGGCGCAGATTGGAAAGTAAGACGCAACGCGGGCATATCAAGCAATTACGTGGCAAAATAGCGGCTGAATAAACTCTTTGAATCATCCTGTGAAACTCTTAGCTTTTGACACCTCTACCGAATACTTATCCCTGGCACTCATGCAGGAGGATGGGCTGTCTACGTTTGACGTATTGGCCGGACAGAGCCATTCGCAGCTGATATTGCCGCAGATTCATGTTCTGCTGGAAGGTGCCGGTTTACGGCTGACAGACCTGCATGGCATCGCATTCGGTGCCGGGCCCGGCTCTTTTACCGGGGTGCGTATTGCGGCGGGTGTTGCACAAGGTTTGGGTTTTGGCGCCGGGTTGCCGGTAGCGGGCATTTGTACCTTGCAGGCGCTGGCCGAGGCGAGCGGTGTCGATAAAGTGATTGCCTGCCTGGATGCCCGCATGGGCGAGGTTTACCATGCGGCCTATGTCAGAGGATCCGGTAGCTGGCAAACCGTGATGGAGCCGGGCTTGTATAAACCCGACGCGGTACCTGCTATTGAAGGTGATGGCTGGACTGGCGCTGGTAGCGGCTGGAAAACTTACGGGGCTTTGTTAAGCCAGGTATATCAAAACCAACTGCGGGAGATGCTGCCTGAATTATTGCCAGGTGCCGGTGCGATATTGCGTTTGGCACAGCCCCGGTTTGCAAGCGGACAGGCACTGCCGGCCGCCGAGGCCATGCCTGTTTATATCCGTAATCGGGTAGCGCTTAAAACATCCGAGCGTGAACAGGGCTTGCGTCTATGAGCGCGCCGCACCCTGATTACCAGTTTCGCCCGATGCTTGAGTCTGATATTGACGCAATCATGCAAATCGAGCCGCATATTTATTCCCACCCATGGACACGCGGTAATTTCAGCGACTCGCTGGTTTCCGGTTATTCGGCATGGGTGCTGCTGGATGGCGCGGAAATCATTGGTTATTCGCTGATGATGATGGTGCTGGATGAAGCTCACCTGCTCAACCTGAGCATCGCCAGGACATACCAGAAGCAGGGGCTGGGCCGGCTGCTGCTGGAGCATATGATCGCTATCGCAAAAAGGCAGAATGCGGCCAATATGTTCCTAGAAGTGCGGCCGAGCAATATCTCCGCAATCGCGCTTTATGAAAACATAGGTTTTAATGAAATGGCGATACGCCGCGGTTATTACCCGGCGCACAATGGCCGCGAGGATGCCGTGCTGATGGGGCTGGCATTATGAGCCTCGCAAATCAGCTGAGCCGCGAAGACATGCTGCGGGAACTGGAACTCTTGCCGGTCTGGCAGTTGAGGCAGCCGCTGCCTGCACAGTTAACGACAAGTGTGCCATCTGCCGGTTCAGATCAGCCCGCGGTAATCCAAGTTGAAGTAAGCCCGCCTGAGGTAAGCCAGTCTGAGGTGGCAGCAACGGAATCAGCGGTTGCCGAATTGCCGGTCATTGAAACGCAGTCTGCCGCCTATGCTGCGCCTGAACCAGTAGCACCGGTGCCGGTCGAACTGGAGCCAGCAAAACCTGACTTAACAGACTGGGAGCTAACAGAGTCTGATTTAACAGATTTAGAACCAGCTTTTGCGCAGACGCCGCAGGCGTCGGCAATCGAGGCTGCCGCGAGTGTTGAGGCTACCGTGCCCGAAACCATGCAGCAGGCGGTAGCAGAACAAGTGCAGGCACTGCCGTTACGCCTGCTGCTGAGTGAAGCCAATGTATATGCGTTCCTGATTGAGCCCTATGCTGCGAAGCTTGATGCCGAGCCAGTTGAAACCTTGCTGAGAAACATGATGCGCGCCATGCAGCTTGATAGCCGCGTGGATGTTACGGATAGCGCAGATAAAGTGCTTGCGGCGCATGCGCCCAAGGTGATTATCAGCCTGGGTGCCGAGCCGGCTAACCGACTGTTCGGAACAACGCAGGATATTGATGGCTGGCGCAGCGCGCAGCAGCCGACGCCGCCGATTTATGCAGGGGTGCCCTTGCTGGTGACCTACCATCCCGCACATTTGCTTGAACACAGTGCGGATAAAGCCGATGCCTGGCGTGACCTGTGTTTTGCAATGAAGCTGATACAGCGCTTGTAATTTCACCGGCTATCGCAATATAGTCTGTATTGTTATTGAATTTTAAAGGAGCAACAATGAAAAACCTGATGTTAAGAATTTCAGCTTTATTGCTTGTATTGAGCTTGACCGGCTGCGGTTATAACGCTTTTCAGACCCTGGATGAAGATGCTAAAGCGAGCTGGTCTGAAGTGCTGAACCAGTATCAGCGTCGTGCGGACCTGGTGCCTAATCTGGTGAATGTCGTGAAGGGCTATGCCTCGCATGAAGAAAAAGTGCTGACAGAAGTTGCTGATGCACGTGCAAAAGTGGGCAGCATGCAAGTTACGCCGGAGCTGGTTAATGACCCGGAAGCCTTTGCAAAATTCCAGGCCGCTCAGGGGCAGTTGACCTCGGCTCTGTCACGCTTGCTGGTGGTTTCGGAGAACTATCCTAACCTGAAAGCGGATCAGGGTTTCAGGGACTTGCAGGCACAGCTTGAAGGCACGGAAAACCGCATTACCGTTGCACGTAACCGTTATATTGAAACCATTAAAAACTACAATGTTGCGGTGCGTTCTTTCCCGCAGAACCTGACTGCGATGATGTTCGGTTACAAAACCAAGGCCTCATTTACGGTAGAGAATGAAAAAGCCATTTCAGTCGCGCCGACCGTGAGTTTTGAAGATAAGAAATAAGGGTAGCAAGATTACGGCAGAATCCAGTTTACCTGATCCAGACTAGCTTGTTGTTTCGCATGACCTCCGTCCTGAAAACCTGCCTGCTCGCATTCTGCTGGGTGCTGTTATTGGCATCCGGCAGCTTGCGCGCCGAGCTTGCTGCGGTGCCTGCATTGCAGCATCGCGTTACCGACCTCACCCAGACTTTAAGTGCCGAGCAGCAAAGCCAGCTTGAAACCAGGCTGGCTGCTTTTGAGCAGCAGAAAGGCAGCCAGATTGCCGTACTGATTGTGCCCACCACGCAGCCGGAAGCGATCGAGCAATACAGCATCCGCGTGGTGGACAGCTGGAAACTTGGGCGTAAAAAACAGGATGACGGCGTGCTGGTGCTGGTCGCCAAAGATGACCGCAAGATGCGTATCGAGGTCGGCTATGGTCTGGAAGGTGCCATCCCGGATCTGATCGCCAAGCGTATTGTCACTGAAATCATGGTGCCCAGTTTCAGGCAGGGCGATTTTTACGGCGGCATTAGCAATGCCGTTGAGCAGATTATCAAATTAATATCAGGCGAGCAGCTGCCTGCGCCGCCGCAGTCGCAGCCGGGCGGCGGCAAACTTTGGGATATGCTGTATGTGGTACTCATCGCTGCTTTTGTCGTGGGCGGGATTTTACGTGCGATTTTCGGCAAGTTTGTTGGCGGCGTACTCAATGGCGGCATCATTGGCATGCTGATATGGATTTTCGGCGGCGGCTTGATCGTAGCAATCGTGCTGGCCATTATCGCATTTTTCCTTACCTTTGCCGGTGCTGCCGGTTTGGGGCATGTGGGCGGTATGGGCGGTGGTGGCTATAGCGGCGGTTCCGGCGGCTGGAGCGGGGGCGGCGGCGGTGGTTTTGGCGGCGGCGGTGCTTCGGGGAGCTGGTAATGACTTTGAATCTTTTTAAACGCGTATGCCGGCATCTGTTTATTTCACCGCTGGCATTAAAAAAACGCTTCCCTAAATCGGTCATGCGGCGCATAGAGCAGGCGATTGCCGATAGTGAGCAGACGCATCTGGGTGAGATCAGGTTTGCGGTTGAACTCAATCTGCCGCTGCTGGACATCTTAAGCAGAAAATCCGGGCAGCAGCGGGCGGTTGAAGTGTTCTCGCGGTTACGGGTATGGGATACCGAGCAGAATAACGGGGTGCTGATCTACCTGCTGCTGGCAGACCATGATTTTGAAATACTGGCAGACCGCGGTATTCACCAGCACATCGGCACCCATGGCTGGGCGCGTATCAGCCATGAAATGGAAGTGCTGTTCAGGCAGGGGCAATTTGAGGCGGGTGTGTTATATGGCATCGCGCAGATCAGCAGCCTGCTGGCCCAGCAATATCCACCTGTCGGGCGTAACGATAATGAGCTGCCGAATGCGCCGGTTATTATTTAATTTACTGCCTTGCGGCTTTTTGGTTTTTTCACTGCATGCGCATGCCGCGTTAAGCGACATTACGCGCATTTATCAGCAAGTGCCGGCATTGGGCAGTTTTGATGTATGCACCGGCGGCGGCTGTGCGGAAGTGCAGCAGGTATCGCTGACCGAGGACGAATGGTACAGCATCAGCAGTGTGTTCCTGAATGCAGGTAAGGTATCCGATGCTGAACAGGAACGCAGCCTGATCGCAGTAGCGATAG
>Ga0208626_1000641_pt1 | contig 10620 bp, 9 predicted proteins | sample LakWasMet10_HOW4_2_FD_183860 | JGI IMG/M metagenome (GOLD analysis project Ga0208626, IMG submission 183860) | Freshwater sediment methanotrophic microbial communities from Lake Washington under simulated oxygen tension - Sediment Metagenome... | ecosystem: Environmental > Aquatic > Freshwater >... | reverse complement strand
CCCCGTGTCACAACCAGCCTATAAGCGCATTTTACTTAAACTTTCTGGTGAGGCTTTGATGGGAGATGATGCTTACGGCATTAATCGCGCCACGATCACTCGCATCGTTAATGAAATTAAAGAAGTTGTTGATTTGGGAGTGCAGGTAGCTGTTGTAATCGGTGGCGGTAATATTTTTCGCGGTGTCGCACCGGCCGCAGCAGGCATGGATAGGGCAACAGCCGATTATATGGGAATGCTGGCGACAGTCATGAATGCCATGGCTTTGCAGGATGCCATGAAAAACATCGGCTTGAATGCACGCGTACAATCGGCATTAAGCATTGAACAGGTAGCCGAGCCGTATATCCGCGGAAAGGCCATTCGCTATCTGGAAGAAGGTCGGGTCGTGATTTTTGGTGCCGGTACCGGCAATCCGTTCTTTACCACGGATACCGCAGCCGCTTTGCGCGGCATGGAGATTAATGCTGAAATCGTCATCAAGGCCACTAAGGTAGACGGCGTATATACCGATGACCCTAAAACCAATCCGGAAGCCATGCGTTATAAAACCATCACTTTTGATGAGGCAATCATCAAAAACCTGAAAGTGATGGATGCGACAGCTTTAACCCTGTGCCGAGATCAGAAACTGCCGATTTCGGTTTTCAGCATCTTCAAGCAAGGTGCCCTGAAAAAAGTGGTCATGGGTGAGGATGAAGGTACCAAAGTATTACCTTGATGATTTTACAGGCAGTGATCATGCTGCGACGATAGCTGATCAATAAACTGTCAGAATTTGAGTTGGAGATATAAATGTTAGAAGACGTAAAAAAAACAGCAGAACAAAAAATGCAGAAGTCATTGGAAGCACTTAAAAATGATCTGGCTAAAATCCGTACCGGCCGAGCGCATACCGGCCTGCTTGATCACGTCATGGTTGAGTATTACGGATCTATGGTTTCAGTGAACCAGGTAGCCAATGTCAACCTGGGGGATGCTCGTACAATTAATGTACAGCCTTATGAAAAAAACATGATTTCAAAAGTGGAAAAAGCCATACGCGACTGCGACTTGGGTTTGAATCCTGCCACTAACGGTGATTTGATTCGTGTGCCTATGCCTATGCTCACTGAAGAACGTCGCCGTGAAATGACCAAAATCGTACGTACTGAGGGCGAAAGCGCTAAAGTCTCGATCCGCAACATCCGTCGCGATGCAAACGATGCGCTGAAAAAACTGATTAAGGATAAACTGATTTCAGAAGACGATGAACGTCGTGCGCAGGATGAAGTACAAAAAGCGACTGATAGGGCAGTGGCTGAAGTCGATAAAATACTGCAGGTTAAAGAAACAGATTTGATGGCGGTATAAGCAGTGGCTGATTTGAAAATATCCATTCAGCATTGCCGTATAGATTTGGGGTATTGATTGTCTTTATTCTCAAGCGCAACACAGCGTGTCCCTAAAGTGACGGCCATTCCCAAGCACATTGCCGTGATCATGGATGGCAACGGACGCTGGGCACGCAAGCGTTTTTTACCCAGAATAGCCGGGCATAAACGCGGTGTGGAGACTGTGCGCGAACTGGTCAAGCAGTGCGTGAAACTCAATGTCGAGTTTTTAACGCTATTTGCATTCAGCAGTGAGAACTGGCGCCGTCCACCTGAGGAAGTTTCGTTTCTGATGGGCTTGTTCATGGACGCCCTGGAGCGGGAGGTGGTAAAACTGCACCAGAACAATATCAAGCTGGTGATGATTGGGGACCGCAGCCAGTTTGAAGCAAAGCTGATTGAGAAAATCGAGGCTTCAGAACGCTTGACGGCAGGTAACACCGGCCTGGTGCTGACAATTGCAGCAAACTATGGCGGCCGCTGGGATGTATTGCAGGCCGTGAATAAAATGCAGGCTGCGCTACCGGGATTGGCCGGAAAACATCAGGAAGAAGACCTGCAGCCCTACCTGTCCATGAGTTACGCGCCTGAACCGGATCTCTTTATCAGAACCGGTGGTGAGATGCGCATCAGTAATTTTCTGCTGTGGCAGCTTGCATATACCGAGCTATATTTTACCGATACGCTGTGGCCTGACTTCAATGAGGACGCTTTCAGCCTCGCGATTCAATCCTATGAAAAACGTGAACGACGTTTTGGCAGAACAAGTGAACAATTACAAAAGCCTAAAAACTAGGTTTCATCCATAATAAATTTGTTCCATTTTATCAAGTTAACCATACCTTCAATTTATGCTTAAAACTCGTATCATTACTGCCGCAGCTATACTAATAGGATTATTGGCCATTGTGTTTTCAGCTTCCGGCGCGGTTTGGACGTTGCTTACCTTAGGGGTAGCATTGCTGGGTATTTATGAGTGGGGCACTTTGATACAGTTGAATAAGAATCAGCGCAATATCCTTCTTGCAAGCGCACTGGCGTCAGGTTTGTTGCTTGCTTATATGCACATGACACCACTCGCGAGGTATCAAGGTTATGCCATGTTCGCATTTCTCGGGCTTGCCAGTTTGTTCTGGCTGATGTTTGCACCGGCCTGGTTGATTACACGCCGATCTTTCGGCAATAAATTAGTCATGGCTGTTTTGGGCTTGCTGCTGATGTTTGCCACATGGATCGGCCTGGTTGGGCTACATGCCATTAACCCTATGCTGTTATTAGGGGTGATTGCCACTGTAAGCATTGCGGATAGTGCTGCATATTTTGCCGGTAAAAGATTCGGTCGCCATAAGCTCGCTCCCGAAATCAGCCCCGGTAAAACATGGGAAGGCGTTTTGGGTGCATTATCTGCCGTTACGGTTTATGGCATTGCGCTTTGCTACTATCAGCACTTCAGTCCTTGGCTAATCGTTTGCCTGTGGCTGCTGGTGATCTTAAGTATTATCGGTGACCTGGTTGAGTCACTGTTAAAACGAAAAGCCAACTTGAAGGATAGCAGCCAATTGCTTCCCGGCCATGGCGGTATCCTGGATAGAATTGATGGGTTCATGCCAACCTTACCCCTCACATTGTTCCTGATCTATCTCCCGCTGTTCCATTTTTAACCGGATATTTTCGCCTGCATGGATGATAATACATTAATAGAAAGCAAGCCCGTAATGTCCAAACCGACCGTGGAAACTGTTCAGAATGTGGCGATCCTGGGTGCTACCGGCACTATCGGCATTCAAACCCTGGATGTCATATCTCAGCATCCGGAGCGTTTTAAAGTATTCGCATTAACAGCAAACAATAATGTAAAAAGCATGTTCAGCTTATGCTCAGAACATAGTCCCAAATATGCCGTAATGTTGCAGCCGCAAGCCGCAGCCGAACTTGACGCACAGCTCAAAGCAATACAAAGCAGCACCATCGTCCTGCATGGTGAGCAGGCATTGATAGACGTTGCAGCACACGTGGAAGTCGATACCGTCATGGCTGCCATTGTAGGTGCAGCCGGCCTGCACCCGGCAATGGCCGCTGCAAAGGCAGGAAAGCGCATACTGCTTGCGAATAAGGAAACACTGGTCATGGCCGGCAGCCTGTTTATGCGTGCCGTGGAAGAAAGCGGGGCTACGCTGCTGCCCATAGACAGCGAACATAACGCCATTTTCCAGGTAATGCCGCACCAGCGTGCAAAATCCTTAGCGGAAGCAGGTATCAAACGTGTGTTATTGACCGCATCGGGCGGACCATTCCGTAATGCCACCCCGGATGATATGCGCAACGTAACGCTCGCGCAGGCGCTTAACCACCCTAATTGGGTGATGGGGCCTAAAATCACCATCGATTCCGCAACGATGATGAACAAAGGCCTGGAAGTGATTGAGGCGCATTGGCTGTTTAATGCCGCCGCCGATCAGATCGATGTTGTGGTTCATCCACAAAGTGTGATTCATTCCATGGTTGAATATAACGACGGCAGTGTGCTGGCGCAATTAGGCAACCCTGACATGCGCACACCTATTGCTTACGGTTTGGGTTTTCCGGATCGACTGCAAAGCGGTGTAAGCAGCCTGGACCTGATCAAGATCGGTCGTCTGGATTTCTGTGCGCCCGATTTCAGCCGTTTCCCATGCCTGCGTCTGGCATATGATGCGCTTAATGCAGGCGGAACTGCGCCGGCTATTCTGAATGCTGCTAACGAAATTGCAGTAGAGGCTTTTCTGGCTGAACGAATCGGTTTTATGGATATCCCATTAATGATTGAATCTGTATTGACAGCTTCAATTATTGAAGATGTGGTTTCAATTGAGCAACTTGCAACAGTGGATACCAAAGCCAGGCAAGCTGCCAGACTGTGGCTTGAAAACCATGCGTAGCAAATCGGCTTCTATTCATAGCGACTCATCATCATGTTAACAATTTTAGCTTTTATCCTGACACTGGGTATCCTGGTTACGGTTCACGAATATGGCCATTTCCAGGTGGCTAGGTGGTGTGGAGTCAAGGTGCTTAAATTCTCCGTCGGCTTCGGAAAACCGATCTGGAGTAAAAAAATTGGCCGTGACCAGACGGAATTTGCAATTGCCGCAATTCCACTGGGCGGCTATGTGAAAATGCTGGAAGCAGAACAAGTCTCCGATGAAGATGGTTTTCCTGCCCACGATATGTCACGCGCGCTTAATCAGCAAAGTCTTGCAAAAAAAATGGCCATTGTGCTTGCCGGGCCGTTTGCAAACTTATTGCTGGCTGTGATTTTATACTGGGCTTTATTCCTGACAGGAACCATCGGCGCTAAGCCTTATGTAGGCGAAGTGCCGGAAAACACGCCAGCATCCGCCAGCCAGATTCACGCCGGAGATATGATTCAGAAGATCAACGGTAAAGACGTTACAACCTGGCAGGATGTGCGCTGGCTGTTATTAAATGAATCACTAAAAAGCCACAGTATTGAGATTCAAGTCATCGATGGCCATGAGCAGATTCATTTGCACAGATTAATGACTAACGGATTCAGTCACGATGATGCAAATGTTGACATCCTGGAACAGTTGGGCCTGTCTGTCTATCAGCCTAAATCGGAGGCTCGCGTCGGGGAGGTGTTAACCAACAGCCCAGCCGGTTCAGCGGGTCTGCGAGTCGGTGACCTAATTCTCTCCATCAACGACAAAAAAACCAGCGACTGGGAGGCTTTTGTCCAGGCAGTAAGACTGCACCCGGAAAAAAAGATTGAGATAGTGATTCAACGTGGCGCAGAACAGCGGCATCTGTCGATGATTCCCGATGCCGTGAAAGAAAATGGTAAAGTGATTGGCCGCGTGGGCGCTGGATTCAAAATTGAGCAATCTCAGCTTGACCGCTACTTTGTTACCCAGCACTTTGGCGTGCTGCAAGCGCTTGTGAAGAGCCTGGAAAAAACATGGGAAACATCCGTGTTTAGCTTGAAAATGCTGGGCAACATGCTGATTGGCAACGTGTCATGGAAAGGCATGAGTGGCCCCGTGACCATCGCCAGTTATGCAGGGCAAAGCGCCAATATGGGCATTAAAGTCTTTATAGGCTTTCTGGCGCTGGTAAGCATTAGTATCGGTATATTAAATCTATTACCGATACCGATACTAGATGGCGGGCATTTCATGTATTATATGGTTGAATTTTTTACGGGCAAACCTGTATCAGAAGCGGCAATAAATATCGGACAAAGGATAGGGCTTTTTATTCTTGGCTGGATGATGGTTTTGGCACTTTATAATGATATGAACAGATTGATAACAGGCTAATTGAATGGCTATTCATAACTTGAAACAAAAAAACATTAAACTCAAGTCTATATTGCTGCTGGTTTCGGGCTTGTACGCAAGCTCGGCGGCAGCACTTGAGCCCTTCGTAGTTAAAGACATTCGAGTCGAGGGGATTCAGCGTACAGAGGCCGGAACTGTTTTTAGTTACTTACCGGTCAAAGTCGGCGAGACGATGGATGATGATCTGGCTTCGCAGGCGATCAAATCTCTTTATGGCACAGGATTTTTCAAGGATGTGCGCATCGAGGCGGAGGGCGACGTCCTGGTCGTGACAGTACAAGAACGTTCTGCTATTTCTCAGATTGACTTCAGTGGCAACAAATCATTCCCTACCGATAAAATGAAAGAGGGTTTGAAACAGATCGGCATCACCGAAGGCCAGATTTTCGATAAATCACAGTTGGATCGTGCCGAACAGGAAATCAAGCGTCAGTATTTATCCCAGGGTAAATATGGCGCAACAGTCAAAGCGACAGTTTCTCCGCTTGAGCGTAACCGTGTTGCTGTCCGTTTTGATATTGAAGAGGGTGTTGTTTCTAAAATCCGGGACATCAATATTGTCGGCAACCAGGCTTTCAGCACTGAGGACCTGCGGGCTGAATTCCTGCTGACTACACCAAACTGGATGAGCTGGTGGAATAAAGACGACCAGTACTCCAAACAAAAGCTTAATGCCGACTTGGAAACACTGCGTTCTTTCTATATGAACCGTGGCTATCTTGAATTTAACATCGATTCAACGCAGGTGTCGATAACGCCAGATAAAAAAGATATTTACATTACGGTCAATATCACCGAAGGCGAGAAGTACACGATTTCAGAAGTGAAACTGGCAGGCGAAACCCTGGTGCCCGAAGATGAACTGCGCCAGCTGATACAGGTACAGACCGGCGATACTTTCAGCCGCGAAAAAGTGACGCAGACCAGTAAAGCCATCAGTGACCGACTCAGTGATGACGGTTATGCTTTTTCAAATGTCAACCCGGTGCCGGAGCTGAATAAAGAACAGCACACGGCCGCGTTCACCTTTTTTGTCGACCCGGGTAAGCGCGTATATGTACGCCGCATTAATATTGTCGGCAACACACGCACGCGCGACGAGGTCATTCGCCGTGAAGTCCGTCAGCTGGAATCTGCATGGTATGCTTCAAACAAAATCAACCGCTCAAAAGAGCGCATCAGGCGTACCGATTATTTCTCAGACGTGAACGTGGAAACACCGGCAGTACCCGGCACATCAGACCAGGTCGATTTGAATATCAGTGTCGTTGAAAAATCTACAGGTAGCGTTCAGTTTGGTGCCGGTCTGTCGAGTAGCCAGGGTGTCGTGTTTGGTGTAACCGTGAACCAGAATAACTTCTTGGGCACAGGCAACCGCGTAAGTGCCCAGGTGAATACGGGTAGATATAATACGGTTTACTCTTTATCGTTTACTGACCCTTATTTCACGCCGGATGGAGTGAGCAGGGGTATTGACGTGTATCGCCGCGATGTAGATACCAGCAAATTGAGTAACGTTGGTTCTTACCAGTCATCATCATATGGCGCGGGTTTACGTTTTGGCATTCCATTAAATGAACGTGATGGCATTAACTTCGGTATCGCAACTGACTTCACTACTATTGATTTAAACAATGATAGCCCTAAACGGTACAGAGATTACTGCGGCCTGAACAGCAGCGGTTGTAGCAGTGATTCCGTCGTGTTATCAGCCGGTTGGACGCACGACTCAAGAGATACCGTGTTTTTCCCGACCAAAGGTGTACTGCAGCGCTTGACTGCGGAAGTATCATTACCTGTGCTGGATTTGGAATATTACAAGCTTGACTATAAACAATCCTGGTATAAAGAGGTGTTCAGCGGATATACATTCATGCTGAACGGTGAAATTGGTTACGCCGATACATACGGCAACGAAAAATATCCGTTCTTTAAAAACTACTATATGGGCGGCGTAAGCTCCGTTCGCGGTTATCAAAACGGCACCTTGGGTCCTAAAGACTATGACCCTGTAACCAACAGGCAATATTCTGTAGGCGGCACCAAGCGCCTGCTTGGTAATGCCGAGCTGTTTTTCCCTGTTCCCGGTATGAAAAATTCAGGCCAGTTTAAAATGAGTGCTTTTGTAGATGCCGGTAACGTATATGGGGCCAACGAAACTTACAGCTTAGGCGATCTCAGGTATTCAGCCGGTATCGGTGCAAGCTGGATCTCACCGTTTGGCCCGCTAAAAGTCGTCTATGCAAAAGCACTTAACAGCGTAGCCGGCGATGATACGCAGTCTATACAGTTCCAGATGGGTCAGCAGTTCTAATTTAAGCCCTGTAAAGGTGTGTAAACAGGGGCTTTGCGATGTCTTATGGCATAATACGACGAAGACAGAAGTATGGGTTTTAGGAGAAATTAATTGAATAAAATTTTCAAAAGTTTAGTAATGGCGGGATTGGTAACCTTTGCAGTGAATGCGCAATCTGCAGAGCTGAAAGTCGGCTACGTGCAGGTTGATAAAATTCTGCAGGAAGCACCGCAAACAGCTGAAAGCGGCAAAAAACTCGAGCGTGAGTTCAGCCCGCGCTCACAAGAACTGGAACGTATGGCGAAACAGATCAAAGACCTTGAAGCTACCCTGGATAAGGAAGGTTTAACTATTTCCGAAGCCGAGCGACGCAACAAGGAGCGCGATGTCCAGAATATTAAAATTGAATTTCAACGCAAACAGAGAGAGCTGCGGGAAGATATTAATCTACGCAAGAATGAAGAACTTGGTTCTTTACAAGACCGCGTAAACAAAGCAGTCCAATCTGTTTCTGAAGCTGAAGGTTATGATCTTGTTGTTTACAGCGGTGTCGCTTATGCAAGTAAAAAAATTGATATTACCGACAAAGTGCTGAAGATGCTGGGTAAAAAGTAATCAGGCAGCCAGTGCGAACAGATGTGCGTTTATATAAATGAGTAAGCAATACTCGCTTGATGAGATTGTCAGTGCCTTAGGTGGAATTGTCGTTGGAGATGGCAGTACATTGATTCGGCGTGTATCGTCTCTTGCCAATGCAAAAGCAGGCGATATAAGCTTTGTTAGTGATTCCAAATATCAGAAAGCTGTTGCTACAAGCCAAGCCAGTGCTTTTATTTTGAAGCATGCGCATGCTGAGTTAACGACGGCAGCAAAAATCATCATCGACAACCCGTATGCCTATTTTGCTAAAGTATCGGCATTTTTAAATCCGGTCACTGTTGCACCAGTGGGCATTGCATCTACGGCAGTTGTTGCCGCTTCTGCTCAAATTCCTGCCACATGCAGCATTGGAGCATTGGTAGTCATAGGCGAAAATGTCGTTTTAGGTGAACACGTCATCATCGGAAGCGGTTGTGTGATAGAAAATGATGTTGTCATTGCCGACAATACGCGTTTGGAACCAAATGTTACGATCAAGCACCATTGTGAAATCGGTAAAAACTGCCATATCTTTTCTGGCGCAGTCATCGGCTCTGATGGCTTTGGCTATGCGGAAGAAGGCGGCCGCTGGATTAAAATTCCGCAGGTTGGCCGTGCCATTTTGCAAGATAATGTAGATGTCGGCGCGAATACCACAATAGACCGCGGCGCTCTGGATGACACCATCATCGAAGAGGGTGTAAAGCTTGATAACCTGATTCAGATTGGCCACAACTGCGTGATAGGCGCACATAGTGTCATTGCCGGCTGCGTTGGCATTGCCGGTAGTGCCCGCATTGGTAAACACTGCAAAATTGGTGGCGCAGCGATGGTGCTGGGGCATCTGGAAATAGCGGATAACGTTACAATTTCACCTGGCAGCATGATTACACGCTCTCTTGCCACCGCTGACACTTATACAGCCTTGATGCCATTCCAGACGCACCGCGCATGGCTTAGCACTGCTGCTAAAATACGTCATCTGGACGACTTTGCAGATAAAATCAAGTCGCTGGAAAAAGAGATCGCATTATTAAAATCTCAACAATAACTTTTCGTAAAAAATAATTAATAAAATCACACTTTTAACAGCAGGCTGAAATCATCATGACAAATACAGTAGACACTACCGGCATGGATATCCATGAAATTCTGGAACACTTACCACATCGTTATCCATTTGTGCTGGTGGACCGTGTCGTGTCTTTGGAACTTGGTAAAGAAATTGTTGCGATTAAGAATGTCAGCGTCAATGAACCGTATTTTCCTGGCCATTTTCCATATCACCCGGTGATGCCCGGCGTTTTGATTGTTGAGGCAATGGCACAAGCGGCAGCCATTCTGTCGTTCAAAACCATGGATACAAAACCAAGTGATGATTCTGTGTATTATTTTGCCGGCATCGATAGCGCACGTTTTAAAAAACCGGTTTCCCCCGGTGACCAGATCATCCTGAATGTCAAAATTGACCGCATCCTGAAAGGAATCTGGAAATACACTGGCGTAGCTAGCGTTGATGGCACGGTCGTTGCCGAAGCGCAAATGATGTGTATATTGAAAGCCATTGAGAAATAAGCGTTTCCGGCTAAGTAATAGTTAACAGAAAAATAAGTGACGTAATAATGCAGACTGCAAAAATCCACCCAACCGCAATCATCGATCCTTCCGCACAGCTAGATTCAAGTGTAGAGGTTGGCGCTTATTCTATTATTGGCCCTGACGTCAGGATTGATGCGGGAACCCGTATCAGCAGCCACGTGTCCATCAATGGTTGTACCACTATTGGTAAGAACAACCAGATTTTCCAGTTTTCATCACTAGGCGAAGTGCCACAGGATAAAAAATACAAGGATGAACCCACCTTGCTGGAAATCGGCGATAACAATACCATTCGCGAATTCTGCACATTCAACCGCGGCACGATTCAAGACAAAGGCACAACAAAGATCGGCAATGGCAATTGGATCATGGC
>Ga0208626_1000640_pt1 | contig 10665 bp, 7 predicted proteins | sample LakWasMet10_HOW4_2_FD_183860 | JGI IMG/M metagenome (GOLD analysis project Ga0208626, IMG submission 183860) | Freshwater sediment methanotrophic microbial communities from Lake Washington under simulated oxygen tension - Sediment Metagenome... | ecosystem: Environmental > Aquatic > Freshwater >... | reverse complement strand
GATAAAACGAACTTCAATATTCAGGCGTAAACGTATCAACTGCAGCGGGGGCGATTCAGTAAGTGAGAAAATATAGTGCAAAAGGATATTTGATAGGGGCTGTGTTCACTTTGATCTTGAGCGGATTATGGTCAGTAAAAGCTTGGCCATTCTTTATTCAGACATTTGTACCTTTTCCTAAATTAGAACAGGCTACAGTCTATGAGGGAAAGCTGCTTATGGTTGGTAAAGAGCATTACAACAATAAATTAGGCGTGAGTGTGGCGCCAACCTATTTCGTCGTAGATAAGATCGGCGTGAAACATAAAGTTTTTTGGGGCTTAAAAGGCGATGAAACGCCTAATTACACTAAAACTTTTGAAGGCATGAATACCAAGGTCTGGTTTCATCCGTTATTTGGCGTACTGAATGAACAGTCCTACCCCACAGAGCAGATCCTGGAAGAGCAAGAGCGAAATAACTACTATGCCCCTAAAGGTAAGTTGAAGAAAGGCCAGCCTTTTGGAACTAGCTATGAGGAATATAAATACTTTGTACAGAATCAATTAAGTGGTATTGAAACATATTTATCGCGTGCTTCACCGTGCATTCTAGGTTTACTTATTACACTTTACTATTTCATTCAATTTATCCGTGCAAGAAAGTTAGCAAGGGACTCTGAGTCTGGTTAATTTTTAAATTATCCTTGTTCCTCTAATTTCATTCTTAATGCTCACTTTGCGATAACAAGAATGATTCACTTAATATCTCCTAGGCCGGACAAAGCCGCCGTTTAGTTTAGGTTTTTAGAGGACAACAATCGGCCCAAAGCTGAAACTCAATAATTTCGTCACACAATCTATCTCTATTCAACTTTTACATCTTGGTTGATATAGCATTGATGATTATCAATAGAGCGATGCAAAAGATTTCTGTAGAATCATCCCTGTAGCAATTTTCATATTTGGTTTCCGCAAAACCCAATAAACTAAAACAGAAAAATGTGTGTTGGTGTACCTCTGTTTTTTTGAGAGTTACCACAGGGATTTTGGGGAAACATCCGTTCCGGAAAACCACACTATTTAAGAACTCTATATGAAATTGAAAACCCCCCGTGCTATTTTTGCAACACTCGCGACGCAAATATCATCGAACGGATTGGTCGTCGATGGTGATGTGCGCATCCACCCTGTCTTGAGCTTTTTGGACTCGATTTTGCGAGGCATCGGGCAAGTGATGCTACAAAATAACAGTTTTGCCGGTTTAATTTTCTTGATTGGGATATTTTTCAATTCAATTTTGTTCGGCTGGGCAGTTGTGCTTGGAACCGCTGCAAGTACGGCGACAGCATTACTCCTTGGCGTAAACCGTTCTCATGTGCGTGCCGGACTTTTCGGTTTTAATGGTGCGCTTGTTGCCATTGCGTTGCTCTACTTTCTTGAACCAAATATTCTTACATGGATTTACGTTGTTCTCGCTGCAGCCTGCACAACAATCATATTGGCGGCCGTCCTCAATCTCCTGGCAATATGGAAGGTTCCAGCTCTTACCGCTCCCTTCGTTTTCACAACCTTATTTTTCGTAATGGCATGTGCCCGCTTTGGTCGATTACATTCAACAGGCGTTTTGCCGACGGCTGGACTTCCAAAGGCGGCGACCGTTGAAGGTATTGTTACTTTCTCGACAATCACAGAGGGACTGTTCAATGGCATAGCGCAAATTTTCTTCCAAAGCAATGCCATCAGCGGCGCCATTTTTGCTATCGGATTGCTAATTAGTTCGAGGAAAGCATGTTGCGCAGGGCTCCTGGGTTCATTCACAGGACTGCTTGTCGCTTGGGCAATGGGCGCGGCTGAACCAGCAATTCGCTCTGGAGCTTTTGGGTTCAACTCAGCGCTCACCGCAATTGCACTGGGTAGCGTGTTCTTCGTGCTCGATACTGTCTCCGCTACCTATGCATTGCTTGCAGTAATCATTACGGCAGTCATGTTCGCTGCCATTTCTGCCGCGCTAGAACCTCTTGGAATGCCCGCACTGACATCTCCCTTTGTACTTGTCGTTTGGCTGTTCGTACTGGCGAGCCCACTTTTCCCACGACTGAGAGTATCTATACTTTAAGGAAGTAATGGCGCCCTTCTGGGTCTCAGAATAGCCTGTCAGGAGTAATGCGAACCCCAAACAAAATCCATTGGTTATAATTCACACCATTAGCTGTCTCTCCAAGGTAGCATCTACTCTCTGCCGATGGCGATATACAAGAAGAATTGCGTTTACCGATGATGCCAGTAAAAGATTTTGCTTGCGAAGATAGAAATTAATGACAAAAGCAAACGTTACTATTAGCTAGATAAATATATTAATTAGATAAATCTAAACCCAATGCCTATTTCAGTAATAAAGTGCTCAGGTTGCGTGGGGTCATCTTCAAGCTTTTGTCGCAAGTGGCTCATGTAAATTCTAAGATAATGTTCATTCTCTACGTAACTTGGGCCCCAAACCTCTTTTAGCAACTGTCTTTGGGTAACGACTCGACCAGCATTCTTAACCAACTCTGTAAAAAGTCTAAATTCAATAGGTGTAAGGTGAACTGTTTGTGAGTTTTTTAATACCAACCTTTTGGATAAATCTACAACAATGTTGCCAAACACATGGGCCCCTTGATTACTTACTTCACCAAGCATCGCTCTGCGACGTAATTGAGCCCTGAGTCTTGCAAGGAGTTCTGGTGTACCAAAAGGTTTAGTTACAAAATCATCTGCTCCGGCATCCAAAGCAGCCACTTTTTCGGTCTCTTGTGTTCTAGCAGACAATATTATGATAGGGACATTACTCCAGTTTCTGGTGTCTTTTATTACTTCAAGTCCATCCATATCAGGCAATCCCAGATCTAAAATAACCGCATCCGGCTTTCTGGTACCAATCTCTATGAGACCTTGCTTGCCAGTTTCTGCGCAATATACCTGAAAATTTTCATTCTCAAGCGCTGCAGAAACGAAACGACGAATCTGGAGCTCGTCTTCAATTAATATAATGTTGCCAATAATGTTAGTCATTTATAAACTAAAGCTCATCATCATTTGGCAGGCTTGGCGGTGTTCCTAAAGGAAGCGAAAAGGTAAAAATAGCGCCATGCGGAGGTTTGTTATGTGCCCAGATTTTACCATCATGCGCTTCAACAATCGCTTTACAAATAGACAATCCGAGACCTACACCCGCCGTAGATGACTCCTTCTCACCACGTGTAAATTTCTCAAAAATTTGATTTTCTAAGTTTCCTGGCAAGCCTAGACCTTCATCTGCAACTGATATCCAAACATCGTTTCGCTGCTTTCTAGCACTAATAAATATTCTATTGCCAGCGGGTGAATATTTGGTGGCGTTGTCTAACAAATTGCATAAGACACGGTCTATCAGAACGGCATCAAACTCAATTAGTGGAAGTTCCTTAGGCATGTCGATTACTATACTATGCTTTGCAAGTACTTCCTTCATAGTACGAAGTGAAGTACCAACAACCTCCTCAACTAATTGCCATTGTTTATTAAGTTTCACTTTTCCTGATTGCAATCTCGCCATATCAAGTAAATTGATGACAAGATTTTTCATCCGCATGGATTGTTCATTCAGCATGACGACATATTCGTAACGCTTATCATCCGTGTTAGTTTCTTGTTTAAGCCAACTGGCTGCTGCAACAATAGTGGTAAGCGGTGTGTTTAGGTCATGTGAGATTGCACTTAACACAGAATTTCTTAGTCGCTCTGTCTCCATAGACACCAATGCGTCCTGAGCAACCTCTACATAGTGCACACGCTCAATAGCGATTGCAATTTGAGAGGAGAACGTATCTAACAGTTGTCTTTGCTCTGGTAAGAAAATCGTACGGTTGTTCTTAGATAAATGATTGTCAGGCAAAATTACCAATACGCCTCTGGTACGCATTGGTGCTTGCAATGGGAGATATAATGCGGTTGTTGATGGCAGTGTATCTGTGCCAAAACCTGCTTGTTGTTGGTGATCGTAAACCCACTGCGCCACCCCTAAATCAATATCAAAACTGGGGTCAATTTTCACATCTGAGATCCTATTTAGAGAGGTATAAACAACTTTCTCCTGCGCATCTGGCAATAATATAGCGACTTTAGATTTAAAAATACCTGATAAGTGATGTGCACTAATTTCAATAATATGTTCTGCTGTAAGTGCGGAAGCCAATGCTTTACCCAAGTCATATAAGGCTCGGCTACGTTTCTCACGATTCATGGCCACCATCACTTGATAGCGTAAATTAGCCGTCAAATTACTAATCACCAGAGCGACGATTAACATTACTGAAAATGTAAGTAAATACTGAGTGTCTGAAACGCTAAATGACATTCTTGGTGGCACAAAAAAGAAATCAAATGTGGCTACACTGATCAGCGATGAAAATATACCAGGACCTCTGCCGTACTTGAATGAGATTAAAATCACACCTAGCAGGTACAACATCACTACATTTGTTAGCTCAAAATAATCTAATAAAGGCGCAGCTATTAATGCTGTAACAGCACACAAACAAGCTGCATAATAGTAGCCAGTAAAGTTTATACCTTCAGAGCCTTGTGTTGAATTGTCGAGACTGTCAGTGATGCCGACAAATTTTTCAGCTAAGGTTCGCTCACGAGATACGACGTGTAAATCAATATCAGTTGCTTGGTTGGTCAAGTCATCGACCACACCTGGCAACATAAGACGCTCTAAGGTAGTACGTGTAGATTTACCTACGACAAGTTTTGATACATTGCGGCTACGAGCATAATTAAGAACCACCTCCGCCACTTTGGTACCGCTTAATGTAGCCGTTTCTGCGCCTAATGTTTCAGCAAGCTTAAGTGTCTTCAAAATTAGGTTTCGTTGCTTGCTAGAAAGGCGCTGTAAATGTGGCGTTTCTACATATACCGCTATCCAATCAGATTTTAAACTTTGCGCCAGTCTTGCAGCTACTCGCACTAAACGTTCTGATTCTGCATCTATCCCTACACACACTAGCAAGCGATCTTTTGCCTGCCAAACCTGCCTGATGGATGAATTGCTGCGGTACTCACGCATTTGTGAATCTACACGGTCCGCGGTACGCCTTAGTGCCATCTCACGTAAGGCGATTAAATTGCCTTTACGAAAGAAGCTCTTGCCCGCACGTTCTGCTTGCTGCGCTTGATACACCTTACCATCTTGCAGTCGCTGTAATAACTCATCTGCTGGCAAATCAACCAATGTGACTTCATCGGCGATATCAAACACTTTATCGGGAATAGTTTCACTTACTCGGATACCTGTGATTTGACCCACCACATCATTCAGACTTTCAATATGCTGCACATTCAAAGTGGTATACACATCAATACCTGCCGCCAAAAGCTCTTCAACATCCTGCCAACGCTTAGGGTGGCGCGACCCTTCAACATTAGAATGCGCGAGTTCGTCTACCAAGATTAACTCTGGTTTGCGCACTAAAGCCGCATCTAGATCAAACTCGGTTAATTCACGTTCACGGTAGTACAGTTTTTTAAGTGGCAGTACATCTAATCCCGCTATTTGTGCCTGTGTAGCAATTCGACCATGGGTTTCAACAATACCCACAATGACATCTAAACCTTCTTGCCGCAACAAGCGTGCGGTTGACAGCATGGCAAATGTTTTACCTACCCCTGCGCAAGCACCAAAGAAAATCTTTAAGCGACCACGCTTCTCCTTTTCGGCTTCTTTGTTAATCTTTTCCAGCAGCTGGTCCGGATTGGGGCGTTCATCATTCATAGAATTAATTATATAGTAGTCACATATATCTCGAATTAACGAGTATTAGCCACTATTTTATCCAAAGCAATATTTAACAATAGCACATTGACGCGCGGCTCTCCCAGTATGCCCCATTGGCGTCCTTCGGTATTGTCATCAACCATTGCTTGCACGGTTTCACTGCTTACACCTCTCGCCTTAGCCACACGGTTAATCTGATAATTAGCAGCGGCTGGACTAATGTGCGGGTCCAAACCACTGGCCGAAGTGGTAACTAAATCCACGGGTACGGGTAGCGTATTTTCTGGATCTGTACTTTTTAACGCAGCTACACGACCTTTTACTGCATCAGCTAATGCAGGATTCAGTGGGCCTTGATTTGACCCAGAAGAGGCTACCGAATTATTTGGATAAGGCCCAGTGGCTGATGGTCGACCCCAAAAATATTTAGGTTCAGTAAAATTCTGCCCAATTAAAGTTGAGCCAATCAGCTTGCCGTCTTTTTGAATCAGTGAACCGTTGGCCTGTTTGGGCATTAGCCATTGCCCAACGCCTGTAGTCGCTAGTGGATACACCATACCTGTAATCACTGTAAGCACTACGAAAAGTAAGGCTGCAGGCCTAATGGTTTGTTTAATAGCGTCCTTGAAGCCAATTTCGACTTTGTTTTCGATAATTTTTTCCATGTTTTTTTCCTTTGATATGCTTTTTGTTTCTTATGCAAAACCAACAAGTGTCAGTAAAACATCAATAACTTTGATGCCAATAAAAGGCACAATCAACCCGCCTAGACCATAAATGAGTAAGTTTCTGCGTAAGAGCTGTTGTGCTCCAACGGCTCTGTAAGCCACACCTTTTAAGGCCAGAGGAATCAAGACAATAATAATCAGCGCATTAAATACTACGGCAGATAGAATCGCTGAATTGGGACTGGATAATTGCATCACGTTCAAGCTATTTAACTGCGGAAACGTACTAGCAAAAGCTGCAGGGATAATTGCAAAATATTTGGCAACATCATTGGCGATACTAAAGGTCGTGAGCGAACCACGCGTAATCAGCATTTGTTTACCAATTTCAACAATCTCAATCAGCTTGGTTGGATTGGAATCTAAATCCACCATATTGCCGGCTTCTTTAGCTGCTTGTGTACCCGTATTCATGGCAACAGCAACGTCTGCTTGTGCCAGTGCGGGCGCATCATTGGTGCCATCACCTGTCATGGCAACCAACTTACCCTCAGCCTGATAATCACGGATGAGTTTCAACTTTTGTTCAGGGGTGGCTTCTGATAAAAAGTCATCAACGCCGGCTTCAGCAGCAATGGCAGCTGCAGTTAAACGGTTGTCGCCTGTAATCATAATGGTTTGAATGCCCATGCGACGTAGTTCAGAGAAACGTTCTTTTATGCCACCCTTTACAATATCTTTAAGCTCTACGATACCCATGACTACATTGCCATCTGACACCACCAGCGGCGTACTGCCACGGCGTGCTACGTCATCTACTATTTGGTTGATATCAGCAGAGAATGCGCCATCTATGTTTTCTACATGCTGTTTAATAGCACTGGCAGCACCTTTGCGAATTTGGCGTTGATGATCGCCTTCTTTTAAATTCACACCACTGATTCTGGTCTGCGCCGTAAAGTGGATAAATGTAGCACCCAGAGATGCAATGTCGCGTTCACGTATGTTAAAGCGGTTTTTTGCTAACACTACAATACTACGGCCTTCTGGTGTCTCATCGGCTAGTGAAGCAAGTTGCGCAGCATCCGCTAGTTTTTGTTCGGTCACGCCATTCATGGGAATGAAAGCTGAAGCCTGACGGTTACCCAATGTAATCGTACCTGTTTTATCAAGCAACAATACGTTGACATCGCCAGCTGCCTCTACTGCACGACCAGATGTCGCAATCACATTGGCCTGCATCATGCGGCTCATACCCGCTACACCAATGGCTGAAAGTAAGCCTGCAATAGTAGTTGGAATTAAGCAGACCAATAATGAGATTAGCACTGTAACACTTGGTGGTGAACCAGCACCAACAGCATTTACACCAAACATCGAGAACGGTAATAGGGTAACCGTCACCAATAAAAATACGATTGTCAGCGCTACCAATAAAATAGTCAGTGCAATTTCATTAGGTGTTTTCTGGCGTTTGGCACCTTCTACCATGGCAATCATACGATCTAAAAATGCCTCACCTGGATTAACACTTACACGCATGACAATCCAATCAGATAGCACTTGCGTACCGCCGGTAACGGCGCTGAAGTCACCACCTGATTCTCGAATCACAGGCGCAGATTCACCTGTAATAGCAGCTTCGTTGACTGATGCGATACCATCAATCACCTCACCATCGGCAGGAATCATGTCACCGGCTTCTACTAATAAGATGTCACCTTTACGTAAGTTATTGCTATCAGTGAAATTAATGGCAGAGTCTCGCGATTCATTGGCTAACTTTTTAGCCACCACATTCTTTTTAGCGCTACGTAAAGACGCTGCCTGCGCTTTACTGCGGCCTTCTGCCATGGCTTCAGCAAAATTGGCAAACAACACAGTGAACCATAACCAGATAGTCACTAAAGCAATGAACCCTGCGGACCCGTCGCCTTTACCAAATAATGCCTGGACGAGTAACAAGGTAGTAAGAATGCTGCCCAGATACACTACAAACATCACGGGGTTACGCCACTGTATTTGCGGCGCTAGTTTCTTAAATGACTCTGCAATGGCTGGCTTAACCAGTTTTGGGTCAATCATTGCTTTCCAAGAATTTGATGTTACGCTTGAACTTGACATAGTTTTTTCCTAAATGATTCTTTAACTTGATTAAATGCCAGCCATGAGCAATTGCTCAATGACGGGACCAAGTGCAAGTGCGGGAATATAAGTAAGTGCGCCTACCAATATCACTGCGCCAATCAGCAATGTAATAAACAGGGGGCCGTGCGTTGGCATAGTGCCCAAACTCACAGGAACACGTTTTTTAGCCGCCATAGAACCGGCAATCGCTAATACAGGCAGAATGATGCCAAAGCGCCCAAAGAACATGGCAATAGCTAGTAATGTGTTATAGAACGGCGTATTAGCAGAAAGACCAGCAAACGCACTACCATTGTTATTAGCCGCTGAGGACAGGGCATATAAGATTTCACTAAATCCATGTGCGCCAGGGTTAGCAACACCTACCGTGCCGGAAGCAACGCTGACGGCAATCGCTGTACCAACTAAGACTAACAATGGCGTGACTAAAATGATGATGGCAGTCATTTTCATGTCGAATATTTCGATCTTCTTGCCTAAATATTCTGGCGTGCGGCCTATCATTAGCCCGGCAATAAACACGGCGAGTACTGCGTAAATCAGCATGGTATAAAGTCCAGAACCTACACCGCCAAAAATCACTTCGCCGAGCTGCATTAGCCACATTGGCACTAGGCCGCCAATTGGTGTTAATGAATCATGCATAGTGTTTACCGCACCGCATGAGGCAGCAGTGGTAATGGTGGCAAATAAGGCGGATGAAACAATACCAAACCGCGTTTCCTTGCCTTCCATATTGCCGCCTGATTGAAGTGCCATACCGGACTGCGAAAAGCTAGTCGTTTGATCTGCACCGCTAGCAGTTAATACTGGGTTACCTGCCTGCTCTGCCCAAATAGCGACCGTAGCCATTATTACAAACACTATCGCCATGGCAGAAAATATAGCCCACCCTTGTCGCCTGTCGCCCACCATCACGCCAAATGCGAAGCATAATCCTGCCGGTATTAAAAATATCGCTAGCATCTGTAAAAAGTTTGCCAGTGGTGTGGGGTTTTCAAAAGGATGTGCAGAGTTGGCGTTAAAAAAGCCACCGCCATTAGTACCAATCAACTTAATCGCTTCTTGTGAAGCAACTGGGCCCATTGCTAAAGTCTGTGTATTGGTGGTTTGTGCTACCTGCTCACCGGCTTCATTGGCCGTTGAATAAGTGGTTGGTTGCAAAGTCACGACTTCTTTATAGGCATCAAAGTTTTGAATCACACCTTGCCCCATCAGTGCAATTGCAAATAAAAATGACAACGGCAACAATATATATAAAGTTGAACGTGTCATATCTACCCAAAAATTACCGATGGTTTTTGAAGTATGACGTGCAAAACCTCGAATCAAAGCAAATACCACTGCAACACCGGTAGCGGCAGACAAGAAGTTTTGTACGGTTAATCCGAGCATCTGTGTGAGATAACTCATCGTCACCTCGCCCGAGTAACCTTGCCAATTAGTGTTAGTCACAAAACTAATTGCAGTATTGAAAGATGAATCCACGCTGACTGCGGGGAAATTTTGTGGGTTTAATGGTAACCAGACTTGCCAGCGTTGTAATGCATAAATAAATACCGCACCCGCTAAATTAAATAATATTAGAGCGACGGCATATTGTTTCCAGCCCATTTCAGTCTCTGGGTTAATACCTATGACTCGATAAATAAGCCGCTCAAAAGGACCGCCAAGCCTGCTGACTGTTTTACAGTTCCCACTCATCACATTCGCTATCCACAAACCCATAGGCTTGGTGACTAACAATAACACCGTGAGAAATAAACCTACTTGCACTAAAATATTTGAGAACATTAGAAATTCTCCGGTTTAATTAACACGTAAAATAAATAAGCCAATACAAGCAGAGCTAATAAGCCGCTAATCCAAATCATTACGTTCATTTTTTACCTTCCCAATTAACAAGGATGCAAATCAACACGTAGCAGAAGATTAGATAAATTAATATCATGCCTGCGCCGTAGATATCCATACTCGAATTCCATACAAACTATGAGAATTGAATGGTAGGCTTAGGCGAATAAAAATGTCGTAATAAATAAAATGATTACTGTAAAAAAAGTGTAAAAAA
>Ga0208626_1000632_pt1 | contig 10743 bp, 7 predicted proteins | sample LakWasMet10_HOW4_2_FD_183860 | JGI IMG/M metagenome (GOLD analysis project Ga0208626, IMG submission 183860) | Freshwater sediment methanotrophic microbial communities from Lake Washington under simulated oxygen tension - Sediment Metagenome... | ecosystem: Environmental > Aquatic > Freshwater >... | reverse complement strand
TATGGCTCTACCAGTGCTTTCCCCGCCAACACCTATAATAGTTCTAACTATTGGGTGGATGTTGTTTTTACAACGCCTTGATTAAAATTTGGATGGCGGATTTCAGTAGCGTCAACATTTAACTAAGTTGGAGCGGCGTTACTTTGTACACGATAAAAAACCTAAACCATTGATTTGAAAAAAAGCCAAATAAGGAACTTGAAAGTCCATCGCTAATCGGTTTCACTCTCTTGCGACCAAACAGGAGGTGAAATGGAATTGAGCGATGGACTGAGAGTGATTCTAAAAGGACATTTGGACAGGGGCAAATGCCGGTTGGATTGTTTTGTTGGGATGCTATTGGCCTTCGTGTGGCTGAAACGCATGAACCTGACGCAACTAGCCTTTGCCAGCCAGGCGGCTCCGAAATCGCGCTATCGGCGGTTGCAGCGTTTTTTTCAGGAAGCCGTCTTTGATTATGATGCGATTGCGCACTTGATCATGCAGTTATTTGATTTTTATGAGAAATCGCACTACCTCACGTTGGATCGAACGAACTGGAAATGCACCCAAAGGCATAAAGGGTAAAAAGAATCTCAATATTCTGACGCTGGGCATCGTCTACAAAGGCGCGGCGATTCGAGGACGACGCGGTCTTGCATTTAATCATCTTGACTGATAATGATCTATGCTACTTTGCAAGACCCCATTGTCTTGGAGGCGGCAACCAGATACGTCACTGCGTACGACGGATCAATTCCATCCCCTGTTAAGGAGCATTTGTAATTTGTAAGGTGGATTCGCACCAGTAAACCGCCGTCATCGAAGCTGGTGAATCCGAATTTTCACAGCTCAAGGCGAACGAATGTTTTCCTCTCTTTTCTGTTCTTTGCAGTTTTGCCAATGGCGGTTTGCTCGGCACCCGCTCCATGCGCTGCTCTACCTCCTGCATCCCTGCAATCGTGACGCGAAACCGCGCTACGGCCAACACATGGTAAAATAAGCGTTTTTCGCCGCAACGGCCCACTTTTATTCATTCCGCTTATTTTTTACTCCCTCGTAACCCTATGAAATTAGAAAAATCTTCCCGCTTTTCCGCTTGTCCAGGTCCCGTCGTCACCATCGTGCTCGACGGCGTGGGCATTTCTCCGCGCGAGGACGGCGATGCGGTCAAATCCGCGCGCACCCCGACGCTGGACCGTCTGATGGCGACCTATCCGATGACCACTTTGCTGGCGCACGGCACCGCGGTCGGCATGCCCAGCGACGAAGACATGGGCAATAGCGAAGTCGGCCACAACGCGATGGGCGCGGGACGCGTGTTTGCCCAAGGCGCCAAACTGGTGGCGGAATCGATCGCCACAGGCCACTTGTGGCAAGGCCATGCGTGGCGCGAAGTCGTGGCTGCCGCCAAACACGGCGGCACCCTGCATTTTCTCGGCCTGTTCTCCGACGGCAACGTTCATTCCCATATCGACCATCTGCGCGCGATGCTGGAGCAAGCCAAGAAGGAAGGCGTGTCGAAGGTGCGGATTCACATTCTGTTGGACGGCCGCGACGTGGGCGAGACCTCCGCGCTCGACTATGTCGATCCGTTCGAGGCTTATCTGGAGCAACTGCGCGGCCCCGGCTTCGATGTGGCGATCGCGTCCGGCGGCGGCCGCATGACCATCACGATGGACCGTTACGAAGCGGATTGGACGATGGTGCAGCGCGGCTGGGACATCCACGTACAAGGCAAAGGCCGGCCATTCGCCAGCGCTCATGAGGCTATCGTCACCTACCGCGACGAACTCAGCGTGATCGACCAGGATTTGCCCGGCTTCGTGATCGCAAAGGACGGCGAACCGGTGGGACCGATCGAGGACGGCGATGCGGTGGTGTTCTTCAATTTCCGCGGCGACCGCGCCATCGAAATTTCACGCGCCTTCACCGAAGAGCATTTCACCCCGTTCGACCGCGGCCCATTGCCGAAAGTCACCTACGCCGGCATGATGCAGTACGATGGCGACACCCATCTGCCGCCGCGCTTTCTGGTGCAACCGCCCGCCATCGAACGGACCATGGGCGAATACCTGTCCAACAACGGCATTTCGCAATATGCGATCAGCGAAACCCAAAAATTCGGCCACGTCACTTATTTCTGGAACGGCAACCGCTCCGGCAAATTCGACGATGCGTTGGAGACCTATATCGAAATCCCGAGCGACAACGTGCCGTTCGAACAACGCCCGTGGATGAAATGCGCCGAGATCACCGACGACCTGATTAAAGCGGTTCGCAGCGGCAAATACCGCTACCTGCGGGTCAATTATGCCAATGGCGACATGGTTGGCCATACCGGCAATTTCGAGGCGGCGGTGACCGCTATGCAGGGCCTGGACTTGCAGTTGGCGCGTTTGATTCCGGCCATTTTGGCCGCGCAAGGCACGGCAATCATCACCGCCGACCACGGCAACGCCGACGAAATGTACGAACTCGACAAAAAAGGCAGCGTGAAACGCGATACAGAAGGCCGCACCAAGGCCAAGACCTCGCACACCCTGAATCCGGTGCCGTTCGTATTGATTTCCGGGGCGGCGAATCCGGGCTATAAACTGCGCCAGGATGTGCCGGCGCCCGGCCTGTCGAATCTGGCCGCGACCGTGTTGAATCTACTCGGCTTCGAGGCTCCGGACGATTACGACGCCAGCCTGATCGAACCGGCCTAAAAAGCCCGCACCTGCACGCTGCGGCATGTCGGGCTCCCTAAGCGGGACGGGGTTTGCAACCCCGTCCCAAACGTTTAACCTAGAAAAATCAGTTGATCCACAAAACACACCAAAATCACGAAAAAATTCAGAAAGTTATTGCTTAGAAAAGCGACACCCTCCGGGGGATCGAATCACGCGATCTGCCACCTTGATTTATTTCGTGTCTTTCGTGCTTTTCGTGGACTCACTGCGGTTTTAAGGATTAAAGACTGTCCGCACACACAAATCAGCACATGCGCCCAAGTCCGTTGAAACATTACGGACGGGATGCATATCCCGTCCGGCTTCGGGCTCCGGAACAACGCCCACTTTCAAATAATAGTTTTTTACAGCGCCGTTTAAATGCGGGATCGGCAGAAATAATTGCCGTCGCGCGGCATCCTAAATTTTTGCCTCCGCTCTTCGGCAATGACTGCGCCCGCCAAGAAAAAAATTAATTTTTTTCAATATTATTAGCAACATAGCAAACATGCTAGCCGATTTCTTAGAAACAACTTGTGATTGAATGAGTTAACTCCAGGTCAACATAGTCCGCACGGTAATACCAAACAAATTCCATATCGAATCCAAACTACATCTTTACGGAAATTCTGAGAACTCGTTCTCATTTTTGCAAACCGCGCACAGGGTTTGGAAATATTCATACTAATTTTGTGATCGGATCGTAATTAAATGTCCGGCCGGCGCCGAATTCGCCTTCGCCGACATGGAGTTCATGCCAATTGAAGCAACGGAATGTTTGGGGGCAACCCCATGTTTCGTTTTTCGCAAATCATTACCCAGCAGAGGCTCATCATGAAAAAAATCATCGCTACCGCCATCAGTTCCGTTCTGTTCGTCGCCGCGCACGACGCGCTGGCCGGACAAGCCGGCAGCAACACCACTTACAGCCTGACAGTCACCGCTACATGCAGCATTACATCGCCGAACGCGGTATCTTTCGGCACCTCTGCCGCATCCGACCCCGCACAGACCGGCGTCAATGCCGGCACCGTGCAAATCACCTGCCCGGTCAATCAAACTTATGCCTTCGGCGTCAACGGCGGGCAAAACTACCTGACCGGCTCGCATTTTTTGAAAAACGGCAGCAGCCTGATCGGGTATCAACTCAAGAACGGCAGCAACCTGTTAGGCGACGTCGGACTTAACGCCATGGATGCAAGCTATACCGAAGGCACGACTGAAAATGCAGTCACCAGCGCTACCGGCACGGGCTCGGCGCAAAACTATCCGCTCACCGCGGACATCGCCGCCATTCCCAGCACCGCGATCGCCGGCATTCATTCGGATACGGTGACTTATACCGTCGCCTTTTGATCGTAAGCCGCACATCGACACCGTGGTCATCGTCGTGGAATTTTAAGGCGAAAGGAAAGCAATCCTAGACCCGACTGTCGATCCGCTTCGAGCCTTACCGCTGCTGATTGCACTCAGGATGCCGGCAAAAATAGCTTCCCGTTTTTGTTAAATCATCCTGCCCCACAGACGATGCGGGAAGCGACTCACCCTAACCCAACCCTGAAGGACTTCGGCACGGCGGCGGTAAACGACAGCCATGCCGAACATCCCCCTTTTGCCAAATGGCGGCCATGTATTCGACAATCAAAACCCTGATCAAGCGCGCCTTGTGCGTTGTGCTGCCGATGTTGACAGGCGGTCCTGCCGAAGCCTTCGTATCGGCCGGCGCGTCGCAGCAAGTGCAGTTGACCGTGGTGGCCGCCTGCACTGTCAGCGCGCCGGCCGCCGTGACCTTCGGCAATGCGGTTACCGGCAGTGCGGCGCCATCGCCGGTCACCACGACCATTTCGGTCTCCTGCGACGGCAATTATTATCTCGGCGTCAATGCGGGCGCCAATTGGAGCGGCACGACGCGCCGGATGACGAATGCCGGCGCCTACATTCCCTATACCCTGACCGAAAACAGCACCGAAATCGGCGACAACCTGGCGGCCGCGCAAGCCTTAGGCATGATGCAAACGACCGATGCCGGCAAGCCTCCGCACAATTTCGCCTCGACGGTGACCTCGGTCACGATCACCGCGACCGCGCAAGGCACCATGCCGGCGCCCGGAACGTATGCGGACACGATCACTTATACCGTGGCGTGGTAAGCGCTTCGATCGGAAGCCTATTTGAACGATGATGCCAATCCGAAATCTGTATTTGCTTGTTTTGTTCGGCTCCTGCTGCGGCAACGCCGCCCAGGCCGCATTGACCTGCACATCGATCACGGCAGCGCCGGCCACGTTCGCGCCGATTTCCTTCGGCACCGGCGGCATGCAAACTCAGAACGCGGAGCTGATCGAAACCTGCAACGGCAACGCCGGCGACACCGATTTGGTCGTGATCGGACCCGGCAGCCATTTTTCCGGCACTTCGCGGCAGTTGTTCAGCGCCGTGACCGGTCAGTACATTTCCTATACGGTGCGCCAACCGGACACCTCGCTGTGGGGCGGCGATCCGGCAACCGGCGCGGCGAATGCATTGGGCGGCCCTTATATCATTTCCAGAGGCCTCAGTACGCAACTCGCGTACTTTAGCGCCGCGGTGCCGGCCAATACGCCGAGCGGCATCTATACCGATTCGATCATCGTCAACTCGCCGAACAACGCCAAGAAAACGGCGACGCTGATCGTCACGCTGACCCTGATGGACAGTTGCTCGATCAGTTCGCCGCCGACCGCGATCAATTTCGGCAACGCGCCGGCCGGCGCTTCGACTTCGGCCATCCCGAGCCAAAGCGCCCAGATCGGCATCACGTGTTCGAGCGGGTTGGCCTATGTCTGGGGCGCAGACCAAGGGCTGTATTGGTCGGGCAGCCAAAGGCGGCTCGGCAACGGCGGCAATTTCATCGCCTATGAGTTGAAAGAAAACGGCACTCAGCTCGGCGATACCGGCATGGCGGCTTATGGCGGCAGCAATACGACCCCAGGGCTCGACTACCGTTTCGGATTGATCGGCAACGGCAGCCGGCAGATTTACAACATTACCGCGACCCTGGTCCCCGGCGTGATTCCCTCGGCGGTGGGCACCTATAGCGACACTGTCGTTTATACGGTCGGCTGGTGACGCGCAAAGAAATTTAATTGAGGCAGAGTACACATGAAAAAAATTGGCTTAGGCTTGCTCTTGTTTTTGCTGTTCGCGGCAGATGCGCCCGCCGGCGGACCGATACAGATTTATCCGCTGAAAATTCTATTGTCGCCGGACAAAAAAACCGATTCGATCACGCTCGCGAACCAGGGCGACACCGCGATCGACATTCAGGCTTCGGCCAAAAGCTGGGATATGGACGAACAAGGCAAGTTCATCGAAACCGACATCGGCGACTTCGTGTTTTTTCCGCGCCTGCTGAATATTCCGCCGCACCAGGAAAAATCGATCCGCATCGGCTATAACGGCAATTTCCCGCCGACCGAAAAATCGTACCGCCTGATCCTCGAAGAATTGCCGCCGGTACGCACGCCGGAGCAACAAGCCAAGGACAAGGTCAATTCCGGCATCAATTGGCTGATGCGCCTCAGCGTCCCGATGTTTGCGATGCCGTCGGCGGACATTCCGGCACCGGAGCTGAAAATCGACGAGGTCAAACAAACCACAGGCGGCTGGTCGGTCGCGGTCATGAATGTCGGCCAATATCACGTGTACATCAAAAAATTGCGCGTTGAAATGAAGGGCGGCACCGACGTCGAACGCGCGTTGATGCGCATACTTCCGGGACGCCGGGTCTTCATCGAGGTTCCGGTTGACGGCAAGTCATGCAAGGGCGCAAGCGAAGTCATCTTTAATTTTACGCTCGAACAGCAAGCGGAAAATTATCCTTTGACGCTGCCGCTCCGTAAAGATGCCTGTCTGCCGTCGCTGTAATTCCGCTTCACGCGAAGGGGCAGGTCTTGATCCGGCGGTGCTGGCTTCCGTGCGCGCTCGTTTTGGCGCTGACGCCGGCGGGCCGGCAGCCTGCCGCGGACGCCATGCAGCAAGCGATCATGGACGTCGTCGTGAACGGCCAGAACCTCGGGCAACAGTTTTTGGCGTTCAGCGGCAAAGACGAGGTCGTCGTCGATAAAAAGCTGCTGTACAGCTTCCATATTAAAAAAGCCAAACTGGACGGCAGCGCCGGCGAGCAAGTCGATTTAAGGACGCTGCCGGAGTTGAAGTTCGAACTCGGCGACGCCCTGGACGAGCTGAGACTGACCATTCCGCCCGACTGGTTCGAAGACACGGTAATTCAAAAAGACAAGGCGGCGTCGGCTTACGCTCCGGACCGCGAACCGATCCGCCAGGCCGCGTTTTCCGGCTTCTTGAACTACCAATTGCAAGGCCATTTTTCGGACACCCAGGGCATCGAAGGCTTCAACCTGCCTCTGGATGCCGGCATCAACCACGGCCAATGGTTTGCTTTCAACAGCCTGACCGCCGATTACGCCGGCGGCAATCACGGCGCCATCAAACTCCATCGCCAATTGACCAATCTGATCTGGGACGACGCGCCGAACTTCCGCAGCCTGACGCTCGGCGATTTTACGCCGCCCGCCCAACCCTTGCTGGCCGGCCGCAACCTGGGCGGCATCTCCTGGGGCACCAAGTTTTACGTCGATCGGAATTTCCGCGCCTACCCGGACCTCGACCTCGAAACGATGATCGAATCGGCCACCCACGCGGAATTGATTTCGAACGGGCAAAAAATCAAGGAATGGGATTTGTCGCCGGGACGCGTGCTGTTTTCGGACATCGGCCAATATGCCGGCTACAATGCGACACTGCTGTTGACCGATGCGTACGGCAAGCAGCGTACCCTGAGCGTTCCTGCCTTTACCTCCAACCAGTTGTTGAAAGCCGGCCTGCACGAATACAACTACAGCGTCGGCATGCAGCGGAACCTCGAGCAAAACAACTGGGGCTATGACCATCCTCTGGTCTCCGGATTTCACCGCTACGGCTTCGACAATCAGTTGACGGCCGGCATCGCCTTCGCTTCGGACGGGCGCAAAATGCTGCTCAGCCCTTCGATCAATATCGCGGCTTTCGCCAACCATAAATTCAATCTCGCCGTCGCCGGCGAAACCGGCGAACACGGAACGCATTATGCAGGCCTGGCCGGTTATCTGTTTCGTTTGCAACGTTTTTACGGCACTACGACGCTCAACTATCTCAGCCGCGATTATGACGGCGGCTTCGGAGCAAACGGCGCGCGTCCGCAAAAGTACCAGTGGAATGCTTCGATCGGCTACAGCCATGCGGCGCTCGGCAACATCAGCGTCGATTATGCGCATACCGTCGAGGAGCAGCGGCCTGCGCAGCAATATCTGGCGCTGATGTATCAAAAGCAGATCGGCAGCGCGATCAACATTGCGTTTGCCGCAAAAGCCGGGCTCGATGCCGCGACCGACAACAGCATCTCGCTGACCTTGCGCTATTATCCGGGCGAGGGGCAGCGTAAATACTTCGATATGGCATCATACCAAATCGGCCAGGAAGGCGATGCCGCCCTCGCGCAGGAACTGGCCATACAAAAATTCAATACCCGCGGCCTCGGACTCGGTTACAACCTCGCCCTGAACAGCGAAGGCGGTAACGTTTACGGCTCGCTGCGCAGCCAATACAACGATGAAAGAGGCATCGCGACCGGCAATTACAACGTTTCGAAAACCGGCCAAAGCAACCTCGGCTTTTCCTGGGCCGGCGGCGTGGCCTTTCTGGACGACGGCATCTACAATGGCCGCCCGGTCAACGACAGTTTTGCGGTCGTCAAGGTGTCCGGCAAGAGCAACGTGCCGGTCAAGCTGTACGACAGCATTGCCGGCTACACCAACGACGAAGGCGAACTGCTGGTGCCCGAATTGACGTCCTACATGATCAATCGCCTGGCTATTCAGGACGACATCCTCACGATCAACGAAAAGATCGACACAACCGAACAGCGCGTGGCTTTCAAACAAAGAGGCGGCAGCAAAGTCGAATTTGAGATCAGCAAATTCACCGCGATAGAAGGCAACATCACCCGGATTGACCCTAACGGCAAGCCTGTCACCTTGGCTTCGGTGCCGATCGAAATCGCGGTCAACGCTCAAAGATACCAAAGCTTTATCGGCAGAAACGGCTATTTTTACCTCGAAAACATACCGGTCGGCGAACACGTCCTGAGCGTACAGCTTTACCAGGGGAACTGTACGACGATCGTCAAGGTGCCGGCGACTGACGCGATCGTGCAAAACCTCGGGCAGCTGACCTGCCGCATCCCCGGGCCATCCGAAACGCAAAAAAGGCGTGGACGACAAGGGGAATGAACGGCGGCTTAAGCTCGCAATCGGGCAGCCTTGCGAAGCGCAGTATAATTCCTTCCGTGAGATAATAGAGCGAGAGAAATTTCTAGCGGAGAGGGATAGACTTCCACTCGATGTATCAACCCCCAATTCTGACCGAAGATGATGAATTCAGGTCAAACAAAGACTGACCTCTGGTTAAAAATATCGAAAGCACGCCGATCACTGCGCATCGCCGCTCTCGTTTTGGCAGCCATCTGCCTTGTCCTTGCCGTATTCAATCTGTCCCCCAAACCGCCTCTCTCCAGCCACTACCCCAAATCGACCGCGATCTATGCCAGGCACGGCGAACTGCTGCGCCTGACCCTGGCGAGCGACGGCCAGTTTCGCCTGTGGACGCCGCTAAGCCAAATCCCCGCCCCACTGCGCACTGCCGCGCTGCTCTACGAAGACCGCTGGTTCTACCGGCATCCCGGCTTCAATCCCTGGGCCTTGGCGCGCGCGGCCTGGGCTACCTTGGCAAGCAGCGGCCGCCAGGGCGGCTCGACGATCACGATGCAGCTCAGCCGCCAACTGTACCGGATCGACAGACGGAGCTACCTCGGCAAACTGAGCCAGATCGCGCTCGCGCTATGGCTCGAACTGTGCTACAGCAAGGACGAGATTCTCGAAGCCTATCTGAACGGCGTTTCCTATGGCGGCAACATCGTCGGCATCGGCGCCGCCAGCCGGATTTATTTTCACAAGCCGGCGGCGGAGCTGAATCGGGTCGAGAGTCTGACGCTGGCGGTGGTACCGCAAAATCCGGCGCGTCGTGTGCCTGCGCACGGCAGATTGCCCCCCGCGTTACTGGCTGCCAGAAATCGCCTTTGGCAAAGCTGGATCGCTGAGTTTCCGGAAGACAGCCGTTTTGCAAACGATCTGGCCTTGCCTTTGCCGGTTTACAGCCGCAGCGAACTGGCCTTCGAGGCACCGCACCTGACCGACCTGTTATTGCAGCGTTGCGCCGGCGCCGAAACGATCCATAGCAGCCTGCACCTGAACGTGCAAAAAAGCCTCGAACGCTCGCTCCGAAATTACCTCGCGGTCAACCGCGGCAAAGGCATTCAGAATGCCGCCGCGCTGTTGATCGATGCGGACACGATGCAGGTGCGGGCGCTGGTCGGTTCGGCGGATTACCGGAATGACGCCATCGACGGCCAGGTCAACGGCGCGATCGCGAAGCGTTCGCCGGGTTCGACGCTGAAGCCTTTCGTCTATGCGCTGGCGCTCGATCAGGGGCTGGTGCATCCGCGCACGATCCTGGCCGATCTCCCGACCGCCTTCGGACCCTATAGCCCGGAAAACTTCGACGGCCGTTTCATCGGGCCGGTCACGGTACAGGATGCCCTGATCCGCTCCCGCAATGTGCCTGCGGTTGTGACCGCCGCGAAACTGTCGGGGCCGACCCTCTATCAGTTTTTACAGCGCGCGGGAGTTGGAAGGCTGCGGAGCGAGCAGCATTACGGCCTGTCATTGGCGCTCGGCGGCGGCGAGGTGACGATGGAAGAACTGGCAGAGCTTTATGCGCTTCTGGCCAATCAGGGCATGTCGAGACGGCTCGATTATTGCGGCACGCGCAGCGAAACCGGCCCCTTGCCGCTGCTCAGCAGCGCCGCGGCCTTTATCACGCTCGACATGCTGAAGCACAATCCGCGCCCCGATTCGAAGCGCCCGGACCGGCCCGACACCGCCTGGAAAACCGGCAC
>Ga0208626_1000631_pt1 | contig 10749 bp, 5 predicted proteins | sample LakWasMet10_HOW4_2_FD_183860 | JGI IMG/M metagenome (GOLD analysis project Ga0208626, IMG submission 183860) | Freshwater sediment methanotrophic microbial communities from Lake Washington under simulated oxygen tension - Sediment Metagenome... | ecosystem: Environmental > Aquatic > Freshwater >... | reverse complement strand
GTGTTCCGGCTTGTCCCTTTATTTTTTATTATTTTTCATGGTGTTGGTTTAGGATCCGCCAGCCATCCGGCCAGTACAAATCCGTCTCCCCTGCAACGCCATAAAAAAATCTGGATGTTGCGTCTGCTGCTGATCGACAAAATGTAATCGATTACATGACGTGCTTGATACTAGCGAAGCGGCAAATTGCTGTCAATCTGTACAATCGCGAAAAGTTCAAATCAGTGCAAACAAAATGTAATCTAATATTTTTTATTTAAATTCAATTAGATAAAGATGTATTCTTGCGTCAGATTGGTGCAATACGGCGCGAAAACTGCCCGTTACCGGGCTGTTCAGACCAGTAAACTTTGGCAAAGATGAGCAATTGTAATCGGTAACAGCCGTCTGGATGTGTGGGCCGTTGAACATTTGGGTCGTCAAACGATGGTCGTCACAAGATGATTGGCGTGACCCGACCCGGTTCACACCGGTGCCGGGCCGCTGCTTTCGCGTTCAATCAATTGAAATGGCAGGACTTCTTTACTGCGGGCTAAAGCTTCACCGCGAATTTGGCTGACCAGAACTTCCACCGCGCGCCGGCCCATGTCATAGGCCGGCTGGTCGACAGTGGTCAACGGCGGATCGATAAAAGCCGATACTTTGATATTATCAAAACCGACCACGGAGATATCTTCCGGTACCCGCAGCCCGGCTTTTTTAATCGCATGCACGGCGCCGATAGCGATGTCGTCGTTAAAACAAAAGATCGCGGTAGGCCGCTGCGGTTGCGACAGTAAGTGCGTTGCACCGGCGATGCCGGCTTCAATGGTATAAGCGCCACCGGTGATTTGACTTTGCTCAAACGGGATCTGTTCTTCCTGCAGCACACTACGGATACCGGCTAAACGTTCGCGGTAAATCTGACTGCTGACCTGCCCGACAATGGCGGCAAAATGTTTATGGCCATAACCCAGCAGATGGTGCGCTAAGGCACGGCTCGCAGCGTAGTTATCCAGCTCAATCACCGGATATTTTTTCTCGCTGTGGATGCGCTCACAAACACTGACCATCGGTAAATCACCGGCTAAATCCGCGTCTGCCGCTGAAAACGGAAACGAATGATCGAGCTGGATCAAGCCATCGGCGCGGTTGGTCAGCACCATGCTGGCATATTCATGTTCGCGTTCCGGCGAGCCTTGCGTATCGCCGAGCAGCACTGAAAAGCCTTTTTCCTGCGCCGCCTGCTCAATACCGCCGATAATGCGCATAAAAAACGGGTTCACCAGGTTGGGCACCAGCACCACAATGGTATTGGAACGGCCGGATTTGACGCTGCTCGCCAACCAGTTCGGCCGATAGCCGGCGGCTTTGACCGCTTCCAGCACTTTTTCCCGGGTCGCTTCTGACACCTGGTCCGGTGATTTCAGCGTGCGCGACACTGTTGCGGTCGACACACCTGCCAGCTCACTGACTTTTTTGATATTGGTCATCGCACAAACTTCCCACAGCAGAGCTTTATCATCTGGTTTCGCTGTCTTTGTTAAACAGTTACAGTTGTTTCAGTAACAGCTGTAACAAGATCATCTTATTTAAGATCAGCGGCTTAATTAACTATCTTAGCGTGAATTCAAACAGTACAACAGGTATATAACCACTGCTGTGACTAATCCGCAAGTGCTGCTACATCAGACAATGTAAACGGTAACATTGAAACAAAAGCCAGCATAGCAGCAAAACATCCAGCCATACACAACAAGGCCTGCCGTCCCACTGGCTGTACCAGCCGAAAATCCACTGGACAATTTTAAATGTAATCGATTACAGTCGGGCAAATTTTATCCGTCCGACTCTGTTCTGGCTGAGATTTGCCGGCTGTACATCTGCCGCTTCACAGCAAAAAAACAGCCCAAAGGACCTTAGACGAGGCTGAAACTTCATGTTTAAAATCAGAACCTTAATGCTATGCACTGGCTTTACTACTCTGTTAGCCTGCCAACAGCAACCGGTCACTTTACCAGCCGCGGCACCAGATGCGTCGCAGCCGCTATCAGCCGACCAGATCCGACCGCAACAAAATTTACTGTCGTATGTCGACACTCGGATGGGCACCGATTCCAGCTTTGAGCTGTCGCACGGCAATACCTATCCGGCGGTGGCGCTGCCCTGGGGCATGCATTTCTGGACGCCGATGACGGCAAAAATTGGCGACGGCTGGACCTATCAGTACGATCAGCACAAAATTCGCGGCATCAAACAAACCCATCAACCCAGCCCCTGGCTGAATGATTACGGCGCATTTGCGCTGATGGCAGTGACCGGCGCGTTGAAGTTTAACCAGGACGACCGCGCCTCCTGGTTCTCACACAAAACAGAAACGGCCAAACCGCATCATTACAAAGTCTATCTGGCCGATTATGACGTCACGGCCGAAGTCACGCCGACCGCCCGCGCTGCCCAGTTCCGCTTTACGTTCCCGGAAAATAAAGCGTCGTACATTGTTTTGGATGCTTTTGACAAAGGCTCGATGGTCAAAATCCTGCCCGCACAGCGCAAAATCATTGGCTACGCCCGCAATAACCACGGCGGGGTGCCGGACAACTTTCATAACTACTTTGTTTTAGAGTTCAGTAAGCCATTTAAGCTGCAACATACCTTTGGCGATGGCTACAAGTTACAGCCCAATAGTTTGAAACAGAGCGGCCAGCATGTCGGCGCTATTCTGGGTTTTGACACCGCCAAAGGCGAACAGATTGAAGTGAAAGTGGCGTCGTCTTTTATCAGCCTGGCCCAGGCCGAGCTGAACCTGCAGCAGGAAATTGGCGCCGACCGTTTTGCCGACACCTTGGCCAAAGCCGATACTGAGTGGCAGCAACAACTTGGCCGCATCCGGGTGCAACAAGGTTATCCGGATGACATTAAAACCTTTTATTCCGCCTTGTACCGCGTGTTGTTGTTCCCACGGCGCTTTTATGAAACCGACGCCACCGGCCAGACTGTGCATTACAGCCCATACAATGGCCAGATATTACCCGGCAAGATGTTCACCGATAACGGTTTTTGGGATACCTTCCGCGCCGTATTTCCGTTTTTCCATCTGATGTATCCGGAACTGGCCAGTGACATTATGCAAGGTCTGGTCAATACCTATAAAGAATCCGGCTGGCTACCGGAATGGGCGAGCCCAGGCCATCGCGACGTGATGATTGGCTCCAATTCAGCGGTGATCATCGCCGACGCTTATGCCAAAGGTATCCGCGGTTTTGATATCGACACGCTTTATCAGGCCACGCTGAAAAACACTCAGATTGAAGCCGGCCGGCCGGCCAAATCAGTCGGCCGTGAAGGTCTTAAGTTATACAACCAACTGGGTTATGTGCCTTATGACGTCGGCATTCACGAAAACGCCGCCCGCACGCTGGAATACGCTTTTGCCGACTTTAACCTGGCGCACTTAGCCACGGCATTAGGCAAAACCGACGATGCCAAGCGCTTTACCGCACAAGCACAGAACTACCGCAAGCTGTTTGACGCCGACAGCGGCTGGATGCGCGGCCGTAATAAAGACGGCCAGTTCCAGCGCCCGTTTAACCCGCTGAAATGGGGCGATGCTTTTACCGAGGGTAACAGCCTGCATTACAGCTGGTCGGTGTTTCATGACATCGCTGGCCTGAAGCAACTGATGGGCGGCGACGAGCTGTTCAGCGCCAAACTCGACACGGTGTTTAACATGGCGCCCGCTTTCGATGACTCCTACTACGGCTTCACCATCCACGAAATTCGCGAAATGCAGATTGTCGACTTTGGCAATTATGCCCATGGCAATCAGCCGATCCAGCATCTGCCTTATCTGTACAACTATGCCGGCAAACCGTGGCGCACCCAGGCTGAAGTGCGCCGGATCATGCAAAAACTCTACAGCGCGACGCCGGATGGTTATGCCGGTGATGAAGACAACGGCCAGACGTCGGCCTGGTATGTGTTTTCCGCGCTCGGTTTTTATCCGGTCACGCCTGGCGTGCCGGAATATGTCATTGGCAGCCCGCTGTTTAATGCCGTCACTGTGACCTTGCCGCAAGGTAAACAATTACAAATCAATGCGTTGAACAATCAAAACGACCGGCCTTTTGTACAGGCACTGCAGTTTAATGGTCAGCAGGTCGAACAGAACTTTCTGCGTCACAGCGATCTGCTGCAAGGTGGTGAGCTGCGTTTTGATATGAGTGCTACCCCCAATACCAGCCGCGGGATCAATGAACAAAGCCGGCCTTATTCAGTTTCAACCGCGGCGGAAGCAACAACAATGGCGGACAGCCACCTCAACAAGGACACCCACTAATGGCTTTTATGCCCACTGCCGCGACTGCCGCCGCCAGCGACACCCCACGCGGTCATTTCGCGTTTCTGGCGATGACTTCATTGTTTTTTATCTGGGGTTTTGTCACAGCGCTGAATGACATTCTGATCCCGCACCTCAAAGCGGCGTTTGACCTGAGTTATACCCAGGCCATGCTGGTGCAGCTGTGTTTTTTTGGCGCCTATTTTTTGCTATCGCCATTGGCGGGCCGGCTGATTGAACGGATTGGTTTTTTGGGCGGCATTCTGGCCGGGCTGGTGACTTTAGCCAGCGGCTGCCTGTTGTTTTATCCGGCGGCCGAGCTTGCGACTTACCCGCTGTTTCTGACCGCGCTGTTTGTGCTGGCCGGCGGCGTCACTTTGCTGCAGGTATCGGCCAATCCTTATGTCGCCGCACTTGGCAGTGCGCGTACGGCGGCGAGCCGGCTCAGTCTGGCGCAGGCGGTCAATTCGTTGGGTCATACCCTGGCGCCGTTATTTGGTGCTGCGCTGATTTTTGGCGCCGCCAGCGCCGGTGCCAAAGCTGTGCAGTTGCCCTATCTGCTGCTGGCCGGATTTTGTCTGGTGGTGACAGTGATCTTTGCCCGGTTAAAGCTGCCGACTTTGCAGGTCGAGCCTGAGGCCGCAACCGCACATGTAGCTAAGCACCCAACCAAACAGCAGCTGCCACTGCATTTTTATGGCGCCGTAGCAGCGATTTTTCTTTATGTCGGCGCTGAAGTATCGATTGGCAGCTTCCTGATTAACTATCTGGCACTGCCGGAACTCGGTGCTTTTAACGAACAAACCGCAAGCACCTGGGTCAGTTATTATTGGGGCGGCGCTATGCTGGGCCGCTTTGCCGGCGCCGTGATCACGCGCTATATCAATGCGTTACTGGTGCTGGCCGTACACGCGGTTATTGCGATTGCGTTGTTGCTGCTGACGATGAGCCAGACCGGCATGCTGGCCGCGGTGGCGGTCATTGCCATCGGCTTTTTTAATTCGATTATGTTCCCGACCATTTTCACCCACGGCATCGCCGGCCTCGGTGCATTAACCAGCCGGGGCTCGGGCTTACTGTGCCAGGCCATTGTTGGCGGCGCTTTAGTGCCGTTGCTGCAGGGCATCGCGGCCGACACTGCCGGTGTACAACAGAGTTTTATCGTGCCGCTGCTGGCTTATATCTATATCGCCGGATTTGCGCTGTGGCACTGGCGGCAAAGCCGCCAATAGTTTCAATTAAATGTCGAAAAAGGTGACCCGATGAATTTTTATACCTCTGAGTTTTTACTACAGCATTGCCAGGACATCCTGAAGTTTTACGACGACAAAGTGGTCGACCCGTCCGGCGGTTATTTTCATAACTATCTCGATGACGGCACTTTGTTTGCGCCGGGTTTTCGCCAGTTGGTCAGTAGCACCCGCATTATCGTCAACTATGTCAGCGCGGCGCTGTTATTTGGCCGTGACGACTACAAGGCTATTGCCGAGCATGGCCTGCAGTATCTGGAACAAGTGCATTGGCGCGATCAATTAATGGCCGATGGCTCCGGTGGTTATGCCTGGACCCTGCAGGACCATCAACCGGTCGATAACACCCAACAGGCCTATGGTTATGCCTTTGTGATGCTGGCCTACGCCGCCGCGGTCAAAGCTGGCCTGCGCGACAAAGCGCAGCTGCACCGCGTCTATCAGCTGCTGGAACAACGTTTCTGGCAGGCAGAATTTGGCTTGTATGCCGACGAATTGAGCCAACAAGGTGTGCTCAGCAACTACCGTGGTCAGAATGCCAATATGCATTTATGTGAAGCGATGCTGGCCGCGTATGAAGCTTGTGGCGATACGCTGTTCCTGGAGCGTGCTTCGACTCTGGCGGAAAATATCGCTGTGCGTCAGGCCGATTTGACCGACGGTCTGGTGTGGGAGCATTACACGCCGGATTTCCAAATCGACACTGAGTACAACAAAGACGATCCGAAAAACCTGTATCGCCCTTGGGGTTTCCAGCCGGGCCATCAAACGGAATGGGCCAAGTTGCTACTTATTCTGCACCGGCACAAAAACGAAGCCTGGCTGCTAAACCGCGCCCGCGCATTGTTTGACCGCGCCTATGAGCAGGCCTGGGATCATCAGCATGGCGGTTTGGTCTATGGTTTCGCGCCGGACGGCCGTTGGTGTGACGACGACAAGTATTTCTGGGTGCAAGCCGAATCGATGGCCGCCGCGGCCCTGCTGTATCAGGCGACCGGCAACATCAGTTACATGGCAGCTTATCAAGCGCTGTGGCAATACAGCTGGGAACATATGGTCGACCATCAGTATGGTGCCTGGTTCCGCTTGCTGACCCGCTCCAATCAAAAAGTCAGCAATGAAAAATCAGCGGCCGGCGCCAAATGTGACTACCACACACTGTGCGCAGTGATTGAGGTGCTGCGTGGCATCGGTGTCACAGCTGTTTCAGCAGCTGTCACAAGCAGCGAGGCTTAATATGGCGCGGGGTCGGAAGTTGCAGTTGGTATGGCTTGCTCCATGTTTAGCGGTTTCAGGTTTGCTGCTAAGTGCTTGTCAGCAGCAAGTCTCATCCTCGCCACCAACATCAGCTAAAGTTGACGACCCGCTGCGCTGGGTCAATCCGTTGATTGGCACCGACGGCAAAGGCAAAACATTCCCCGGCGCTACTGTACCTTATGGCATGGTGCAGTTAAGCCCCGACAATGGCCGCAGCGGCTGGGATTGGATCAGCGGCTATTTTTACCCGGATAGACAAATTGCTGGTTTCAGTCATTTGCATTTATCCGGCACCGGTGCCGGCGATTTATACGACATCTCGTTTTTACCGTTCAGCGGCGAGTTTTTTCAAACCTTGCCGGCAGCAGGTGGTAAGGATGCCCTGGTGCGAACTGAACGCTTCAGCCATAGCAGCGAAACGGCCAGCCCCGGTTATTACCGGGTGTTGCTGGAGGACAGTCAGATTGAGGTAGAACTGACTGCCGCGCTGCGCTCAGGTCTGCAGCGCTACCGTTATTTGCAATCTGACGCGCCGGCGCTGCTGCAGCTGGATTTAACCTACAGCCGCAACTGGGATAGCACCACGGCGACTTGCTTGTATCAGCCTGACGCCTACACGCTGGCCGGCTACCGCTTTTCCAGCGGCTGGGCCAAAGACCAAAAAGTGTTTTTTTACAGCAAAAGCTCGGTCCCACTCAAAGCGACCCGCAGCTTACCCACTGCACTGCCGGCGGATTTAAGCCAATGCGCGCAGACCGGACCAACGCTGTTTCAGCTGCAACTCGATGCCAGCGCGGGTAATGAAGTACTGCTGCGCACTGCTCTTAGTTCCGTCAGCGTGGCCGGAGCTGCGGCCAATTTAGCGGCCGATCTGGCGACACAAACCACCCCAGCTGCGACATCCGAACAGCAAACCGGCAACTTCGCCACAACACTGGCGCAGGCGCAATCCGCCTGGCGCGCCGAGCTGTCGCAAGTGCAGATAAACGCGGATGCACAGACCCAAACTCAGTTTTATACCGCGCTGTACCATAGCGCCTTAGCGCCCCGCGTCTATAGCGACGCCGATGGCCAATATCGCGGCCCGGATGGCCAGATACACCAGCTGCAGAGGGTTCACCGGATGCAGCGCACACAGATAACTCAAGCCGGGCAGGCGCTAAGCAGCAATCAGCATTATGACTTTTTCAGCCTGTGGGATACTTTCCGCGCGCAGCATCCATGGAAAACGCTGTTTGATACACCACGCCATCAGGCGATGATGCACAGCCTGCTGGAACATTATCAAAGCGCTGGCCGGCTGCCGGTGTGGAATTTCCAGGGCAACGAAACCGACATGATGCTGGGTTATCACGCTGTGCCGGTATTGGTCGACAGCTACCTCAAAGGTTTGTTGCCAGATCCGGACGGCCAGCTCGGCGCGTTGATTTTGCAGGCAGCACTTGAGAGCGCCAACGACGAGCAAAACAACGAGAAGTTCGGCATCCAGAGCTACCGCCAGCTCGGTTATGTGCCTTTTAGCGAACGGCCCTGGAACGTCGCGTTGACGCTGGAATATGCTTTTGACGACTCGGCCATATCACGGCTCGCGAGCCGGCTTGGCAAGGCTGATATCGCCGCCGAATTTAGCCGGCGCGCGCAGAACTACCGCCAGCATTTTGATGCGGCCAGCGGCTTTATGCGCGCCAAAGACAACCAGGGCCAGTTCCGCCTGCCGTTTGACCCAGAGGCGTACCACCCGGAAGATTATTGTGAAGCCAATGCCTGGCAATACAGTTTTTTTGTACCGCATGATGTAGCTGGATTAATTGCCCTGCATGGCGGACAGCAGGCTTTTGTTGCCAAACTCGATGCGATGTTTTTAACCGGACAACAGAAAAAAGGCGCTGCTGCGCCTGTGCATAGCACCGACACGCTGGGTGACAATCACGGCCTGCCGGAATGGATCTCCGGTTTTATTGGCCAATATGTGCATGGCAACGAACCTAGCCATCATGTGCCGTATTTATACGCCCTCGCCGGCCGGCCCGACAAAACCCAGTCCTTAGTACGGCAAATCATGCGCACGTTATACCAGCCGATCCCGGATGGCCTGGCGGGCAATGAAGACGCCGGTCAGATGTCGGCCTGGTATTTATTCAGCGCTTTGGGCTTTTATCCGGTCGACCCGGTGTCGGGCGACTATGTACTGGGTTCACCGCTGGTACGGCAGGCGACGCTTCGGCTTGGTAATGGTAAAGTGCTGAAAATTATCGCGAATAATCAAAGTGAACAGCATCCTTATGTCAAAGCGGTCCGGCTGAATGGTCAAGCTGTGACAGGGCCGCTGTTATCGCATCAGGCGCTGCTGGCAGGCGGTGTGCTGGAATTTGATATGAGCGCAAGTCCAGCGTCAACCGGGGGTTTTTAACCATGCGTGGAAACTTGGTTTTGTTATTTAGCTCGCTGCTGGTCCCGGCGGCCCTAGCCACCACAAAGGCGACGGCAACAACGCCAGCGCCTTATAGCCCGGCGCCTTCCCAATATGTCGACCCGATGATTGGCACCGCTAATTTTGGCGCCACTCACCCCGGCGCCCAATATCCGCATGCGCTGTTGTCGGTCTCGCCGTTTAATGTGGCTTTGGGCGGTAAGTTAAATTCGTTTGACAAAGACGCCGCGTGGAATTCGCGGGTGTACGTCAAAGAAAACCAATTTTTAACCGGTTTCAGTCATGTCAATTTAAGCGGTGTCGGTTGCCCGGACCTCGGCGTGTTACTGGCCATGCCGACCACAGGCGCGTTGCAGCTGGACCCGGCTTTATACGGCAGTACTTATCAGGATGAGCGCGCCAATGCCGGCTATTACGCCACCACTTTAAGCAAATACCAAACGCGTGCTGAGATGACCAGCACACAACGCAGTGGCATCAGCCGCTACACCTTTGCGGCCGGTGAAGCGCATATTCTGCTGAATCTAGGTCTTGGCCTTAGTAACGAGAGCGGCGCGATGGCCAAACTGGTGTCTGACACAGAAGTGGAAGGCTATCGCCAAATCGGCACTTTTTGTTATCACAGCGAACAGGCGCGGCCGGTGTATTTTGTCGCGCGCGTCAACAAAGCGCCCAAAGTGGCCGGCTTGTATAAAAAAATGCCGGCGGTGCGTGCAGTCGAAGCGGACTGGAGTTCGCATAACCAAAGCTACAAGCCATATCCGAACTACCGCCAGGAGCTGGCCGGCGATGATATCGGCGCTTATTTCAGTTATGACCTGCAGCAAGGCGAACAGATTGAATTGCAGCTGGCGATTTCTTTTGTCTCGATCGCCAATGCCCGGCAAAACTTAGCACAGGAACAAGCGCAGTTTGCCTTCGACGAGACGCGCAGGAAAGCCCGTATGGCCTGGGATGCGTTGTTAAGCCGTATTGATATTGACGCGACAACTGAAGATAAAATCCGCTTTTATACCGCGCTGTACCACAGCCTGATCCACCCTTCGGTGATTAGTGACGTCAACGGCGATTATCCTAAGTTTGGCCCGGCTGGTAGTGGCACCGGTAATAGCAGCAGCCCGCGTTACAGCGTGTTTTCGTTATGGGACACCCACCGCAATCTGCATCCGCTGTTAAGCCTGGTGTATCCGGCCATTCAGACGCAGATGCTGCAGTCGGTGGTCGCGATGGGTACTGAAGCTGGCTACTTGCCGAAGTGGGAACTGGCCGGCATGGAAAAAGCGGTGATGGTCGGCGACCCGGCGACGGTGATGCTCAACGACAGTTATCAGCGTGGCCTGACCGATTTTGACCACAACGCCGCTTATCAGGCGATGCGTCGCGCCGCGCTGACCCCTTCTAGCGTCAGCAAGCCGGATTTCAACGCCAAACCGGGCCAGCAACAAGCGGCACGGATGCAGGCGAAAAATCCGATCCGGCCAGAAAACAGCGAT
>Ga0208626_1000630_pt1 | contig 10756 bp, 9 predicted proteins | sample LakWasMet10_HOW4_2_FD_183860 | JGI IMG/M metagenome (GOLD analysis project Ga0208626, IMG submission 183860) | Freshwater sediment methanotrophic microbial communities from Lake Washington under simulated oxygen tension - Sediment Metagenome... | ecosystem: Environmental > Aquatic > Freshwater >... | reverse complement strand
GAAGAGTATCTATAGCACTAAAGAGGTTTTGCAAGGCCTTCAATCAGCGGTGAAATAAAGGGCTCGTAGTTTTTCCAGCGTTGTACGGATGTCTTGTAAATAGGCTGCCTGACTTGCCATTGCGATATGGTTTTTACCGCGCGCTCCAGTTTGTGCGGTGCCAGGCAGGCATCGTTCCACTCCAGGCCAATATGTGAAATCAGCTGGCGTGACCAGTACTCTGGGTCGTTAATTGTATCTTCATAATTAATATCCAGAATACGGCCCGGCAATAATGTATGCCAATGCTGCATCAGGCGTTCATATTGCTTGTAATGGGCAGCAAGGTCGCTGAGATCTGCCGCGTAACCATGAGCTTCATTAAAATGCTGGAAGTAGATAGACAGGCAGGTGTCTATCGGGTCGCGTTTGGTGTGGATGATTTTCACGTTAGGGAACAGCATTGCTATCAGGCCCAGGTGTAAAAAGTTATGCGGCATCTTGTCGGTGATATGTTTGGAAGTCGTATCCGGGCCAACAATCTTGCGTAAAGTCTTTTCGTACTGTTCGATAGCTTCCTGAGCATGCGTAGCGTTCATTTCATGCAGGCATTGAGGGTATGGTGTTTTTGTTTGTATTTTCAGCGGCAGCGCTTTATTTGCCGAGCCCCAGTAGCCCACCTCACCGGCACCCAGAACATCAGGGTGGCTGGATATAATCTGCTCGGTCAATGTGGTGCCGGAACGCGGCATGCCGATAATCAGTACCGGCAAGTCACGTTCGGTGCCAAAGTGCTTGTGTGCAGCCATGAACCCCGGCGTGAATAAATTGATCAGATCATCGAAGCTTTTTTCATCAAAAGATGATAGTTCTTTTGTAAATGTCGATTTTTTGATGTCATTGGCAATCTTGAAATGGGCAAATGCATCAGCGTAGTTCTTCTGGTCATCAAAAGATTTGCCCAATGCATAATGCATCAGCATTTTGTTGTCTTCAGCTATTTTTTCTGACGCACAGAGCCTCAGCAGATGTTCAGCCTGTCCATCATCTTTGGTGGATTTTTTAACACGTGCCTTAAGCAGGTAACCATCCGGCGCTTCGCTGTTAATCGTAATCATTTTTTCAGCGGTGGCGGTTGCCTCTGTGAGTTCGCCGACTTCCAGGTACGCTGTGCCTATGCCTTTTAATATGGATAGTTTGTCTGGAGATACAAGTAATGCATTGTTGAAGCGTTTCAGTGCTTCTTCTGTATTGCCCATACCCAGGTAAATGTCGGCTATCTGTTCTTCTACAGCAACATCGTCTGGTGCGATTTGCTGCGCACGATTCGCACATTCCAGGGCTTCATCAAAACGGCGGTATTCGCGTAAAAGTACCGCATAAGCATTAAATGCCTCCAGATAATTGGGGTTTTCTTCGCAAATCTGGTGGTAAAGCAAGGCTGCTTCATCGAGTAGCCCCGCCTTATCCAGCGTTTTGGCGAACTCCAGCTTGAATTCAATATTCTTTGGCGCCAGGTTACTGGCGTTCTGCAGGTAATCCAGTGCGCGTGAATAATCTTTGAGGTCAGCATGAAATTTACCCAATACATGGAATGCATAGGCACTGGTTCTTTCCTGGTCGAGCGCGCGATGCAGGCACCCGATTGCCGCGTCGGTTTGGCCGAGCTTGTGGTAAGCCATACCGCAATGGATGAGTGAATCCGTCAATTTCCCGTCTATCGATAGTGCGGATTGGTAATGGCCGATGGCTTCTTCATAAGCACCCAGACCGTACAGGCTGTTGGCTATATTGTGGTGTGTATGCGCATGCCTCGGGTTTGCGGCCAGCACCAGCTTGAATTGTTCCAGTGCTTTGCCATGCTGTTTGCTCGCAGCATAAACAAAACCCAGGCTGTTGTGCGCCTCCATTGCGCCGGGCGCTATTTTGAGTATGTCCAGCAGGCACTTCTCGGCTCGGTTGAATTGCCCCGTCTGCATTGCTCGCTGGCCTTGCTGAAATAGATCGGATAGATGTTTTTGTGTCTGCGGGGAGAATTTATTCATAAAGTTGTATGGTTAACCGTAAAAGGTATCTAGGGTTGTTGTCGCGGGTTCATCGAAATATAGCAAAAATAGCGGGTACATGTTGAATAAAATATATTATCGATTATTTTCTAACGCTATTATAAGGAGTAAGTCAGCCTGTTGCCGCTTCTTTTTATAATCGCAGAATCCCTCTTTATCTGAAATCATATGCGCGCTGTCATTATATGTGTTGTTGGATGGCAACACACATTGTTAATTGTAGTAAAGATGCAAATGTTCAGTTGTCTGTAGCCACGAGGTTTGGCATACTGGGCGGCGTTTTTCAATCTGGCTGGAAAGTTGGTAATAAAACCATGGCTGGCGGGGTTGTTAAAGTAATAACAACAAAAAATTTTAGAGGATTAATATGAAAACAACTATTAAATTAGCAGTTGCTTCAGCATTGTTTGCTGCAGCTTCAAGTGCTAACGCTGGCATTATCATTCCAGCTGGCGATTGGACACTGGACATCGGCGGTGTTGTAAACGCTTACTACACATCAACACGTTTCAGCGGTGATGCTGGCGGTACGGCAGCATTGGGTCTGGGTTCTGGCGATGGCGACAGCGCAAGCAACATTACAACCGGCTTGCTGCCTAACTACCTGACAGTTTCTGGTAAAACACGCCAGAATGACCTGGATGTTGGCTTCACCATCAGCATCAACCCAGGTGCTTCAACAACACAAGCTGGTATTCAATCAGCACAGCAAGAGAACCGTCAGGCATTCCTGACATTCGGTGACAAATCATGGGGTTCTATCAAGTTAGGTAAAGATCTGGGCATCTACGCTTCAGACGCTATCCTGAACGACATGACATTGTTGGGCGTTGGTGCCGGTGCTGGTTCATTGGCTGGCAACACAACAACATTAGGCCGTATCGGTTCAGGTTTCATGTACGCTGACTGGAAATCACAAGTTGCTTACACATCACCAAACTGGAATGGCTTCCAATTCACAGCAGGTGTGACACAATCCTGGAATGCCCTGACATCTACATTGAATCCAGCACCATTCGGCGGCCCGGATTTTGATATTGAAGTAAGTGCTACCAGCGCTTCACGCGGCGGCAATTCACCGGCATTCGAAGGTAAGGCTTCATACGAGTGGGCTGGCGATGTGGCTGGTAAAGTATGGGTTTCAGGTATTTCACAAAAAGTTAAGGATATGACTAACTTTTTCGGTAGCGACCTTGGCTCAGAAAGAGCGAATGCATGGGATATCGGCGCTAACGTAAATGCAGCTGGCTTTGGCTTGACAGCATATTACGGTGAAGGCGAAGGCATCGGCCAGACATTCCAGTTACGTAACGGTTTTGATTTGATCGGTAAACGTCGTGACTCTGAGCAATGGTATGTGCAAGCTACATACACAATCCCGGGTGTAGGTACAAAACTGGGCGCTTCATACGGTGAATCAACCTTGGACGCAACAAGCTTTGATAAAATATTCGGTTACAAAGAGACTAAAGATTCAATGTGGACAGTTGGTGCTTACCACCCACTTACAAAACACTTGAACTTGGTAGCTGAGTACTCTGAGTCACAGCGTGATAATAAATACGCTGCCGGTTCTGCTCTAGGCTGGGCTGATAGCAAAGCTGAAGCAAAAACAATCTCTTTAGGCGCGATCTTGTTCTTCTAGGACATGGCCAGACCCTTGTGGTCTTAGCTTGAAGTAATAAAAAGCGGCATCTTCGGATGCCGTTTTTTTATTTGTTTTTTTGCTTTGGTGTGCAATGCATGATTGCTAAGGCTTGTGTCCAGGGTAAAGGTTAACAGCGCCTGCGTGCCTGGCGGCGGGCTTGTAGGCAGGTTAATTCTGTTTTGAATTTAAGGATTCATGGAAACAGGCGTTGTTGCATTTTTGCAACAATAACAAGTAATTGTTGTGGGCATGCAAATGTTTAGGTTGTTTGTAGCAAGATGATTTGGCATACTCCAGTGATATTATTCTATCACTATAGTGACTTAGTGCTGATAGGGTGATGGGTTAATAAGGAACAGTAATAAAAAACAATGATTTTTTATGGAGATTTATATGAAAACAACTATTAAATTAGCAGTTGCTTCAGCATTAGTTGCTGCAGCTTCAAGCGCTAACGCTGGTATCGTTATTCCAGCCGGCGATTGGACATTGGACATCGGTGGTGTTGTAAACGCTTACTACACATCAACACGTTTCAGCGGTGATGACTCTGCAGCTGGCGAATACGGCAATGGCGACAGCGTTGCAAACATTACTACAGGTTTGTTACCTAACTACCTGTCAGTATCTGGTAAAACACGTCAAAACGACTTGGATGTTGGTTTCACAATCAGCATCAACCCAGGTGCTTCAACAACACAAGCTGGTAAACAATCAGCTCACCAAGAAAACCGTCAAGCATTCTTGACATTCGGTGACAAATCATGGGGTTCTATCAAGTTAGGTAAAGATCTGGGCATCTACGCTTCAGACGCTATCTTGAACGACATGACATTGTTGGGCGTTGGTTCAGCTGCTGGTTCACTGGCTGGCAACACAACAACATTAGGCCGTATCGGTACAGGTTTCATGTACGCTGACTGGAAATCACAAGTTGCTTATTCATCACCAAACTGGAATGGCTTCAGCTTCACAGCTGGTGTAACTCAAGCTTGGAATGCAATCGCTGCTGATTCATACGATGCTGGTAACGCAAGCCGCGGTGGCAACTCACCAGCGTTCGAAGCTAAAGCTTCTTACGAGTGGGCTGGCGACGTATCTGGTAAAGTTTGGGTTTCAGGTATTACACAAAAAGTTAAAGATTTAGTTACATATTTCGGCGCTCGTAAAAGTGATCGTGCTACTGCATACGACATCGGTGCTACAGTTAACGTTGCAGGCTTCGGCTTGACAGGTTACTACGGTAAAGGCGACGGTATCGGCCAAACAGTTCAATTGGCTCGTGGCTTTGACTGGACAGGTAAATCACGTGATTCAGACCAATGGTACGTTCAAGGTACATACACAATTCCTGGTGTAGGTACTAAATTGGGTGCTTCATACGGTAAATCTACACTTGAAGGCAATGGCAACAATGACTACTTTGACGAGCAAGAAGATTCAATGTGGACAGTTGGTGCTTACCACCCAGTTACAAAACACCTGAACTTGGTTGCTGAGTACTCACAAGCTAAGTATGAAACAAACTATAACTTTGCAGCTCCTAGCGATGAAGTTAAAGCAAAAACAATTTCTTTAGGCGCGATCTTATTCTTCTAGGATAAGGCAGGACCCTTGCGGTCTTAGTTTAAAGTAATATAAAAACGGCATCTTCGGATGCCGTTTTTTATGGGAATAATAAAAACATGTATCAATACATGGCTTGATGATGGCGGTAATTAAATGAATAAGAATATTTTTAAGCAGCATGCATTGGTCAGTAAAGCTGATAAACAGCAGCAAGCCGGCCATAAAAGTGTGATTTTATGGTTCACTGGCCTATCGGGTGCCGGTAAATCCACGCTTGCCCATGCAGTAGAAAAAGCACTGTTCGATATCGGCTGTAGAACGATTGTGGTAGACGGTGATAATGTGCGCCATGGCATCTGTTCTGATTTAGGATTTTCAAACGAGGACAGGCAGGAAAATATCCGGCGTGTAGGCGAATTAAGCAAATTGTTTATTGATGCAGGCATCATTACCCTGACGGCGTTCATCTCGCCATTTCAGGCAGACCGTAGCCGGGTACGCCAGCTGGTGGACGATGATGAATTTATAGAGATATATTGCAACACGGATTTGCATACCTGCGAGCAGCGCGACATTAAGGGTTTGTATGCAAAAGCAAGGCGTGGCGAGATAACAGATTTTACGGGTATTTCATCCCCTTACGAACCGCCGCTGAATCCAGAGATTGTAGTGAATACTGGCAGCGATTCCTTGGCTGTATGCGTCGATACAGTCATCGATTATCTTGTAGCGCGTCAGTATATCAAGGCTATATAAAAGATTGTCCAGGTCAAAGCAGCCTGGTCATGCCTCAGGCTGCTTTGAACGGCGTGTCAGATTTTAATGGTTTGCGTGCGTTGCAGCGGAAAAATATCATGCCGCATCGCATCTATTTTATTAATAAAAAATACTTGCGCCATTCTGCCGTTTTCGAGGCTGTCACCAAAAAAATCATTGGCGGCGTGATAGGTCTGCGCATTAAAAATAATCAATGTATTGTAGATGTTGTTCACACGTACAGTTTCATCGAACATGCTATGGTAATCGGTAGAAACAGGCAGGTTAGCCCTGAAATTCTTATCGTTCAGCTTTAATGCCGCCTGGTATTTTTCTTCATTGTACGATTTATTTGGCTTGAATAATGAAGTGCCGGCCGCAATGGGTGCATCTGGCGTTAAATAAATGACCCCGGCAAAAATAGTGTTGGTGTCCTGATGCAGCACTCCGCGCTCAAACTTGGCTTCTACTACCTGAAAACTTGTTGAAATCGCCCAGCGCATATTGTCATGCTGGGTATTGTGAAAGACAGATACCAGTTTCTTGCAGACTTTTTCATATAAATTTTTGTCTAGCTCGAATAACTCTTTAGTTCTGCAGCCCGGGTAGACATAATCGATATTCTTTAATTCATGGCAATAACTGAATTTCTGTTTCAGCGCAAACTTCCTGATTTCGTCCGGATTTTCATAGAAATTTTCAATGATAGTGACGGTAGGATATAAATTCATTTAATCTATTCTCGGTTTGCAGTCTCTGGCAGGTGTTAATCAGTCAAGCTGTGCCATTCTGATATATATTTGGAGCAGAGTCCAGTCAGCCATGTTGGCAGACTGGTTGTTCTGTTCAGGCAAGGCAGCAAACCCGCACTAGTGGCTATTCCTCTATTCCAAGCTCCTGTATTTTCCGCGTTAATGTGTTGCGGCCGATACCGAGCTGGGTAGCGGCTTCAACACGCCGGCCGTGTGTGTGTTCAAGTGCCTTTTCAATCAATATGCGCTCGAATGTGTTCGTGCGTGTCTCCATCACGTTCTGTTCACCGCGGCTGAGTGCATCGGCGACCTCAGACGCCAGTGCCTCCTGCCAAGAAGCGCTGCCGGCGGGGGTGCCGGTATCTTCCTTGAGTTCTGGCGGCAGGTCGGCAATATCGATATTCTGGCCCGGTGCCATGACTGTGAGCCAGTGACATACGTTTTCAAGTTGCCTGACATTACCGCTCCAGTTAACGGCACTCAGGTACTTGAGCGCGGCAACAGAGGGTTGTTTGGCTTCCACACCAAGTTCCGTAGCACTGTGCTGCAGAAAATGCTTGATCAGCAGGGGAATGTCTTCACGGCGCTCGCGTAATGGCGGCAGGCGTAAGCGGATCACATTCAGGCGGTGAAAAAGGTCTTCGCGGAATAACCCGTTTTTAACGCGTTGCTCCAGATCCTGATGGGTGGCGGCAATAATGCGTACGTTGACTTTGATGGGCTGATGGCCGCCTACACGGTAAAACTGTCCGTCACTTAATACACGCAATAGCCTTGTTTGCAGGTCTGCCGGCATGTCGCCGATTTCATCCAGAAATAGTGAGCCGGTATCGGCCTGCTCAAAACGGCCGCGGCGGGATGCCGCAGCGCCGGTAAATGCGCCGCGTTCATGTCCAAACAGTTCCGATTCTAGCAAGTCTTTAGGAATCGCCGCCGTGTTGATTGCAATAAAGGGTTTGTCAGCGCGCGGGCTGTGCCGGTGCAGCGCTCTTGCTACAAGCTCTTTACCGCTACCTGACTCGCCATTGATAAGCACGGTTGCATGTGAGCGGCTTAACCTGCCGATCGCGCGAAATACTTCCTGCATTGAAGGCGCCTGGCCGATGATCTCCGGCGTTGCTTCACTGAGGCTGTCGGTAGAATTCTCTGTTGCTTGTCTGGTGCTTTCTTCTACGGCACGTTTAATGATGTCAATGGCCTGGTCGACATCAAAGGGTTTTGCCAGATACTCAAATGCACCGCCCTGGAATGCCGCTACTGCGCTTTCAAGGTCTGAATAGGCGGTCATGATGATGACGGGAATGTCCGGGTATCTGCGCTTGATCTCGCTTAAAAAATCCAGACCGGAACCATTAGGCATGCGGATATCGCTGACTACAACCTGTGGCTGGTTATGATCCAGTTCATTGAGTGCTTCTGCAATCGAAGAAAAGGTTCTGAACTCAAAATCAGTGCGTGCGAGCGCTTTTTCAAAAACCCAGCGAATAGATTTGTCGTCATCAATAATCCAGATTGGTTTCATATGGTTCTCTTATTTAAAATCCGCGTTTTATATATGCGTAATAATTGTTGGTTGTTATTGTTGATTGCTGACAGGTTTGACGGCATTGGTTTCTATAGGCAGCAGAATCGTAAAGCAGGTGTTTCCGGGCTCACTCGCGCATTCAATCATGCCGTGGTGCTGCGTGATGAATGTTTGCGCCAGCGTTAATCCCAGGCCAGAGCCGCCTTCGCTGCCGGAAACCAATGGATAAAAAATGCGGTCGCGTATATCAGCAGGAATACCCGGGCCGTTATCAATGATTTCCAGCTTGATTGCAACGCGATAGCGCTTTCTCGCAAGCGTTACCTGGCGCTCGGCACGTGTTTTGAAGATAATCTGGCTACCAGGCGTTTTATGCGTTTGCATTGCCTGTACCGCATTTCGCGCGATATTAAGCACTGCCTGAATGAGTTTTTCCCTGTCGCCAATCAACTCTGGCAGGCTTAGGTCGTAATCGCGTCTAATGATGACGGACTGGGGGGATTCGGCCAGTATCAGGCTTCTTACGCGCTCCAGCACTTCATGGATATTGGTGGGCTGGTATTTAGGCACGCGGTGCGGAATAAGCAGCCTGTCCATCAAAGCCTGCAGGCGGTCAGCTTCTTTAATGATGACCTGTGTATATTCCCGTAGGCTGGGTGAGGGCAGCTCATGCTCCAGCAGCTGTGCAGCCCCGCGCAGGCCGCCTAACGGGTTGCGTATTTCATGTGCAAGGTTGCGCAGCAGTTCGGCATTCGCCTGCTGTTGTATCAGCATGCGTTCTTCGCGTGCGATACGCAATTGCGCATCCATCTGCTGAAACTCAAGAATCAGGCTGGCAGCTGGAGATTCAATCGGGGTGACGGTGCAGGTAACCGCAAAAGAGTTATGGCGGTGGGTGCTGATGTTGAATTCATGTTCACGGAAAGGACTCTGCTGCTGAATGGCATTGTTAACTGCCATCATCAGGATATCGCAGTTAGGGAAAACATCGCCGATGTGCAGCCCGATGATCTGGGTGGCGCTGAAAGCAAAAATAATTTCGGCCCCAGGATTGACGTAAACCACACGGCAATTGTGATCGAGCAAGATTATTGCTGTCGCTAAATGTTCTAACCCGGCAAAATGGTCTGGCGTTTTTTGAACCATAGTATTAATGCACTCAAAGTTTCAGTAATCATACTATGAATAAAGCAAAAGGTAGGCCAGATGGGTTTGGATCGGGATAATATTTTAAAGTAGGTTTCTGGGTAGGTAAAATTCATGTGCCTCTAAGCTTTATAAAGCATAGAGGCACATGAATTGTATTTAATGCGCTGTGTTTCTGAGGAGGTTTAACGCAGTGAATCCAGCTCTTTTTGCAGCAGTTCTATATTCTTCTGGTGGTTATCCACATTCTCTTTCAGGGACTTCATTTTCTCATCGAATTTCGGCACATTGCGGAAGGTCTGGCCGTTGGCTGTCCTGTATACCTCCGGGTTGGATTCGCCTTCTGTATAGGCTTTTTTCGCTTCTTCCAGCGCTGCCTTTTCGGCATCCAGCTCATTTTGCAGGATGCTTCTGCGCTTGCCGTCGCGCTGGTTCTGCATGTCTTTATCTACACGCGGGAAACTATCCGGTGTGGCAGTGCGTTTATTGGCGGTACTGCCGCTTTTTGCTTTGGCGCGATCATTGCCGATGTTGTTTGCGTCCGGGTCGATTTCCAAACGCGTAGCACCTTTGGATTTGATATTGGAATAGGTAACGCGGCCATCTGCATCTACATGCTTGTAAATTTCGGCAAATGCTGCGGTTGAAGCGGTAAGGGTGACTAGCAACAAAAATAAGTGTTTTTTCATGGGCTTAGTTTATTAGAGTTGGGCGGATTAGGCAACAAAGTTAGCGGCTGTGTTGCTTGGCGGACAGGTGTGTCGTCAGGCTTTAGAACGATTCAGGCAAATATTCGTTGACTGTAAGCGGCGGGCAATAAAAAAGGGCGAGAAGCTCGCCCTTTTTTATTTACTAGTTAATGCAGATTAGCATGAGTAGTACAGGCCAAACTCAGCTGGGTGCGGTGTAATGCGCACTTTGTTAACTTCTTCCATTTTCAGGTCAATGTAAGCATTGATCCAGTCATCGGTGAATACGCCGCCACGAGTCAGGAACTCACGGTCTTTATCCAAAGCCTCTAAAGCTTGTTCTAATGATGAACAAACGGTAGGGATTTGCGCGTCTTCTTCTGGTGGCAGATGGTATAAGTCTTTTGTTGCTGGCTCACCTGGGTGAATCTTGTTTTGTACGCCGTCTAAACCAGCCATCAGCAATGCTGAGAATGCCAGGTATGGGTTAGCGATAGGGTCTGGGAAGCGCGCTTCAACACGGCGTGCTTTGTCAGAATGTACGAATGGAATACGGATTGAAGCTGAGCGGTTTTTAGCTGAGTAAGCCAGTTTAACCGGTGCTTCAAAGTGTGGAACCAGACGTT
>Ga0208626_1000626_pt1 | contig 10807 bp, 9 predicted proteins | sample LakWasMet10_HOW4_2_FD_183860 | JGI IMG/M metagenome (GOLD analysis project Ga0208626, IMG submission 183860) | Freshwater sediment methanotrophic microbial communities from Lake Washington under simulated oxygen tension - Sediment Metagenome... | ecosystem: Environmental > Aquatic > Freshwater >... | reverse complement strand
AAACTGACTGGGCTGTATCACTCAAAAAATTGGCGCTGGATAATGCCAGCCTGCATATTGAAGACCGCAGCACGACAACGCCAATGCAGCTGGATATTGAGAAAGCCACATTTGAAGTACAGGATGCGTCGCTTAACCTATCGCGCCCTCTGCCGGTAAAAGCCGCGTTCAGGCTTAAACAGGGCGGCCAATTCAATACACAGGGCAAGCTGACCCCCTCCCCCTTTAAAGCCAATGTAGACCTTAAACTGGCACAGCTCGCCATCAAACCATTTTCGCCATACATTAACCAGCAGGCCATGCTTAAACTGAGCGACGGCAGCCTGGATATAGCGGGCAAGCTTTCCGCCAAAGAAGGCAAGCAGCTTGCCTTGGCTTTTAACGGCGGCTTCAGTATCAACAAGCTCGCTTTGCTGGAAGAAACCTCGAATGCATCATTCCTGGAGTGGGAGCGCGTCAGCAGTAAAAACCTGACGGTGACCCTTGCCCCTAACCTGGTCAGCATGTCAGAACTACAGGTCATTAAGCCCAAGGGTGAAATCATCATCCATGAAGACAGCAGCATGAACCTGACGCGTATCTTGCGCAATCAGCCTGCGGCAGCGCTTTCACCGGCCAACGGCAAAGCCCGAACCAGCAAACCCGCGGCCACCACCGCAAAGGCCGTCAATACCTCGGCAGCCCAGGCCGCATTAACATCAGGGCTAGCCTCATCACAAGCACCAGCCCAGAATGCTGCCGAACTGCCTGCCCCGGCAGCGAGCAGCAGCGCGGCGCCGGCGTTTCCGGTCAATATAGACACAGTGCGTATCGAAAATGGCGAACTGGACTTTGCCGACCTGTCGCTCACGCCGCAATTTGGCACAGATATGCATTCGCTTACCGGCGTCATTAACGGGGTATCGACCAATCCTGCTTCGGTGGCACAGGTTGAATTGGACGGCAAGGTCGATGAATATGGCGCGGCACGCATTCGCGGCTCGATCCAGCCGTTTGATGCCAGCAACTTTACCGACCTGAAATTAAGTTTCAAGAATCTGGAAATGAACCGGCTGACGCCTTATTCCGGAAAGTTCGCGGGCAGGCATATCGACTCAGGCAAACTGAGCGTTGATCTGGAATACAAAATCAAGCAACGCCAGCTGTTGGGCGAAAACAAATTCATTATCAACAAATTAAAGCTGGGTGAAAAAGTAAACAGCGCAGAGGCTGCAAACTTACCGCTGGATCTGGCGATTGCCATTCTGGAAGACAGTGACGGCGTAATTGATCTCGACTTGCCGATCTCAGGCAGCCTGGATGACCCCAAGTTCAGCTATGGCAGCATTGTGTGGAAAGCCATCCGCAACGTATTGAGTAAAATCATCACCTCCCCATTCCGTGCGCTTGGCAAGCTGTTTGGCAGCGGCGCCGAAAAACTGGAAGCGATTGCATTTGAAGCAGGTACATCAGCGCTTGCCCCGCCGGAACAGGAAAAAATAAAAACCGTGGCTGAAGCGCTCAACAAACGGCAAGGGCTAGCGCTAGGCATCGCTCCCGGCTATGACACCGCGGTGGATACGCGCGCTATCCAGGAGTTCATGCTGCGCCGCAAAGTAGCAGAAGAAATGGGGCTGAAACTTGAAGCAGGCCAGCAGGCAGGCCCGATTGATTTAACGAATCCAAAAACCCAGAAAGCCGTTGATGCCCTGTACGACACGCTAACCAAAAAAGGACTGCTCAAGAAGCTGGTTTCCAGGTTCGAAAAACCCAAAGAGGGGCACTACGAACAGGCCGTGGAAAAGCTGACTGTCAGCATCGCGGTTACGGAATCTGATCTGGAAGCTCTGGCCAAGGCACGCGGCGAAGCCGTGCGCAAAGCCTTGACCGATTCAGGTGTGAATGCAGACAGGCTGCATATCGACAGCACACTCAAAAACAAAGCCGAAGGCCAGGCGGTCAATACCAGACTGACCCTGGATGTCAAAGGCAGCCAGGGCAAGGCCACCGTGCCTGAAGTCCCGGCTGACGGCGCCCAGCCGGTCAGCCATTAGCCTAGCGGCCGGGAACGGCCATGCACCGGAGCGGCACCGGCAAAATGTATATATTTGCTGATGCCGCCACTTCACCTTACCTTGGCATGGCTATAGCGGAAACGACCTAAAGCAGCTCTATCCCGAAGCGGCGCAGCCCCAAGGCGAACAGGCCAAAGCAAACCATTGTAATCAGCACACATGCTATCAGCGTAGGCCAGAACCCGATCCTGGGCAGAAGCACCGGAAAGGCGAGGAACATCGGCAGTGTCGGAATCACATACCAGAATGTATACCAGGCGTGATTGGCAATCTTGCCTGCCGGCTGCTGTTCGACATACAGCCATATCAGGGTCAGCACCGTTACCAGCGGCAAGGCCGCAACCAGCCCGCCTAGCTTGTCGCTGCGTTTTGCAAACTCGGATACCAGCACCACAACACCGGCAGTCACAAGATATTTAACAATCAGGTATCGCATCTTCCTATCCTTTCACGGTGGTTAACTGGCTCAATGTCCGCTGTGTTCGCCATGCCCCTGCGGCTTGCGCACCTGAAGCTCTACGGCCGCCGGCGCATGCTGCACCGGCGGCCTTTTGACTTCCGGCACGGTATCCGTGCCGTTGTATTCGCTCGCGACAGTGCCTTTAGGGTGCAGATAAGGCCCTGGGTCCTTATAATCGTTACGGGCAAGGCCTTCACGCACTTTCAGGGTGCTGAACATACCGCCCATTTCAATCGCGCCATACTGACCGGTGCCGGTCATCATCGGCAGCGTGTTTTCCGGCAACGGCATATCCATCATCGCCGCCATATCACTCATTTCAGACATGCCGGTTTCGCCCATTGCCATGTAATCCGGCACCAGATTGCTGATTTTTTTCACCAGGTCATCCTGTTTCACATCCAGCAGGGTCGGCACTTCATGACCCATGGCGTTCATGGTGTGATGGCTCTTGTGGCAGTGCAGCGCCCAGTCGCCCGGCTCATCTGCCACAAACTCAATTGCGCGCATCTGGCCCACAGCAATATCGGTGGTCACTTCCGGCCACCTTGCTCCCGGCGGCACCCAGCCGCCATCGGTTCCAGTCACCTGAAACTCATGCCCATGCAGGTGCATCGGGTGATTCGTCATTGTCAGGTTGCCCACACGAATGCGCACACGGTCATTTTTACGCACCACCAAAGGATCAATTCCGGGGAAGGCGCGGCTATTCCATGTCCATAAATTAAAATTGAGCATGGTGTTGGTTTTAGGCTTATAGCTGCCCGGCTCGATGTCGTAGGCATTCAGCAGAAACACGAAATCCCGGTCTACCGGCATCAATCTGGTATTTTTGAAATGCGTGACCCAGCTCCCCATCAGCCCCATTGCCATCTGCGTCATTTCATCCGCATGCGGATGGTACATAAACGTGCCCGGACGCTTGGCCACGAACTCATAGACAAAGGTCTTGCCGGGCATGATCGCCGGCTGCGTGAGGCCGCTGACGCCATCCATCCCGTTAGGCAAGCGCTGCCCATGCCAGTGAATGCTGGTTTTTTCCGGCAGGCGGTTGGTGACAAACATACGCACCCGGTCACCTTCCACCACTTCAATCGTAGGCCCCGGGCTTTGCCCGTTATAGCCCCATAAATGCGCCTTCATACCGGGGGCTATTTCACGTACTACAGGCTCGGCCACCAGGTGAAATTCTTTTACGCCGTTATTCATGCGCCATGGCAGGCTCCAGCCATTGAGCGTGACAACCGGGTTATACGGGCGGCCGGTGTCAGGATACAGCGGCGCATGGGTGTCGGCTGTTTCCGATGAAACGATTTCAGGCAGTGCGGCCATGGCTGCTTTGCTAACCGAGCTTAACGCGATGCCTGCCCCGGCAGCGCCGGCAAGCCTGAAAAAATCGCGCCGGTTCAAATTTGTAGACTCCATTATTCTTTTCCTTCCAGTGAATTCAGGTTACCGATACGCGTCATCTGCAGCTCGGTATCAGCCAGCCAGAATTCATTCAATTTTTCGATATAGGTTTTCACGCTGCTCACTTGCGCACGCGCATCCGCAAACAGCTCAAACGGGCTGACCAGCATGCCGTTATAGCGCAGCAGCTTTTCGTCCAGCACCTTTTTGCGCAAGGGCACGATTTCATCATGGTAGTGCCTGGCGATCTCGTAGCTGGTACGGTAACGGCCATGAGCCTCGCGGATCTCAGATTGCGCATTGGCTGCAATGTAAGCAGCGCGGTTCAGCCCCTGCATATAACTTGCTTCTGCCCTTGCCACTTTGGCACCGCCCCAGTCGAATAACGGCAGTTCGAATGAAATATCCACGCCATTCTTGTAAGCATCGCCACGCCGCCCTTCAAGCACGCGCGCAGGCCCCAGCTCCAGCACGTTAATCACGCTGGTGGCTTTAGTGAGCCCTAACTGTTTAGCCAGCGCCTGCACCTGGGAGCGTGCAGCCTGTATATCAAGCCGCTGCTCGAAAGTTTCCTGCTGGGATTGCGCTGATTCGGCAATGGTGTCGGGCAAGTCCGGCAGGCGCTTCTGCAAGGTGAGCGTTTGCACGGGAGTACCCAGCAAACGCGATAAGGCTTCATGCGCTGCCTGCTGCTTTTGCTTTGCCGCAAGCACATCCTGGCTGGCATCCGCATAAAACCCCTGCTCACGCACCAGCTCAAGCTGGTTCCAGTTGCCGGCTTTCACCATGCGCCTTGCCATCTCGGCACTGGCCTCCGCGGACTCTTTCACCTGTGCGCTGTAGGCAAGCTGCTCATTAGCCGCAACCGCATTGAAATACGCCAGCCGTGTCTGAAACGCTAATTTCACGACCTCAAGCGCGGCCTGCTGTTTAGCTTTTTCGAAATTTAGGCGCTCGATTTCGAGCATTTTCGGCATGGTCAGCAGTGAAAAAATGTTAAACGTAAGCGCCTGCTCGATTTTGTAATCGCCATTATGTCTGGCGTACAGCATCGAAAACTTGGGATTAGGCAACCGTCCGGCCTGCACCACATCGGCCTCGTAAATACCAAGGTTGAATAATGAAGCCTGCAAACCCTTGTTATTCAGCAATGCAAGCTGCACTGCACTTTCAGCATCCAACTCATGCTGCAACAACTCTTTCACCCGCGCTTCCGCAAGCTGTTGTTCCGCCGCCGTTTTTGGCCAGACAACCTCCTGCCTGATATGTGTCTGCGCCAGCGCTTTCACATCGTTCAATCCGCCGTCTTTAGAAAAACCGGCACACCCGCTCAATACAAACCCACTGGCCAGCACTAGCGGCCAGTAACACAGCAAGCCGTTTCGACCAGGGTTTATTTTTAAAATACTCATACAACCTCCATCTGTCACTGATAAGGATTGACACAGCCAGGGCGCATCAATCCCGATAGGTATACCGATGCAATACGTTCCAGGCTTTTACGGCCGGTTACGCAGCATCTGTTTACGGCAGTCAGGCGATGGGAGGTTTGCTGGGTTGGGGGTTCGTAGGTGCCAGGTAAAGCACCCCGCTGGCGACTGCCAGCACAGATTGGCCAGAAACAGCCGCCATGACTGGCTGGTCGTAAACCATCATTGAAAAACAGGCCATACAGTGGTTGCAATGACTGCCGCTGTGATGCGCTTGCGATGACGATGTAGACTGCGGTACTGACTGTGGTGCAGACTGATGCATAGACGAATGGCTGGCAGAGTGCGCATCCGCATCATGCTGATGCCCGGAACCAGCCCGGTCATGACAGTGCTGTGCATTGACATGCGCAGCTGCAAGCCCGGTTTGTGTAATTTGTACCGGTTCGCCATGCATACTGCTAAAACTTGCAGATACCATCATGCTGCCGGCATACACAGTGTTCGTGATAAACACCGCTGTCAGCAGGGTAACCCAGATACGTAAAAACAAGATACGCAATAAATGGTTCCGCAGAAAATGATGGCCAAATAACCGCATGTGTTTTAAATCAATGGTAGGATAAAAAGCAATACCTCAAGCATAGTCTAAACTAGACCAGAGAATCAAGATTAAGTTTATGAGCCATGCCTATTACCAATTGCCGAATGGCCGCGTTGCGAGTATCGACGGAAACTGCGATTTTCCTCCGCTTGAAAATGCCCTGCACGAGCCTAACGGCCTGATTGCAATCGGCGGTGACCTTTCTATGCCGCGTTTATTGGCAGCCTATCGCAAGGGTATATTCCCCTGGTTCAGCGATGACGAGCCTATTTTATGGTGGAGCCCGAACCCACGCATGGTGCTGTTTCCGGCAGATTTTAAAATCTCCGCCTCTCTCGGCAAGACATTAAAAAAACAAAAATTCGAAGTGCGCTTTAATACGGCCTTTCGCAAAGTCATCTCTGCCTGCAGCAGTACGCTGCGCGGCGGGCAAAACGGCACATGGATTACGCAGGACGTGATTAACGCTTATTGCGCCCTGCATGAGGCCGGCTATGCGATCTCGGCCGAGTCATGGCTCGACGGCCAATTGGTCGGTGGCTGCTACGGAGTCAGAATCGGCCGCATGTTTTATGGCGAGAGTATGTTCCATCACGTTACCGACGCTTCAAAAGTCGCATTCGCCGGCCTGGTGAAACATCTGGAATCCCAGAATATAGGCATGATAGATTGCCAGATGAAAACTGCACACTTAGCCAGCCTGGGGGCGCACGAAATAAACCGCGAAACGTTTATTACAAAACTGACGTTACTCTGCAATAATGAACCTTATGCCAACACCGGCGGCCATACATAATATACGGTACCTATCTTAACCCATGAGTTTACCTGGCGACCAACCCCTGCAAAAGCTGCAATTTTATGTCACCACAGCCTATAGCTGCGGCTATCTGCCCGACAGGATGGCGCAAAGCCTGATTGCCGCACCGCAGCACCTCATTGATGCGGAAGTTTACAGCAGCCTGATAAACCAGGGGTTCCGCCGCAGCGGCAGCTTTGCTTACCGTCCCCATTGTGAAAACTGCCATGAATGCGTACCCGTGCGCATCCCGGTAGAAAAATTCAGCCCAAGCCGCAGCCAGAAACGCGCATTCAGGCAGCATCAGAACCTGACCGCTGAAGCAGTCCCGGTCGAGTTTCATGAGGAGCATTACGCACTTTATGCAGCATATCAGCGTGCGCGTCACCATGAGCATGCTAAAACCGATAGCCCGCAAGAAGACGCCGAGCAGTACAAAAACTTTCTATGCAAAAGCAATGTAGAAAGTGTGCTGGTAGAGTTCAGGGATCAGCAGGTACTTAAGATGGTCAGCGTAATTGATATCGTGAGTGATGGTATCTCTGCGGTCTATACCTTTTACGACACCAGCCAGTCTAACACCAGCTATGGCACTTACAACATCATGTGGCAGGCTGCGTGGGCGAAACAGCTGGGGCTACCCTATCTGTACCTGGGTTACTGGATCAGGGACAGCCAGAAAATGGCGTATAAACAAAATTTCAAACCGCTGGAAAAACTCATAGACAATGAGTGGGAAGCCGGCGAATAGACACTTTATACAGCGCCCAGCCTGACACAAAGCGGCTAAGGGTGTGATGACGCCCGCAACATCAAGGCGCGGATAAAAGCCTGGTTAAATGCTACAATTCACACTAAAATTTAACTGAACTGATCCTGAATTGAAAAAACTTGTTATTTTCGGTGTAGGCCTGATTGGCGGCTCGATTGCACTTGCATTAAAAAATGCAAAACACACGGCAGAAATTGTCGGGGTCGGCCGCTCTGATGAAAGCCTGCAGACAGCGCTTGAACTGGGCGTTATCGATGTGGCTACCAGCGACATTGCAGCCGCAGTCAGCAACGCGGACATGATCCTGATTGCGGCACCGGTTGCCCAGACCGCCTCTATCCTGAATGCCATCAAGCCGCACCTGGCAGCATCAACCGTGATTACCGATGCCGGCAGCACCAAAGGTGACGTCATGCAATGCGCGCAAGAAGTTTTAGGCAGCCAGTTTAGCCAGTTTGTAGGCGGGCACCCGATTGCCGGCGCAGAAAAAAGCGGCGTAGCGGCAGCCATGGCCGATCTATATATCGGCAAGAATGTGATCCTGACACCGGCACCGGCAACCGACGCCCAGACAATACAGCAGGTAAAAACACTGTGGCAGGCCTGTGGTGCCAATGTAAGCGAAATGACCGCGGCAACGCACGACGGCATTTTTGCCGCAGTGAGCCATTTACCCCACTTGCTGGCATTTGCGCTGGTAGACGATATTGCATCCAGGCCAAATGCTGAACAGCTGTTTGGCTTCGCTGCCAGCGGCTTCAGGGATTTTACGCGTATCGCTGGCAGCCACCCCGAAATGTGGCGCGACATCAGCCTTGCAAACAGGACCGCGCTTTTGAGCGAGCTTGAGGCATACCAGCAGGAACTCAGAAAATTGCAGGAATTACTTCAATCAGAAAATGGCGCAGGCCTGGAAGCCCTGTTTGAACGGGCAAGTACGGCGCGCAATAACTGGGGTGAATCCAGAAAACAAAACCAGTAATCCTTCATCCCGATCTTAATATTTATCCCTATCCTAATATTTTAAGCGCAACCGTAAAAATGGAACAACTCACCCTCTCAGCCAGCACCCATGCACAAGGCACCATCACCCTGCCCGGCTCGAAAAGCATTTCAAACCGCACACTGTTGCTGGCAGCATTGGCCGGTGGCGTAACGGAAATACGTGACCTGCTGGCTTCAGACGACACCTCCCGCATGCTGGAAGCGCTGCAGGCACTAGGTGTAAAGCTGGAAAACTTTGCCGAAAATGCCTGGCGCGTGACGGGCTGCAATGGCAATTTTCCGAATAAAGGCGCAGACCTGTTTCTAGGCAACGCCGGCACCGCATTTCGCCCGCTGACCGCCGCACTGGCTTTCGCCGGCGGCGATTACAACCTTTCTGGCGTGCCGCGCATGCACGAGCGCCCCATCGGCGATCTGGTAGATGCATTACGCCAGGCTGGTGCCAAAATTGAATATTTACAAAACGAGGGATTCCCGCCGCTGCAAATATCGCCGGCGACGCTAAACCTGGATAATGCCATTAAAATTCGCGGTGATGTTTCCAGCCAGTTCCTGACTGCGCTGCTCATGGCGTTACCGCTCACTAAACAGAAAGCCACCATTGAAGTCGTTGGTGAGCTGATCTCCAAACCGTACATTGAAATCACGCTTAACCTGATGGCCAAATTCGGCGTCAACGTTGAACGCAACGGCTGGCAAAGTTTTACTATTCCAGCTAATAGCAGCTATCACTCACCAGGTCAGATTTTTGTTGAAGGCGATGCTTCGAGCGCCTCTTACTTCCTCGCCGCCGGTGCCATTGCGGGCAATCTCACGGTGGAAGGCCTGGGTGAACACAGCATTCAGGGCGATGTGCGCTTTGCCGATGCACTGGCATTGATGGGCGGCCAGATCAGCTATGGTGAAAACCACATCACAGCCAGCAAAGCAGCAAAAATCCAGGCAATAGACCTGGATTGCAACCATATCCCGGATGCGGCAATGACCCTGGCAGTACTGGCCTTGTTTGCACAAGGGGAAACCGATAGCGCGCGCACCACCACCTTGCGCAACATCGCCAGCTGGCGTGTCAAAGAAACCGACCGTATCGCCGCCATGGCAACGGAACTGCGTAAAGTTGGCGCAATCGTAGAAGAAGGCGCCGATTACATCACAATCACGCCACCGGCACAGCTTATCCCCAATGCAGTGATCGACACTTACGATGACCACCGCATGGCAATGTGTTTCTCACTAGTGTCATTGGGCAATGTGCCTATCGTGATTAACGACCCGAACTGTGTGGCTAAAACTTTCCCGAACTATTTTTCCGAATTTAAAAAACTGGTTTCCTAGGTGCCGCGAATGAACAACAGCAATATTCCCGTCATTGCCGTAGACGGCCCGTCCGCATCCGGCAAAGGCACCGTTGCCCAATTGGTTGCAGATGCGCTCGGGTTCGGCTATCTGGATTCAGGTGCGCTTTACCGCGTAGTCGCCTTTGCAGCCAAACAAAACGGTGTCGCCTGGAATGACGCCGAAGCAGTAGCCGCGTGCGCAAAAACGCTGGATATTCAGTTTAAAAAAGATCAGGTCTACCTGAATCAGGTCGATATTTCAGAAGACATCCGTACCGAAGAAATGGGTAAAGGTGCATCGCAGGTGGCCGTACATGCCCAGCTCAGAGCCGCGCTGGTCGATTTGCAGCATCACTTCCGCCAGGCGCCGGGCCTGGTAGCCGATGGCCGCGATATGGGAACCGTCATATTTCCCGACGCTCAATTGAAGATATTTTTAACCGCTTCCACAGAAACTCGCGCTGACCGCCGTTATAAACAACTGCTGGGTAAAGGCCTGCCTGCTGATTATGACAACATCCTGCTCGACTTACAGGAGCGTGACGCCAGAGACAAAGGCCGCGCCAGCGCTCCGTTACTGATGGCGCAGGACGCAATCCTGCTTGAGACCGATCATTTATCTATTGCCAAAGCCGTTGATACCGTTTTACAAAATTTCAGGCACAAAAAAACACAATAAAAAGTGTAAATAGTCTTTTATTTTTCAATGTTTTAGTTATAATCACCGGTTCAAAGTTTTAATATAAACTTTAAAGGCCTGCTGCATCACACAGATGTGCAGTTTTTATAACTACCCCGCTGCTAGGTGGGATTAACTTTTAGGTATTTTTTTTAATGGCTTCTACTACATCTTCTGCTTCACCGATGGAATCTTTTGCTGCGCTTTTTGAAGAAAGCTTGGCACGTCAGGAAATGCGTTCTGGCGAAGTAATCACG
>Ga0208626_1000625_pt1 | contig 10814 bp, 10 predicted proteins | sample LakWasMet10_HOW4_2_FD_183860 | JGI IMG/M metagenome (GOLD analysis project Ga0208626, IMG submission 183860) | Freshwater sediment methanotrophic microbial communities from Lake Washington under simulated oxygen tension - Sediment Metagenome... | ecosystem: Environmental > Aquatic > Freshwater >... | reverse complement strand
CAGCAGCGCCCAAACCAATAATTAAACCAATACCAACGCCTGTGTAGGCTTGAATCAATGCTAATGCATCCATGTTATTACCCTCTCTAAAATTAAACTTACAATCAAACTACAACTAAAAATAAAACTACTTAATTACAAAAACTGTACTGCCTAAAACCTGAACCTATTAATGCGACTCGTGTGCCATTGCCAGGTAAACCACTGTCAGCATCATAAAAATAAATGCCTGCAACGCAACAATCAGAATATGGAAAATCGACCAGCCAGCACCCAGAATCGCACCGGCAATAGTACCCGTAACGCCTGTAGCAGCCCACAGACCCAATAGCAGGAAGATAACCTCACCGGCGTACATGTTACCGAACAGACGCAAAGAGTGTGAAAGCGGTTTTGAAACGTATTCGATCAGATTGAACAGGAAGTTTGCAGGCCATACCCAGATCTTTGATCCAAATGGCGCACAGAACAGTTCGTGAATGAAACCGCCCAGGCCTTTTACCTTGATAGCGAAGAAAATCATCAGAATCCATACAGACAGCGCCAAAGCGAATGTAGTATTGATGTCTGAGGTAGGTACCGCGCGCCATTTGGCATCCGGACCACCAAAGAATGAAACGATGCCTGCAACCCAGTCAACCGGCAAAAAGTCCATGGAGTTCATTGCGAACACCCATAAAAACACGGTTAAAGCGGTTGGGGCGATAAAACTGTGACGATTGCCGTGGAAAATATTTTTAACTTGGTCATCAACGAAACCAAATACCAGCTCAACAAAGGCCTGGCCACGGCTAGGCACTCCAGCAGTCGCTTTACGTGCCACCAGCCACACTAGACCCATCACCAGCAAACCCAACGCAACTGACATCACAAAAGTATCAACGTGCAAGGTCCAAAAACCGGCGCTTTCGTTGACAGGATGTGCATTAAAACTTAAATGATGCTCGATATAACCTGATGGGGTAAGAGCGTGTTCAGCGTGTTGTGCGTTATCTGCGTGTTCTGTAGCCATAATCCAATATTTTCTAAAAACGGTTGTTTAAATTACACGTTTAACTTACTGAGGGCTGCGCCGGAAAACAAGGCAGCAGCCGCCAAACCTGCAATCAGCGCGAATGGCACCAACTGCTTAAAAACTACAAAGATGATCAGTAAAAGTACTATTATCACCAGGATTTTCACTGCTTCCGCTTTGAGCAAATTGATCAAAATTGCAGAAGCATCATTTTTATTTTTGCTGCGCCTGGCAACCATTGTTGCCGCATACGCTCCAACAATCACACTGGCACCACCTAAAACAGCTGAAAAACCTGCGTTCAAGCCTGCCAGAACCAATGCAACCACAGCCACTGCTGCCGTAGCAATTGCCTGGATTTTAAGCATTTTACTAAAAACATCTGTTGTATTTGATGCTGACAATGACTTAAACCCAATTAATTTAAACACTATTTATTTACAAACGCGTGAAATTACAGCTTTAGCGTCCGGTACAGGCTTGCTTACAGACCAACTTTAGACACGTCTTCGACAATCAAAGACAGGCCTTTAGGTAGCAAAGACCGCGATTTTGAATTATTAGCACTTTTTAGTCAAGGGTTAAGTTAAGTAAATTAAACACTTAGCGCAAAAATACGCAGTCATTGAGGGATTTACAACTGAGTCTTTGTTGTTTTAGCAATTATTTTTCAAATCTTGCAGACAAACTGCTAACGCGATATTTTGGCGATGATTTCATCTAACTGATCAAGACTGGCATAATTAATTTTCAATGACCCCGCGCCATTTACGCCGGCTTTAATCGTCACTGCGGCACCCAGCTTATCACTGAGAGTTTCCTGCAGACGCAGGACATCCTGACTCGCATTCACTTTTTTAGCATCTACGTGGCCCGCTTTAACTGCAGGCCGCTCATGTTCGCCATTATGTTTTTTAACCAGTCCTTCAGTATCACGCACTGACAGGCCATCATAAACAATCTGCTCCGCCATCAGCACTTGCTGCGCACCATCCAAACCAACCAACGCGCGTGCATGCCCCATATCCAGCTTGCCGTGCATCAGCATATCCTGCACAGGCGCGCTCAATGTCAGCAGGCGCAATAAATTCGACACCGCCACGCGTGACCGGCCAACGGCTGCTGCCGCTTTTTCATGCGTCATGTCGAACTCATCAATCAAGCGCTTGATACCTTGCGCTTCTTCCAGTGGATTCAGGTTTTCACGCTGAATGTTCTCGATCAGCGCCATCGCCAGCGCTGCTTCATCTGCAATTTCGCGCACCAGCACCGGCACTTCTTTTAAACCGGCCCGCTGGCTTGCACGCCAACGGCGTTCACCAGCAATAATCTCATACTGCTCATCCGCCAATTGGCGCACCAGGATCGGCTGCATGATACCCTGCGCTTTAATGGAATCCGCCAGGGTCTGTAAAGCAGCCTCGTCCATATAGCTACGCGGCTGGTACTTACCTGGCCGCAACTGCTCGACCTTCAGCATCAGCAGTGAATCAGCCTCGCCAACACTGCCCATATCCCCAGCGAGCAGGGCGTCCAGACCACGCCCCAAACCTTTTAACTTAACCATGTATTTTCTCTTTGCGTATATTTTCTTTATGGGTAATTTCCTGCGCTAACTCCATGTAAGCCAATGCGCCTTTAGAACTTTTATCATAACTAAGCACCGGCACACCATAGCTGGGTGCCTCTGCTAATCGAATATTGCGTGGAATAACCGTTTTATAGACTTTATCGCCAAAGTGGCTGATCAACTGCGCAGAAACCTGCTGTGCCAGCATGTTGCGATTATCAAACAGGGTGCGCAGCAGACCCTCTATCTCCAGCGTCGGATTCAAATGCGCGCGCACTTTTTTAATCGTATTCACCAGATCTGACAAACCTTCCAAAGCATAGTATTCACACTGCATGGGAATCATGACGGCGCTGGCAGCCGTAAGTGCATTGACCGTAACCAGATTGAGGGCAGGGGGACAGTCCAGCAGCACAAAATCATAGTCGCCGCTTATTTTTGCAATCGCAGACTTTAAACGATTCTCGCGCGCCAGCTCATTCACCAGCTCGACTTCCGCACCGGCAAGCTCACGATTGGATGGCGCGATGTCGAAGCCGCCTTTTTCACTGCTCACCACTACCTCTTGCAGCGTTTTCTCACCTATCAGCACATGGTAGATGCTTAATTTCAGATGCGCCTTGTCAATGCCGCTGCCAGTACTGGCGTTGCCTTGCGGATCAAGGTCAATCAACAACACTCGTTTACCCAGGCTAGCGAGGCTAGCTGCCAAATTGACGCAAGTTGTAGTTTTACCCACACCGCCTTTTTGATTGGTAATTGCTAATATTTTCATGTTATTTTTCTACGGCTTTCAATATTACGTAACCAGCGATTAACTAAACCTGCTTAATAAAGACTTCATACTGCAAAACACGCCATCTCAAAGAATCTATTCCAGAACAACCAAGTGCCGCTCTGCGTCCAGCCCAGCCACTTTCAATACTTTAATATCCGCCGGCTGCAAGCCGCTCTTGTCAAACTCATGCTGCGGAACCGTGCCTTTCATCGCCAGCCATTTGCCTCCATCTGCCAGCAAATGTTTAGTCAGCTTCACAAATAGGCCGATTTCCGAAAATGCACGCGATGTAATCACATCAAACTTCTCGGGCATATCTTTACTAGGCACTTCCTGCTCTTCAATACGGCCATGTATCACATTAAAATTAGCCAAGCCTAGCTGTGCTTTTACCTGCCGCATGAAAATCACTTTTTTCTGCACCGCGTCTATCGCCGTTACCTGCAGTTCCGGCAGACAGATTGCCAGCGGGATACTGGGTAGGCCAGCACCGGCACCCACATCAAGTAAGCACTTACAATCAACGTAAGGTGCCTTTACATAGGGCAAGACAGACAAGCTATCCAGAATATGTAACGTTACCATTTCCAGCGGTTCACGCACGGCGGTAAGGTTATGCACCTGATTCCACTTATAGATCAGCGCAACATAATCAAGCAGCTTCTGCTGCTGCTCAACCGTAACCTGCAAACCCATCTCTTGCAAACCTGCTTCCAATTTTGCACGCAGTTGTGCAAGGGCATCCTGCTTCAGATTGGCAGGCATGCTCTTATTCAAACCAGGCGTACTCATGCCGCATTCCCCACATCACCCGGCGTGCCATCCAGGTTGACCGCCTTAGCGCGTGATTTACGCTTCAGGTATACCAGCAGCAATGAAATCGCTGCCGGCGTAATGCCTGAGATGCGGCTGGCCTGACCTATGGTTTCCGGCTTATGTGCATTCAGTTTTTGCTGTGCCTCGATTGGCAGGCCGTGTATTTCACGGTAATCCAGATCACCCGGTAATTTAGTGTTTTCCTGGCCGCGGCTGCGCGCCACTTCATCTATTTGGCGATCAATATAGCCTTGGTATTTGGCAGCAATTTCCACCTGCTCACGCACAGCCGGCTCCACCTCGCCCAAACCGATCTCACCCAGTGACAACACCTGCTCATAGCTCACTTCGGGGCGGCGCAATAATTCAAATAGACTATACTCATGCTCCAACGACTTGCCGAAAACATCCTGCATCAATTCAGCACTTAAATTAGCCGGCTGTACAAAAGTTTTCTTCAGACGCTCCTGCTCGCGGGCCACAGCTTCCTGCTTACGGCTGAATGCCTCCCAGCGCACATCATCCACCAGACCCAGCTTACGGCCGATTTCAGTCAGGCGCATATCTGCGTTATCTTCCCGAAGTTGCAGCCTGTATTCCGCCCTGGAAGTAAACATACGATATGGCTCACTTACACCACGCGTAATCAGGTCATCTACCAGAACGCCTAAATAAGCTTCATCGCGGGCAGGGCACCAACCTTCCTTACCTTGCGCATACAAGCCGGCATTGGCTCCAGCCAACAAGCCTTGGGCAGCAGCCTCTTCGTAACCGGTTGTACCGTTGATTTGCCCCGCAAAGAACAAGCCCCGCACCGCCTTTGTTTCCAGCGTGCTTTTTAAAGCACGCGGATCATAGTAATCGTATTCGATCGCATAACCCGGACGCAGAATGTGCGCATTCTCCAGCCCCTTTACCGAGCGCACCAGCGCCAGTTGAATATCAAATGGCAAGCTGGTGGAAATGCCGTTTGGATAAATCTCGTTGGTCGTCAAGCCTTCCGGCTCCAGAAATATCTGATGTGACTCTTTATCTGCAAAGCGGTGGATTTTATCTTCCACACTTGGACAATAACGCGGACCGACCCCTTCAATCACGCCGGTATACATCGGCGAACGATCCAGGCCACTGCGGATAATCTCATGCGTACGTTCATTAGTATGCGTAATCCAGCAGGGGAGCTGTGCAGGGTGTTGTGCTGCATTACCTAAAAACGAAAATACTGGTACCGGGTCATCACCAGGTTGCACGGTCATCACGGAGTAATCTATCGTGCGGCCATCAATGCGCGGCGGCGTGCCTGTCTTTAAACGCCCAGCCGGCAAACCGATTTCACGCAGGCGTGCTGCCAGCGAAATTGAAGGCGGATCTCCGGCACGGCCAGCGCTGTAATTTCTCAAACCCACATGCACCAGGCCACCCAAGAACGTACCTGCAGTTAGCACCACTGATTTTGAGACAAATCGCAAACCCAATTGCGTCACGACACCGGCAGCACGGTCGCCATCCAGAATAATATCATCCACTGCCTGCTGGAACAGCCACAGATTTTCCTGATTTTCCAGCTTATGACGTATAGCCGCCTTATATAAAACACGGTCAGCCTGCGCACGCGTAGCACGCACCGCAGGGCCCTTGCTGGAATTTAAAATCCGGAACTGAATGCCGCCCAGGTCTGTGGCCGCCGCCATGGCACCGCCCAGTGCATCCACCTCTTTAACCAGATGGCCTTTGCCTATGCCGCCGATACTTGGGTTACAGGACATTTGTCCCAGAGTTTCAATGTTATGCGTGAGCAATAAGGTCTTTTGACCCATGCGTGCAGCAGCGAGCGCAGCCTCAGTTCCGGCATGTCCGCCACCCACTACAATCACATCAAAAATATCAGGAAAATTCATGTTTTAACCACTAAAATATCTATAAAACCAAGAGTATGAAAGTTTAACGCAATCTCGTTACAAGGTCATGTAAAACGATGTTTTAAATGATTGTTTCACGTGAAACAACCCCTAAATTACAACAATGAAACAATTTCTTAACAAAATTTGCATAAAATGTATTCCAATAACTTTACGGCGCGTTAAATTGGTTTAGAATTGACAGAGTTACATTACCAACTACTCAATACGTTCTAATAAAGCTGGTATCTTTATTCACACTACGGAGAATTAAATGAAAAACTTAAGTATTGTTTTGGCTGCATTATTGGGCTTTGCTGCATTTTCAGCATACGCTGATGTAGAAAATGCAGTAAAACTGCAAACCAGATATAAATCATTCGCTAAAACAGCTAACCCAGAATACGGCAGCCCATCAGCTGTTGACGGCAAATTGTTCTTCAACCGTAAGATCAAAGGTGCTAACGGCAAAGAGACCTCATGCTCATCATGCCACACACAGAACCCAGCTAACGAAGGCAAACACATCGTTACCGGTAAGAAAATCGCTCCTCTGTCACCAAACGTAAATGCAAAACGCTTTGCTGATGTTGATAAAGTAGAAGAACAATTCACTAAACACTGTAACGAAGTGATCGGTGCAGATTGTACCGCTGCTGAAAAAGCAAACTACATCGCTTACCTGTTAACTGAAAAAACACCTACAGCTAAAAAATAATTACTGACTTAAAGCTGATATCTATAGAGCCGGCTTAACGATAAACTCAACTCTATAATCTGCAACAAAATAAAAAGGCAGTGTTTCACGTGAAACACTGCCTTTTTTTACGCCCGCTAGCTCCAAAATATTTACAAACCACACCTAACTTACTTTCCGCATTCAATCTCAATTAATACCTATAATCACCTGATATAACCAACGTTAACACTACAAAACACCTGCGCCAGCCGACTCGGCGCTTAACTTAAAATCTCTCACTCCGCCCATACCTCGCACTTACCAATGCGCGCTCAAATTAAAACTTCATTTTATTAAACGCATAAGCCAAGAGGGCAGGTTAGAACCATCGACATTTACCATCAGGCACCTTAAGCGGAACAAATATACACCAACTATGTTTCACGTGAAACATAATGATCAACTTTACATGGAAGCCATTAAAAGCCTATACTGAACAATAAATTACAGCGCAACGTAATTTACTAACAAGCCATTAAGTTAGAATTGGCAAGAATTAACAGATTTGATATTGCAATACTTTTATAATAACTAATAAGGAGCATTACCATGGCCGGTAAATTCGAATTAAAAGTAGCTAAAAATGGACAATTTCACTTTAATCTATTAGCTGGCAATGGCCAGGTGATCCTGCAGTCGGAGATGTATGAAACCAAAACCAGCGCACTGAATGGCATTGCCTCTATTCAGAAAAACGCGCCAGATGATGGTCGCTATGAGCGCTTGGTATCAAAATCAGGCAAACCATACTTTACCCTTAAAGCCGGCAACCACCAGATTATCGGCCAAAGCCAGCAATACGAGAGCGAAGCCTCACGCGACAACGGCATTGAATCCGTTAAGAAAAATGCGCCGGAAGCGCAAGTTGTAGACGCTACTGCTTAATTTGTAGATCTACCGAATGACGCAAATAAACACCGCTATAACAGCCGTGTTTATTTGCCGATACAGAATTTAGAGAATATCTCGCCAAGCAAATCATCCGGCGTAAATTCACCGGTGATACTGCTGAGAAATTCCTGCGCCAAACGCAGCTCTTCTGCAACCAGCTCCGCTGAACTGATCTGGTCAACCGCCGACTGCAAATGGGCCTCAACCTTTGCAAGAGCCTGCAAGTGCCTGGCGCGCGCCATAAAAATGCCTTCAGAATTATTCTTATAACCAGCCAGTTTCAACAATTGCAACTTTAGCAACTCAACACCGACGCCAGTTTTTGCAGAGAGATAAATATGTGTTGCCTGATTTTTTTCTTCGATCAAGGCCGGTTCCTGGGTCACATCAATCTTATTATGAACCCAGATTTTGGCGATTTCTTGCGGCAACCTATCTAAAATCGATTTTTCTGTGTCGGTAATACCATGAGCTGCATCTATCAACAATAATGCGATATTGGCCGTTTCTGTGGCTCGCCAAGTTCTGGCAATACCGAATTTTTCCACTTCGTCATCTGTTTCACGCAGGCCGGCAGTGTCAATAATATGCAAAGGCACGCCGTTGATCTGAATTGCGTTTTTGATCGTGTCGCGTGTTGTTCCGGCAATTGAGGTCACAATCGCGATTTCTTCACCGGCAAGCTGGTTCATCAAGCTTGATTTTCCGACGTTGGGCTGACCGACCAAAACGACATTAATGCCTTCACGTAACAAACTGCCTTGTTTTGCGTTCGCAAACACGGACGAAAGCTCTGCCACAATGGCCGCAAGTTTCTCACCCACTCGTCCCTGTGTAATAAAGTCGATTTCTTCTTCCGGAAAATCAAGACATGCTTCAACATACATGCGCAGGTCTATCAGTTTAAGCAGCAGGGTATTGATGCGCTGCGAAAACTCACCGGATAAAGAACGCACTGCACTTTTGGCAGCCTCAGCCGTGGCCGCATTGATTACATCTGCGACTGCCTCCGCCTGTGCAAGATCCATTTTATCGTTCAGATAAGCGCGCCGTGTAAACTCGCCGGGCTCAGCCTGGCGCGCACCTAAAGCGATGCAGCGTGACAATAAAATCTGCATCAGTGCAGTACCGCCGTGCGCCTGTAACTCCAGCACGTCTTCACCGGTATAAGAATGAGGATTAGGGTAGAAAATAGCGATGCCGCGATCAATCAGATCACCGTCCGCCTGCTTGAAATCAAGATAAGCAGCATGGCGCGGGGCAGGGCAATGCCCAAGCACCTCGGTTGCTATAGCACGGCTTAAAGGGCCTGAGACCCTGACAACGCCAATGCCGCCAGCGCCACTGGCTGTGGCGATAGCGGCAATGGTATCTGTTGGGCTAGTGGTGATCACCTGGTTTTTTAACGTGGCCTTGTTTTTTAGCCAGATTGTCTGCATGAATCATTTTGTTCACATACCATTGCTGAGCAATTGACAACACGTTATTCACGAGCCAGTACAGCACCAGGCCAGCCGGGAAGAAGAAGAAGAACACGCTGAATACCACCGGCATCCAGGTCATGATTTTGGCCTGCATTGGATCAGTCGGTTTAGGGTTAAGCCTGGTTTGAATAATCATGGTAGCGCCCATGAGAATAGGCAGAATGTAGTATGGATCGATTGCTGACAAATCTTTAATCCAGCCAAAGAACGGAGCATGGCGCAACTCGACAGAGCCCAGCAGCACCCAGTACAGTGCAATAAACACCGGTACTTGAATCAGGATTGGAAAACAGCCGCCCATCGGATTGATTTTCTCTTTTTTATAGAGATCCATCATCGCCATTTGCATTTTCTGGCGGTCATCACCAAACTTTTCTTTCATTGACTGCAGGCGCGGTGCAAGTTCACGCATCTGTGCCATGCTGCGATAACCGGAAGCTGAAAGCTTGAAGAAAGCCGCTTTGATTAATAAGGTAAGCAGGATAATTGCCACACCCCAGTTCTGTACCAGCGTATGGATCTTGGCAAGCAGCCAGAACAGCGGAGCAGCAATAATGGTCAGCCAGCCGTAATCTACAGTGTACTCAAGACCTGGTGCCGTTGCATGTAAATCATGCTTGGTCTGTGGGCCTGAAAATAGACGGGCCGGAACCGTCAGGCTTGCGCCTGGTTCAATCGTGCTTAAGGTACTTTTGGTACCGATACGATAAATTTTATCGCTTAATTTATCAGTGTAAAACTTACGCTCCAGGCCATCCTGAGGAATCCAGGCACTTACGAAGTAATGCTGCAGCAACCCAACCCAACCATCTTTAGAGGTGATGTTAAGCGGCTTCTCTACCATATCTTTAAATGCCAGTTTCTTGAATTTTGTTGCCTCGGTGTAATACGAACCACCGGTAAATGTAGGCATTAACGCCGAACCCTGATTAGATTGGCTGTCATGCACGATCTGATAATAAACCGTAGGCGTTATTGCTGCTGCAGTGCCATTTTTAATTTCATAGCTGACTTCAATATCATAACGATTGCGATGGAAAGTGTAGATTTTATCCACATTCAGGCCATTTGCACTTGCCCAGCTTAAGCGCACTTCCAGTTTATCCTGGCCATCCGCCATCTGATAGCTGCTTGCACCGCTAGTAAATGTAGCATTATGTGAAGGTAAATCCGCACCGATTAAACCGGTTTGCGCTACATAAAGCATCGGTTTAGCAGCATCATCCAATAATACAAAATTTGCTTTCTCATCATCTGATGCACGGTGCTTCAGCAGTTCCAGCTTACGCAGATCGCCACCTGTCGTTTCAATATCAGCCTTAAACAAGTCCGTCGTCACCTGGATACGCTGTCCAGACTGCAATTTATAATCGCCGTTTACAGGCAAATCTGCCGGGCTGGCAGCGCCGGCTGCAGGAGCCGCATTCTGGTTGTTGCCCGCAGCATTGACAGCAACCTGCGGTGCTGCTTCTACAGGTACATTGTGGCGTTGCCATGCATCCCACAACATCAGAATAGACATAGAAAATATTACAAATAAAACTAAACGTCTTGTATCCATAATTATTTATTGGCGATCTTTTATAAAATTTAATGTAACTTTAAGGGATAGGGTCATGGCCA
>Ga0208626_1000624_pt1 | contig 10815 bp, 9 predicted proteins | sample LakWasMet10_HOW4_2_FD_183860 | JGI IMG/M metagenome (GOLD analysis project Ga0208626, IMG submission 183860) | Freshwater sediment methanotrophic microbial communities from Lake Washington under simulated oxygen tension - Sediment Metagenome... | ecosystem: Environmental > Aquatic > Freshwater >... | reverse complement strand
TAACGTATCTTTTCGTTTCTCAAAGCCAAACGCACATCGTCGTTGTATCGCTCTTCGGCTTGCTTAACAGCGGCATCCATATCCACTTCAAGCAGAAAATGCACCCCTCCGCGTAAATCCAAGCCCAAGTACATAGCTTTTGCGCCCAACGCTTGTAACCAAGATGGAGTGGTGGGTGCCAGATTTAACGAAACCGTAAACTCATTGCCAATATTGTCTCTAAGCAAGTCAGAGACTTTCAGCTGATCATCAGTGTTATTAAATCGAGCCAAAATATGCTTGTCGTTAACTTCAAACGCTTTAACAGCAACCCCAGCAGTTTTAATTATTGATTCAATTTTGCCGGACTGAATTGTATCCAGCTTGCCTTCTCGAACGGGCGAAATCTGAACCGAGGGGTCGTCACCATATAAAATAGGCAGCGAGTAAATAGTCCCAATAATAAAAACAACCAGAACTAAAATATTTTTCCAAAGCGGGAAATGATTTTGCATTTTTCTATTCCAACGATTATCAACAACTCACTAGTCATCCACGACCAGCTACGTGACTGTCACAGTAGATATTAACTACCTTTTTTTGTAACTGCCTTATATGTGCCTTTGGGCAACAAGGTTTCGATACTTTGTCTCTGTACTTGTATAAAGGTGTTATCGCCCACCTCAAGCCTGACGAAGTTATCATCTAAATCAACTACTTTTCCTAAAATACCGCCGGATGTTACCACCTCAACACCTTTATTCAGCGCCGAAATCATTTGTTTCTTCTCTTTTGCTTTTTTAGCTTGCGGACGCAAAAACAAGAAGTAGAAAAACGCCAAAATTGCCAATGGAAACAGCATGCCTTCAATGCCGGGTTGAGCAGAGGGCGCAGCTGCCGCTGCCATTGCATCAGAAATAAACAAACTCATTGTTATCCTCGGTTGTTATTGTTTAAACAAAGCGCGGCATTATGCCACAGTCGGTACCGTTTTTTCTCGCTGTTGATAGAACTGCTTGACAAAGGCATCCAGCGCTTGGGCTTCAATAGCATCACGCAAGCCCTGCATAAGACTCAGATAATAATAAAGATTGTGGATGGTATTAAGCCTTGACCCCAACATTTCCTTACATTTATCCAAGTGCCGTAAATAAGCTCTGGAATAATTTTGACAGGTATAACAACCACAGGCTTCATCAATTGGGCCGGTATCAAACTCGTACTGACTGTTCCTGATTTTTACCACACCAAAACTGGTAAACAGGTGACCATTACGAGCATTACGGGTCGGCATCACACAATCAAACATATCAATGCCCCGCCTAACCGCTTCTACCAAATCTTCGGGCGTGCCTACTCCCATTAAGTAACGCGGTTTGTCCGTCGGCATTTTGCTATGAATAGCATCCAGTGTTGCCATCATCTCATCCTTAGGCTCACCTACCGACAGCCCGCCGATCGCGTAGCCATCAAAACCAATTTCGACCAGCCCAGCAATAGATTCTTGGCGTAAATGCTCGTACATTCCGCCTTGCACAATGCCGAACAGTGCCGACAAATTGCCTTCGTGCGCGGCTTTGCTTCTGGCTGCCCAACGCAAAGATAGCCGCATTGAATCAGCCGCCTCGGCAACAGTAGCTGGATATGGGGTACATTCATCAAAAATCATCACGATGTCAGAGCCCAAATCACGCTGCACCTGCATTGATTCTTCCGGCCCCATGAAAATCTTGCTGCCGTTAATCGGTGATTTAAAGGTCACACCAGCTTCAGTAATTTTTCTGAGCGCGCCCAAACTGAACACCTGAAAGCCGCCAGAGTCGGTCAAAATCGGTTTATCCCAACGCATAAAATCATGCAAATCGCCGTGAGCTTTAATTACATCGGTGCCTGGCCTAAGCATTAAATGGAAAGTATTGCCCAAGATAATCTGCGCCCCAAGACCGGTTAAATCCTCAGGAGTTAACGACTTCACTGTGCCATAAGTGCCGACCGGCATAAAAATCGGCGTTTCCACGACACCACGCGCAAAAGTCAGTTGACCGCGACGAGCATATCCGTCGGTGTTTTTTAATTTGAATTCCATCGAAATTTAGCAAGCAACAAAAGTCTGGAATTATCCGGTCTTTTTGCTTCTTAAGCCAGTGAAGTTACTACACAAGGAGGAAGAATTAAGTAACTCTATAAAATAGCAACAAATCAATGTTTTGTTTTACTGTGTGTTAAGCCCGCAACTCGCAAATGTTTGAAAAAAGTTAAAAAACCTTACCGTTTAAAATGCTATCTGGCTAAACTAGCGCCCCTAAAGAATAAATTAAGCAGGACAAAACAGTCCTTAACTATTAACAACCATTTCTGTTACACCGAAAATCCTGACGACAATAACGTACTTGTAATAAGACTAAAAAACAGTACTCGATTGATCAGGATTTAGTGCCATCAATGACTTTAAAATACCAATAGTGCAAAAACGACTCAACTTACCTTACTTATTAAATCGCGAAGTTTCTCCCCGCTCTTTGCTTAGTTTGCTGACTATTTTAGTGCTGTTGTTGCACTTAACTGTAATCGTTTGGTTGTTACAGCCCAACGAGACAGTTCCCGAACAAAAACCCATTAAGGTAATGGAAGTCGCTCTACTTTCTGCGCCCAGCCCAAAACCTGCAACGACAGTAGCGGCAGTGGTGCCGCCTGCCCCATCAAAACCTCTGCCCCCGCCCAAAAAACAACCTATAAAACTACCTGTCAAAAAAATAGTCCCGGTTGTCGAAAAACAGGCAACACAACCCAAACCGCAACCGATTATTGAAGATCAACCGCCAACGCCACCTGCTGAATCAACTCAAGTTTCTACTCAGCCTGTCCCGACAGCACAACCTACTAACAACCAAGCAATTAAGCCTGCTGAAAATACCGGCACTGCCGAAGCTAATGCCAAAACAGTAGTTTCCGGCATTGTGCCGTTGGAACGTGTCCCGCCTAGGTATCCACCGCGCGCGGCAAATCGGCATATTGAAGGCTGGGTTAAAATTGAATTTACCATCAGCGCCACAGGCACGGTAACCAATGCCATTGTTGTCGATGCTGAGCCTGCCGACATTTTTAACGATGCCGCATTAACCGCCATCGAGAAATGGAAATTTAAAGAGAAATTAATCAATGGTGTTGCCGTGACTCAGCGTGCCGTGCAAATTCTTAAATTTAATTTAAAGAACGAATAACCCTTAACACTGCGCAAACTAACCATTTGATTTAGCCCAGTAATTTTTAATTTGCCAAATTCAAGAAGGAGATCTTAATGTTTAATTTTGTTTCACCCGCAATTATTATCGATGGAACCTTATATACGTTACTGGCGTTTTCAGTAGCAACCTGGACACTCATTATTTTTAAATCCTGGCAATTCTCAAATAACGACTATCTGAATCGACTTTTTAATAGTGCATTTTGGAAAACCACTACCCTGGCTGAGGCTGAAGGATTACCGACTGAAGCCTTCAGAGGACCACAGGCTCGTGTTGCCCAACAAGGATTGAAATGGCTTACCGAAAACCGCCAATCTCACACCAAGAGCATTAAATTTTTAGGCACTCCAAGTGAATTGCTAGAGCAAGCCCTGCTCGTGCAAATGCAAGCCGAGCAGCATTTAATGGAAAGCGGCCTGACCATGCTGGCCAGTATCGGCAGTACCGCACCATTTGTCGGTCTATTTGGGACAGTATTCGGCATCATGCACGCTATGCATCAAATCACTGAAAGCGGTTCGTCCAGTTTAGATGTCGTCGCAGGCCCTATTGGTGATGCGCTGGTCGCCACGGCAATCGGTATTGCGGTCGCTGTACCAGCGGTGTTGGCGTATAACTTTTTATTGCGCCGCGTCAAACTACAACGTGCCGGACTAGAAAACTTCGTGACCAGTTTTATGCACGTTGCGTTAAGTTCGAACATTAAAGATTAAGGAACGCCCATGGCTTTTAAAACTCAATCGGAAAACGAAGATGCAATGAGCGAGATTAACGTCACGCCGCTTGTTGATGTCATGCTGGTATTAGTCATTATTTTATTAGTCACTGCGCCGTTACTAACGCAATCGGTACATGTGACGTTACCGAAAACTACCGAAACCACGGCAAATGTGACTGAGCAACCATTACAACTCGGCATTAACGAGCAAGGTGTAATAACCCTTAATAAACAGCCCATCGAGAATCTGGCCGCATTAGAAACAACCCTAAAAAACAAGCTTGTCAAAAACCCTGAGGTTGCTTTGCATTTATATGCCGACAAAAGTGTGATCTACGAAAAACTCGCTGCAGTCATGGCCACTGTGCAGCATGCGGGCATTGCTAAAATTGCCTTTGTTACTGTCGAGCAATAACGTTGCACCCTGTTTACAAGTCCATGAGCAACTTCGCATTGGCTGGATAAACCTATTTAACCTGTCGAAATTATTGGCAACTTTATTACTACAAGCAGACATTTATGGAATTTTTTACCCAGCTATTTGATTTTTTTATACACCTCAATGCGCATCTTGCCGATATTTTGGCGCACTACGGCACATTAACTTACGCCCTATTATTTTTGATTATTTTTTGTGAGACCGGCTTGATAGTCATGCCGTTTCTGCCAGGTGATTCCCTGCTGTTTGCAGTTGGCGCGTTGGGTGCCAGCACCGGACAACTGGATGTTTATCTGTTGATTCCGCTGTTAATCGTTGCCGCGTTGGCTGGCGACAATCTTAATTATGTCACCGGCAAATTTTTCGGTACCAAGATTAAATCACGCGAACGAATAGGTTTTTTCAAACAGGAATATATCGAGCAGACAGAAAACTATTATCAAAAACACGGCGGTAGAACCGTGATTATTGCCCGGTTTATACCCATCATCAGAACTGTTGCGCCTTTTGTGGCGGGTGCCGGCAAAATGCACTATCCGCGCTACTTGCTTTTTTGCATCACTGGCGCATGTTTATGGGTAGGTGGGCTTATAACGCTTGGCTTTCAATTCGGCAATCTCGAACTGGTCCAAAAGAATTTTGAACTGGTCGTTTTAGGTATTGTAGGTGTGTCATTCTTGCCTGTGTTGCATCAACTTTGGCAGGGAATGCGGGCAAAAAATTAGGTATTTGCAGCATTACCCGCCATTCAAATATTCTCAAATAGTAATTTTTGAAAACTATCAATTTTCAGCTCACCTTTAAAACATGTCCACAAACCAAAATCATTCTAAACAGCAAGTAGCCGGTCTGGCATTAGGTGCGATCGGCGTGGTATTCGGCGACATCGGCACCAGTCCTTTATATGCTCTTAAGGAAGTATTTCACGGTGGCGTGCCTATCGATAAGCTCCATGTGCTTGGCGTACTATCGCTGATTTTTTGGTCGTTAACACTGGTAGTCACCACCAAATACGCGATATTCATCATGCGCGCCGACAACAAAGGCGAAGGTGGCATCATGGCTCTGATGGCGCTGGCACTACACGGTTCCAAAGACAATCCAGGTAGGATGCGCTTTATCGTCATCATCGGCTTGCTCGGCGCCGCATTATTCTATGGTGACGGTATGATCACACCCGCCATTTCGGTACTTAGCGCAGTCGAAGGCCTAAAAGTTGTCTCTCCTAAGTTAGAGCATTATGTACTGCCCATTACTATCGCTGTATTGAGCGTTATGTTTATTGTGCAAGCCAAGGGCACCGGCGCAGTTGGCAAAATGTTCGCGCCGATTATGTGTTTCTGGTTTGGCTCGCTGGGGGTTATGGGGGTTATCAATATCGTAGAAGACCCCAGCGTTTTGATGGCTGTTAACCCTTATTACGGAGTGCATTTACTGTTTGAATTGGGTTGGCACGGCTTCCTAATTATGGGTGCGGTAGTGTTGGCAATTACCGGCGCTGAAGCCTTGTATGCAGATATGGGCCATTTCGGTCTCAAACCGATTCGCTATGCTTGGTTCGGCTTTGTATTTCCGGCATTGCTGCTCAATTATTTTGGACAAGGTGCACTGTTGATCGGACATCCCGAAGCAATACAAAATCCATTCTATTTACTCGCCCCGACCTGGGCGTTGTACCCTTTATTGGTTCTATCGACGCTGGCAACAGTAATCGCCTCGCAAGCAGTCATCTCGGGAGCGTTTTCAGTGACACGCCAAGCGATACAATTAGGTTACTGCCCACGTATGAATATTGTTCACACCTCGGGCGATGAAATGGGGCAAGTCTATATCCCTGTGGTCAACTGGCTGCTTATGGTCTCCGTATTTGTGTTGGTACTGAGCTTTCAATCTTCATCTGCCTTGGCTTCAGCCTATGGCATCGCCGTCACTGGCACCATGATTGTTGATACCGTCTTAGCGTTCATTGTTATTCAGGCCCTATGGCACTGGACAAAATTCACCAGCATTACCTTTTTGACGATTTTTTTAGTGATCGACTTCCTGTTTCTTTCAGCCAACAGCCTAAAAATCCCATCAGGCGGTTGGTTGCCATTAGTCGTCGGAGCTGTATTGTTTTTGATACTAACCACGTGGATCAAAGGACGAGAATTATTGACAGGTTATCTGGATGATCGGCGGATATTGTTCGAAGAACTGGGCGAAAAACTGAAAGCTGAGCCATTGGCAACCGTCCCAGGTTCAGCTATTTATTTAGCTAGAAGCTTGCACGGTGTGCCGCAGGTATTTCTGCATAATCTCGAACATAATCATGTTTTGCATCAGCAAATCATCGTCCTGACAATTGTTACCACCGAAGAACCTTATGTTAACGAAGCCCACCGAGTCAAAATACGTGAATTTGGTCAAGACAGAACTTACTACCGCGTAAAACTTTACTTCGGCTTTAAGCAAACACCTGATGTACGCCGCGCTCTTGAACTATGTGCACAAGAAGGATTGCCTATCGATCCCAAAGAAGTGTCATTTTTTGTCGGCAGTGAGCGGCTATCATTCCGCAACAAAAGCCCGATGCCGAAATGGCGAAGACCCATCTTCAGGTTTTTATTCCACAACGCATCGAGCCCGATAGAGTTTTTCAAAATCCCTGTCGACCAAGTGATTGAGCTGGGTATTCGTATTGAACTTTAAGGGCGTAGACTTCATTTAAACCTGACTGCTTGTTCTATAGAATAGCCCGACGAATACAATCCCATTATTATCAATAAATGGAATTGCCGCTTCAGCTCATACTATGCGTTGATTGCTCAAACAGTTAAGTAAGGTGATAGCAAGAACAGTAATGGCGATAAAAATCTTAACCTTTTTAAAAACCGATATTTGGTCGCTACCAGAGCACCAACAGCCTGTTGTTACAGCTGCTTTCGTAAAATCGCTGAAAATAGCGTTATTAGCTTATCAAGGCTTCACAAAAGATCTCTGCCCGTTACGCGCCTCCGCACTCACACTTTATACCTTGCTCGCTGTTGTGCCTGTCATAGCCATGTTGTTTGGGATTGCGAAAGGCTTTGGTCTTGAAGCAATGCTCCAACAGCAGTTACTTGAGCAAATACCGCATCAAGATACTACCGTACTGACGTTAATCAGCTTTGCCCAAAATCTGCTCAACAGCACTAAAGGTGAAGTGGTGGCGGGCATTGGCGTAGTGGTATTGCTGTGGTCGGTAATACATATGATTGGCAATATTGAGGAGTCGTTTAATTATATTTGGAAAATAAATAAAGGCAGGTCTTTTTCTCGAAAACTAAGCGATTACCTATCATTAATGTTATTAGCGCCAGTATTATTAATAATTGCAAGTAGTATTACCGTTTTTTTAAATACTAAAGTAACCTGGCTAACCAAGGTAATTACCTTACCTAAATTTGGTGAAAGTTTATTGATTGGCGCCTTAAGTTATTCGCCGTTATTACTAATGTCTGGTTTGTTCGCAATTACTTATATTTTTATGCCTAATCATAAAATTAGTTATAAAGCCGGTATTATTGCGGGTGTTGTAACGGGGATTTTGTATCATCTTTTACAGTGGCTTTATTTAAGCCTTCAGTTTGGCGTATCTAGCTACAACGCGGTCTACGGAAGCTTTGCCGCGCTGCCGTTATTTGTAGTTTGGGTACAAATAGCTTGGATGATTGTCCTGTTAGGTTGTGAAATCGCTTTTTATTTTCAAAATTACGAAAGTCATCGACATAATTATGACTATTCCGAATTTAGCTTTTCTTTTAAAAAGATTATTGCCTTACAAATTACCCATTTAATTATTAAGAATCTTGTCAAATTGGATAATCCTTTAACCGCCGAAAAAATCGCTTTAAAATTGTTAATTTCAGTCGCCGTTGTGCAACGGCTGTTAGAATTTTTAGTGACTAGTCATATTATTATTGAATTAAAAACTGAAGAAAATGAAGATGTTTACTTACCCGCTGTAGATATTAATATCTTAACCGTTGCCTATGTGATTAATGCGCTGGAACTATGCGGACAGAACAGCCTTCCGGACATTAAACAGGAAAAATTATATGTCAATATGCTTAATAATTTAGGAAAATGGCTGGAAACTTCAGAGCAAAATCGTTTGCTTAAAGACATTTAAACAATCTACTTACAATACTTATTAAGGATTATTGATATGCAAGTTCAAGACTATTTGCCGTTTTTTCAAAGTTTAGCGCTCAAATACTACCAATTCACTCTTGAAAATCCCGCTTATGCTGCCTGCCTAGCGGCCGCAGTGTGGTTACTAACCACCATTTTTTATAGCATCAGAATCGGCTTCTTAAACGGTCGTAACCGTCGCAATATCAAAGCCCTGCTCGATACACAAAATGCCTTGGCTACTGCCGAACAACAAATTCAGCAATTACAAGCTGAACTAACTGCCGCCAATGAACAAGTCGAACAAAGCAAAGCTGAATCCGAACAACTGGTACAGCGTGCAACAACATTGCAATCGCGACTCTCTTGGTTCGACAATCAATTATCGGAAAGCATCGGCGCACTGACCACTAACGCTGACTTAAGCGAACAATTCTCGCCGAACGCAACGGGGCTAGAGACAGAAGATTTGTGGCAACGCTACAGCGCAATCAACAAACAATTAAGTGCCAATTTGGCAGCGGAACGAAAAACCAACAACGAATTGCAACAAGCCTTTAAAGTTGAGACCGCAAAATTAGCCGAAAAAGATCAACTGCTGCAAACCCTGCAAATTCGTGTCGATAGTCAAAGCCAACAACTTGCTCAATTGGAATTGACAGTTGCCGAACACAAAACCCAGTTGGCGCAGCAAGAAGAAAGCGCACAACAGCGCATTTTGGAAACCGAAGCAAAACACCAAGCCGATTTAGCGCGTCTTGCGTCGTTGGAGCAGCAGTCAGTTGATTTAAGCCAAGCTAAACAGCAGCAAACTCAATTACAAGAAACGTTAAACGCACAAAATGCAGTAATTGCCCAACTTGAAGAAGCCAAAGCGGTCGAAATAAAAGCAGTAGAACCTCAAGCAGTGTTCCTGGCTCCTGAGCCACAACAGCAAGCGCCTATCGAACCAACAATTTCACCCGTACAGGAACCGATTATTAGCAAAGTTGTGGTACCAGAACCGGCAATAATTGTCGCCGAGACACCAAAACCACAACCAATCAAAACCCCAGAAAAAGATACGGCTGGCGTGGGTGGGAAATTTAAAAGTTTCTTTTCCAGTGCCAAGCAAAAAATTGACAAACTGGACAGCAAACTCGTCGAGCAAAACATTCCTACACCGCCGGAAGCACCCGTTCAAATCGAACAAATCAATCCTGAGCCTCAAGTTTTGGCGGCAGAAACACCGGTGATAGCTCAACCAGTGGTTGCAAACGTTACCTATCAACCGGAAACTGCTGTTAAAGAAGCTGTGGTTGCGCCAGCACAAGAGCAGACAAATTCATTTGCCGCGGCGAAAACATGGTCTGACGAAACCACGTTAACCTTAAGTGGCAGACCACCTCAAGCGGTTACGGCCAAAGTTGAACCACAACCTGCCAAAGCTTCAGTAAGTGCAATCGACACAGACAATGAACCAACCAGCAAACTTAAAAATCTGTTTAGCAAATTTAAACGTAAATCTTAATTGGGACGCTTGGGTTACAACAATCATGTGAACCCAGCCATTTTGATTGTTAATCATCAATTTTAAAAATAGTAGGTCGGCTTGCCCAATGCGGCTGACCTGCTTATCAGCCAGCAGAAGCAAAGCAGAAACTGTTGCTGTATCAACACAAAAAGCTATTATCAACATCCTAGCTTTACATACCACTATCTGTATTACCAAGCTCTAAGCCCCTTCCTGCCCGGTTAAATTCAGCTGGCATGCCGTTTGCTTTGCTTTAGGTTGTTATTTCTAGTTTTATTTCTCTACCTAGAAAACCTAAGGAGGTTTCATGCGTAAATCAATACCTACATCGGTGGTCGGTTTGACCATTGCTTTAACTGCGTTCGGTTCTGTTGCTGTGCAAGCCCAAGGCTTGCAAGAAGCAAGCGAAGCCGCTGGCGTTGCCAAACTTAAATCCATTGAATTTTCCGGCACCGGCAACTGGTTTCAGTTTGGTCAAGCCCCTAATCCAACTTCAGCCTGGCCAGCATTCGACGTCAAAAACTATATCGCCGACATTAACTACGAAACCGCCAGTGCGCGAGTACAGTATCTTCGCAGCCAAGTCGTCGAAGCCGGTCGTGCTCGCCCAGCACCTGTTGAGCAACGCGGTATCCAATTTATTAGCGGCAGCACAGCCTGGAACGAGTCTATTACCGGTAATTCGGAAACCCAACAACCAGCAGCGGTTGAAGAACGCGCCGCAGAAATTTGGTCAACCCCCCAAGGCTTCTTAAAAGCAGCAGAA
>Ga0208626_1000623_pt1 | contig 10839 bp, 6 predicted proteins | sample LakWasMet10_HOW4_2_FD_183860 | JGI IMG/M metagenome (GOLD analysis project Ga0208626, IMG submission 183860) | Freshwater sediment methanotrophic microbial communities from Lake Washington under simulated oxygen tension - Sediment Metagenome... | ecosystem: Environmental > Aquatic > Freshwater >... | reverse complement strand
AGCGGCTCCAGCCAGTTGGCCAGGCGCACGGTGGCCTCTTCGGTGACGCGTCCTTCCTTGAGCCACTGGGCCGTGCGCTGCACCAGGCGGAACAGGCGGCCCCGCGCTTCGTCACGCAGCCCGGCCACGCGCGGGTGGTTGCGCCACTCGGCCACCCGCTCGCGAAAGCCCGGCGGCAGTTGCTCCAGCAGGCCTTCCAGCTCTGGAGGCGGCGGTGCTGCCGCCCGGGGGCCGCCACAGCCGCCACCACTGCACTGTTTTTTTCCGTTGCCACCCAGCAGGGTGTCGAACTCCTGGGCCACCAGCTCGCGGTGGGCATCCAACTCGTGCAGGAAAGCGCAGCAGTCCTTGTAGCCCAGTGTGCTGGCGATCCAGGCCAGGTCGTCGTCGCGCGTGGGCAGCACGTGGGTCTGCTGGTCGTCCAGGTACTGTATGCGGTGCTCCACCCGGCGCAGGAACACATACGCCCGGGCCAGCGCGTCGGCGGTCTCCTGCGGCATGAGGCCCGCATGGGCCAGGCGCTGCAGCGCATCGAGTGTGGGGCGGCGGCGCAGCTCGGGGAACTGCCCGCCCCGTACCACCTGCAGCAACTGCACGGTGAATTCGATCTCGCGGATGCCGCCGCGCGAGAGCTTGACGTCGTTGGCGCGCTCGGGGTGCCCGGCGCTGCGTTTGGAGGCATGGTCCCGGATCTGGCTGTGCAGCGAGCGCAGTGCGTCGAACACGCTGTAGTCCAGGTAGCGGCGGAACACAAACGGCAGTACCACGCCACGCAATGCCTGCACTTCGGGCCGACCTATGCAGTCGCGCGGGGCGACCACACGGCTTTTGAGCCAGGCAAAACGCTCCCATTCGCGGCCCTGCACCTGCAGGTATTCCTCCAGCGCTGCCAGGGACACCGATGCTGGACCCGAGTTGCCGTTGGGCCGCAGGGCGAGGTCCACCCGAAAGACAAAACCGTGCTCGGTGGTGTCGCCCACCAGGCTGTAAATGGCCTTGACGGCGCGCGCAAAGTATTCGTGGTTGGAGATGCGGCCCCGGCCATCCGGTGTGCCAGCGGTCTCGCCATCGTGCTCGTACACATATATGAGGTCGATGTCGCTGGAGACATTGAGCTCGCGGGCACCCAGCTTGCCCATGCCGATGATCCACAGCTGCACGGCCTGGCCCTGTGGGCCGCGCGGGGCGCCATGGCGCTCGTCGAGTTCTCGGCGCGCCTGTTGGCAGGCGCGGTCCAGGGCCAGCTCGGCCAGTTCGGTGACTGCCCGGGTGATATCGGCCAGCGGCGTCTGCGCTTCGCAGTCGAGCTGGATGAGCCGCTCCATGACCAGCTGGCGCAACACGCGCAGCGCGGTGCCGGTGTCGCAGCCGCGCGCACACAGTGCCTCGTAGGCCTGCTCCATGGTGGCGAGCACCGGCACGCCCGGTGGCAGCAGGAGCAGGTCGTTCGCGTAGCGGCGGTGCAGGCGCTGGTAGAAGCGGGAATGCTCAGCCAGGGGCCCCTCCGGCAGGGGCTGATGGCAGCGGGGGTCAGACAGAGAAGGATGCATGGCAGCCACAGCCGGATGTTGGACGGGGAGCGGGGTGCTGGGCTGGGCGCCCGGCCGCGTACAAAAGGTCACTGGGCGCGCGGGTCGCGAGTGAACCCACGCCAGGGCTGCGGGTCATAATTCCTGCCACTTTCCATCTCACCATGATCGATCCCACCTCGCACCCCTCACGCCTGCTGAAAATAGTCGCAGGTTTTGCGCGGTGGTCGCTGGGCTTGTTGCTCGCCTTCTGGCTGCTGCTGACCATCGCATGGGGGGCTCTTCATGGCTGGATTGTGCCGCGAATTGGTGATTTCCGCCCACAGTTGCAGGCGCAGGCCGCACGGGTATTGGGGGTTCCTGTGCAGATCGGCGCCATCGTGGCCCGCACCGAGGGGTTGATCCCTTCCATTGAACTCTCCGACGTGGCGTTGCTGGATGCATCGGGACGCACTGCGCTGCACCTGCCCCGGGTGGTGGTGGCGCTGTCGCCGCGCTCGCTGCTGCAATGGGGGTTCGAGCAGCTTTACATCGAAGGCCCTGACCTGGATGTGCGCCGGGCGAGCGACGGGCGCATCTATGTGGCTGGGCTGGAGTTTGCCCAGAACCAGGGCGACAGCAGCGCGGCGGCGGACTGGTTGTTCTCGCAGGGCGAGGTGTACATCAAAGACGGAACGGTACGCTGGACCGATGAGCAGCGCGGCGCTCCGGAGCTGGCGCTGGAAAAGGTGGACCTGGTTTTACGCAATGGCAACTGGCGCCACAACCTCCGGGTGGACGCCACACCGCCGCCGGAATGGGGTGACCGTTTCACCCTGGTGGGTTTGTTTCGCGCGCCGCTGCTGCGCGCCCGCGATGGCAACTGGAAGCACTGGAGCGGGCAGGTGTTTGCCCATTTCACGCGGGTGGATGTGTCGCACCTGCGGCACCACGCCGATGTGGGCATCGAGGTGGCGCAGGGCCGGGGCGCGCTGCGGGCCTGGGCCGATGTGCGCAGCGGGCAGGTGGTGGGTGGCACGGCCGACCTTGCGCTGGCCGATGTCAACACCACCCTGGCCTCTGATTTGCGTCCGTTGGTGTTGCCCTCCATCCAGGGTCGTCTGGGGGGGCGCCGTTTGACGGGTGGCTTTGAGTTCTCGACGCAGGCGCTGCAGTTCCAGACCGATGATGGCCTGACCTGGCCGGGTGGCAACCTGCGGTTGGTGCACACCGATGCCAGCGGCAAAGCCCCGGAGCAAGGCGAGCTGCGCGCCGACCGGCTGGACCTTGCTGCCCTCGCGCAGGTGGCCAGCCGCCTGCCGCTGGGGACAGCCGCTCATGATGCATTGCGCACCTACACGCCCCAAGGGTTGGTGGACGAGATCCAGGCCAGCTGGAAAGGTCCGCTGGATGCGTTGCAGCAGTACCAGGTCAAGGGACGTATTCAGGGGCTGGCACTGGCGGGTGCCACCGATGGCTCGGCCCCTGACCACCTGGGGCTGCGCGGTGCGAACGTGGACATCGACATGACGCAGGCAGGGGGCAAGGCTGCGCTGACCATGGCGTCGGGTGCGCTGGTGCTGCCAGGGGTGTTCGAGGAACCCGTCCTGCCGCTGGACCGGCTCAGCGCCGATGTGCGCTGGCAGCTGGACGGCGGCCGCATCGCCGTGCAGGCCAATGACGTGCAGTTCGCCAACGCCGATGCCCAAGGGGATGCGCGTGCCACCTGGCACACCAGCGACGCAGCCAAGGCGCCCCACCGGTCGCGTTTTCCAGGCGTGCTGGACCTCACGGGCACGCTGCACCGTGCCGACGGCACCCGGGTGCATCGCTACCTTCCCTTGTCTATCCCCGCCGATTCGCGCCACTATGTGCGCGATGCGGTGGTGGCCGGCAACGCCAGCAATGTGCAGTTCCGCGTCAAGGGCGATCTGCACGACCTGCCCTTCAACGACCCCAAGCAGGGCGAATTCCGCATCGCGGCGCGCGTCAAGGACGTCACATATGCCTACGTACCTACCGCGCTGCAGCCTGCGGGGGCCTTGCCCTGGCCTGCGTTGACCGACCTGAGCGGCGAGCTGATTTTTGAGCGCTCGTCCATGCAGGTGCGCGGCGCCAGTGGCGGCTTTGCGGGCAGCAAGGGCTTGCGGCTGTCCAAGGTCGAAGCGCGCATACCAGACCTGGCGCACACCGTGGTGGGCGTCAGTGCCGACGCACGCGGCCCGCTGGCAGAGCTGCTGACGCTCATGGCCACCTCGCCGCTCGGGCGCATGACAGGCAACGCCCTGGAGCAGGCCAGTGGCACGGGTAACGCCGACTTCCAGCTGCGGCTGAGCCTGCCCATCAGCGACATCAACAAGTCCAAGGTGCAGGGCAGCGTCACTTTGGCAGGCAATGAGCTGCGCATCACGCCCGACACCCCCGCACTCACCCGCGTGCGGGGCGCCGTGCAGTTCAGTGAGACCGGGTTTTCGCTGTCCAATGTGCAGGCCCTGGCGCTGGGCGGCCCGGTACGGCTGGAGGGGGGCATGCGCGCGCTGGCGGCCAATGCCCCTGCCACCGAGTCGGCGGTGCAGATCCGTGCGCAGGGCACCGCCACGGCCGAAGGGCTGCAGCAAACCCCGCAGCTGGGCATGTTGTCGCAACTGGCACGCCGGGCCACTGGCAGCGCGCCGTACACGCTGGCCCTGTCCTTTCGCCGGGGTGTGCCCGAGCTGCAGGTCAACACCAGCCTGCAGGGCCTGGCACTGGCCCTGCCGCCCCCGCTGGGCAAGGCGGCGGACAGCGGCCTGCCCTTGCGTTTCGAGAACCAGGTGGCGCGCGAATCGCTGGTGGGTCTGGCGAGCAACAACGGCAGTGGGAGCAGCAATGCCAACGGCCTCAGTGCCCCCCCGCTGCGGGACCAGATCACGCTGGATCTGGGTTCACTCGGCTTGGCCACCTACCTGCGCGACCTGAGCGGCCCTCAGCCGCGCGTGTTGCGGGGCGCAATTGGTGTCGGCCTGAGCAACGGCGAGTCAGCCCCCATGCCTGCGCAGGGCGTGGCTGCCAACATCAGCCAGGGCAAGCTGGACGTGGACGCCTGGGACGAGGTGCTCACCCGGGCCACTGCGGCCGAACCCGCCACCCGCAGCCCCGCAGCGGCGACCGCGCCTGCCGGGCAGGCCGTGGCCCAAGACTACCTGCCCACCACCCTGGCACTGCGTGCGCGTGAACTCACGTTGCAGGGCCGCACGCTGCACAACGTGGTGGCGGGTGCGCTGCGCGACGGCACCACCTGGCGTGCCAACCTCGATGCCACAGAACTCAACGGCTACCTCGAATACCGCCCGCCCGGATCGCCCGAGTTCAGCAACGGCCGCTTGTTTGCCCGTCTGTCGCGTGTGAACATGCCGCAAAGCGACGTGACCCAGGTCGAAGAACTGCTCAACGAGCAACCGGGCAACCTGCCTGCGCTGGACATCGTGGTGGAAGATTTCGAGCTGCGGGGCAAGCGGCTGGGACGGGTGGAGATGGAGGCCCAGAACCGGGGTGGCGAGGGGGTGCAGCGCGAATGGCGTCTGTCCAAGTTCAACATCACGGCGCCCGAGGCCGCTTTCACTGCCAACGGCAACTGGGCGGTGCTCAATGCCGCCACTGCAGGCCCCCGCTCTGCAGAACGGCGTACGGTGCTGAGCTTCAAGCTCGATATCCGCGATTCGGGCGATCTGCTGGCCCGCCTCGGTATGGCCAACGTGGTGCGGCGTGGCAAGGGCCGCATGGAAGGGCAGGTGGGCTGGATTGGCGCGCCCTTCAGCCCCGACTACCGCACCATGACCGGGCAGATCAACCTGAATGTCGAATCCGGCCAGTTTCTGAAGGCTGATCCTGGCTTGGCCAAACTGCTGGGCGTACTCAGTCTGCAATCGCTGCCGCGCCGCCTGACTCTGGATTTCCGCGATGTGTTCAGCGAAGGATTTGCGTTCGATTTCGTGCGCGGTGATGTGCGCATTGAGCGCGGTGTGGCCACCACCAACAACCTGCAGATGAAAGGCGTCAATGCGGCTGTGCTGATGGAAGGCAGCGCCAATATTGACCAGGAGACGCAGGACCTGCGTGTGGTGGTGGTGCCCGAGATCAATGCCATGACTGCATCGCTTGTGGCCACGGCCATCAACCCGGTGATTGGGTTGGGCAGTTTTTTGGCGCAGGTGTTTTTGCGTGGCCCGCTCATCGAGGCTGCCACTCAGGAGTTCCGCATCGATGGCACCTGGACCGACCCGCGGGTGGTGCGCGTGGCCCGGCGCGGGCGCGAGTCGAGCCCCGCCACCGAAGCGACGCCCCGCGCCAGCCCACCCACCAAGACCGGAGAACCTTCATGAAAGTCGCTGCCATCCAGATGGTGTCTGGCACTGCCCTGGACGGCAACCTGCGCGTTGCGCGCGAGCTGCTGGAACAGGCTGCGCAGGGCGGCGCCGAACTGACCGTGCTGCCTGAGTATTTTTGCCTGATGGGGCACAAGGACACCGACAAGCTGGCGCTGCGAGAGACCGCCGGTTCTGGTGTGATCCAGCAATTTCTGGCCGACACCGCGCGCTCGCTGCAGATGTGGATCGTGGGCGGCACGCTGCCGTTGGCCACGGATGTGCCGGACCGGGTGCGCAACTCCACACTGGTCTTTGACCCGGAGGGTGCCTGCGTTGCGCGCTACGACAAGATCCACCTCTTTCGCTTCAGCGACGGCGCAGTGCAGTACGACGAAGGCCGGGTCATAGAAGCCGGCGACACGCCCGTGCACTTTGATGTGCAAGCCCGGAATGGGCGGCGCTGGCGCGTGGGGCTGTCCGTGTGCTACGACCTGCGCTTTCCGGAGCTGTACCGTGCGCACGCACTCGCTGGTGCCGACCTGTTGCTGGTGCCCAGCGCCTTCACTCGCACCACGGGACAGGCGCACTGGGAGGTCCTGCTGCGCGCCCGCGCGGTGGAAAACCTGGCCTATGTGCTGGCTCCTGCTCAAGGCGGTGTGCACGCCAACGGCCGCCACACCTGGGGCCACAGCATGCTGGTGGACCCCTGGGGCGACATCGTCGCGCAGCGCGATCAGGGCGCTGGCGTGGTCACCGGCGAGCTGGACGCGCAACGCTTGGGTGCCATGCGTGCCCAGCTGCCCGCATTGACCCACCGCGTACTGTGACGGCCGTCCCTGTCAAACGCACCCTGTTGCAGCGCTGGCGTGGCGCCTGGCGGCGCTGGTCGTTGTGGACTGCGCTGGTGCTGCTCGTGGTGTCCATGCTGGCCACCATGGTGTGGCTGGCCGGGCGCTACGAAGCCAGCCAGGTGCAGACCCGCCTGGAGCGCGACACGGCCGACGCAGTCTCTGACATCCGCACGGCGCTGACGCACAACGTGCAGAGCCTGCAGGCACTGCCCAGCGACAACCCTAGCCAGCTGGCCTGGGAGGTCGATGCCTCTGAGCTGCTGCGCAACCGGCGTGAGCTGGTGCGCATTGAGCTGCGCGACGCCAACCTGCGCATGCGCACCCATGTGCAGTCGCCCTACCGCCCGGTGGCCTGGGACATGCGGCTGCGCGACAGCGGCCAGTCGGACCTCACCATCGCCTGCGCTAACGCGCGTCGCCTCGGAGGGCCTGCGTACTCCAGCAGCTACTTTCAGCCCCATGGGGATGGCCTGGGCTCGGAGATGATGGAGCTGTGTGTTCCGCTGTCCGCCAGCGGCCGCACCATTGGGTATTTGGTAGCCACCTATGCGTTGCAGGACATCCTGGCCAATCTGGTGGGACATAACCTTACGCGCAGCCAGGAGGCTTCATTCACCGAGGCCGATGGCACACGACTGGCCGTGCTGGGTGCGGCGCGACGGGGCTCGCGCATGTTCTCGGCACAGCACCTGCTGGACTTGCCGGGCGGCACGCTGGTGCTGCGCATGGACAGCTGGCACAGCGCACCCAGCCTGTTCCCCAATGTGCTGACAGCCCTGGTGACGGCCATGTCGATTGCGCTGGTGACGGTGATGGTGGTGCTGGTGCGCGACAACCGCCGCCGCCTGCGCGCCGAGCGCGACCTGGCCGATGCGCTGGCCTTTCGCAAGGCGATGGAGGACTCGCTGGTCACCGGGCTGCGCGCGCGCGACCTGGAGGGACGCATCACCTACGTCAACCCGGCCTTCTGCGAGATGGTGGGCTTCAGCCCGCAGGAGCTGCTGGGCCTGAGCATGTCGGCCCCCTACTGGCCGCCCGAGCGTGTGGAGGAATACCAGCAGCGCCAGGCCATCCGCTTTGCAGGCACCATGCCGCCGCGCGAGGGGTTTGAGTCCGAGTTCATGCGCAAGGACGGCACGCGGTTTCCGGTACTGATCATCGAGGCCCCGCTCATCAACGCCCAAGGCCAGCACACAGGCTGGATGAGCGCGTTTCTGGACATCAGCGAGCAGCGCCGGGTCGAGGAGCTGTCGCGCGCCTCGCAGGAGCGGCTGCAGGCCACTGCGCGGCTGGCCACAGTGGGTGAGATGGCGTCTTTGCTCAGCCACGAACTCAACCAGCCGCTGGCCGCCATCTCCAGCTATGCCAATGGTTCCATCAACCTGCTGGAACATGCCACGCCAGTGACGGCGTCTGCCCCCGAGTCCGATGCGCTGGAGGATGTGCGCATGGCCATGCGCCAGATTGCCCGCCAGGCCGAGCGCGCGGGCCGTGTGATCAAAAGCGTTCACGACTTCGTCCGGCGCCGTGACCAGGCCCGTGAGGCCGTGCACGCGCAGCAATTGCTCGATGCCATCCTGCCGCTGGTAAGCCTGCAGGCCCGCAAACTGGGCGTGCGCGTCAACACGTCGGTGGAGCAGGGCCTGGCGCCCGCGCTGTGTGACCGTACGATGGTGGAGCAGGTCCTGCTGAACCTGGCGCGCAATGCCATGCAGGCCATGGACGACCCCAGTGTGCGCACGCGCGTGCTGGATATCCGGGTGCGGCGTGCTGCCTCGAATCCGCACAATGGCTGGATCGAATTTGCGGTAACCGATGTGGGAACCGGGATTCCCCCTGAGGTCGCAGAAAGGCTGTTCACCCCGTTCTTCACCACCCGCCCGGAGGGCATGGGGCTGGGGCTGAGCATGTGCCGCACGGTCATCGAACAGCACGGCGGTTTTCTCGGATTTGCGCCGAATGAGCCACGTGGTACGGTATTCACCTTTACGCTGCCCGTGAATAATGGAACCACTCCGTGAGGTACGTTACAACGGCCAGCGCTCGGGCCGGGGTGGTTTCATCGTCAGCGCGTGACCGACATTGCAATGGACAACTGAACTGATCTATGGAGCCCATCACCAACGCCACCGTGTACATCGTGGACGATGACGCCAGCGTGCGCGAGGCGCTGGCGTGGTTGCTACGCTCGCGCAGACTGCCCAGCGAATCCTTTGATTCGGCCGAAGCCTTTGACGCCATGCTGCAGAAGCGGCCTCCCCAGCGACAGCCCTGCTGCCTGCTGCTGGATGTGCGCATGCCGGGCATGAGTGGTCTGGCACTGTTTGACGTGCTGGCCGCACGTGGGGATCTGTCCACCATGCCCGTGATCTTTCTCACGGGCCACGCCGACGTGCCCACCGCAGTGGACACCGTCAAGCGTGGTGCCTTTGATTTTTGCGAGAAGCCGTTTTCTGACAACGCGTTGGTGGACCGCATCGAGCAGGCGCTCGCGCAGTCGGCCGAGAGGCTGGCGCAGGTGCGCGAACGCAGCGACTTGCAGGTGCGACTGAGCGAGCTGACGGAGCGCGAGCGTGATGTGATGGACCTGGTGGTAGCCGGCCTGCCCAACAAGCTGATCGCTGACCAGCTCGATATCAGTGTGCGCACGGTCGAAGTCCACCGCTCACGGGTGTTCGACAAGATGCAGGTCAAGTCCGCCGTGGAGTTGGCCAACCTGCTGCGCACGGGACACTGAGCGCACCTGTCTGGCCTGGAGTTCGCAGTCCGGGCGGTCAGCCAGGTCAGCCTCGTGGTCGTTCACCCACAAAAATCTCGACCCGTCGGTTGCGCGCACGGCCTTCAGAGGTGTCGTTCGTGGCAATGGGGTACCGCTCGCCCAGACCTTCGATCACGATGCGGCGGCCATCCACGCCGCGCGCCGTCAAGTAGCTGCGGGTGCTGCCGGCGCGGTCCATCGACAGGGGGTTGTTGGTGGCATCGCTGCCTGTGCTGTCGGTGTGCCCCACGATGCGTACGTCAGTATTCGGGTTGTTGCGCAGGCCTGCGGCAAACTGGTCCAGTACCGGCGCGAAGTTGGGCTGGATGTCCGAGCGGCCCACGGCAAACGAGATGTCGCTGGGGATATTGAGCTTGAGCTGGTTGTCGGCCGTCTGGGTCACGGCGATGCCGGTGCCCTGGGTGGCCTGTTCCATCTCGCGTTTTTGGCGCTCCATGTTCTGCGACCAGATGTAGGTGCCGAGTGCCCCGACACCGGCGCCCACCACGGCGCCGGTCCCGGCGCTGCCGCCGGTGGCGGATCCGATGACCGCGCCTGCCAGCGCCCCAATGCCCGCTCCGGTGGCAGTGCGGCGCTGGGTGTCGTCCATGCTGGCGCATCCGGTGACCAGAACGATGGCGGCGGCAGCCCCGAGAATTTGAATGTGTGTGCGCATGTGTGTGCTCCTGGAAAATCGGTGGCGCTGGGTGGGCGGGCCTTGCACCCGCCGCGCTGCCGGAGCGTTATCGCGTCCCGTGCAGTGGCATCACCCAGCTCACGCCATCTTGGGGCCTGTGATGCGCATGCGACATCGGCACGCGGGCACATCGGTTGTAGGACAGTGCCGCCCCTGATTGGGGCTCATCGTCCGTTCAGGGTGATGGGGGCGGCGGTTTGTCGCTGTCGGTGGGCGGCGGGGCCTGGAGTTCGCCCCCCTTGCGGCCCGAGAACATGGTCCACCACACGATGGCCACCAGGACCACCAGCGCCAGCAGCGCTTCAAGCAAAATCAGCCCCATGAAATTGACACTCCTGCGCGTTGCTTTGACCGCACTGATTGTAGGAACGCTGGCCGCCTGCTCCACGCCCCCTGCCCCTGTCCCCGCACGCCCTGTGGGCACTCCTGCACCTCTGCCGCCCAGTGCGGCGGTGTTGCCGGGTGATACAGGCCCGCTGCCACCGCCCATGGCGCAGGCAAAAAGCCGCTGGATTCCCGTGCGCTGGGCTGAGCTGCCGGGCTTTACCGAAGATACATTGCACGAAGCCTGGAACGCGTGGATCAAAAGCTGCGAGCGGCCCCAGCCGCCCTTCACTGCGCTGTGCAGCGATGTGCGCCAGCTGAGCATTGCCACGGCCGATGAGCAGCGCGCCTGGCT
>Ga0208626_1000622_pt1 | contig 10842 bp, 7 predicted proteins | sample LakWasMet10_HOW4_2_FD_183860 | JGI IMG/M metagenome (GOLD analysis project Ga0208626, IMG submission 183860) | Freshwater sediment methanotrophic microbial communities from Lake Washington under simulated oxygen tension - Sediment Metagenome... | ecosystem: Environmental > Aquatic > Freshwater >... | reverse complement strand
GATCATACTAACAGTGGTCTTCATACTACAGTTGGTATTAATCACATCATTTGCCTGTGAATTAAATGTTACCGTAAATTCGGTGAACAAGACTTCTCGCTCTCATTTTTCAAAAATTGAAAAGAGTAAATTATTTTCAAGTTTGTCTACAAATGACGTTACGAGCGATCACGCTTCCGAAAATTTTTTTCATTGTAATCATTGTGAGGGGTGTTCGCATTTCTTATTAACGATTGATGATTTTTTTTCAATTAAGAGATTTAATAGGCTTTATAATCAGCATTTTTACTACAGTCTTATTTATAATCAGCCAGATTTATCTTTCCTAAGCAAGCCCCCCATCCACATATAATTTTTCTTTTTATTTTTTTCCATGAATTTTTAAAAACGGGAGTAAGCAAGTATGTTTGCAAATGTAATTATTTGTACGCTAACCATGATAGCATCAATTACAGCGGCAGAATCAGCTGTAAGATGTAGCAATCCATCAAATGCCAACGATCTATTAAAATGTATTCAAGAGAGTCATCCAGAAGTTGTTAGTGTAGAAAAAATTAACGAAGTATCCAACAAGATTGCTGACCAAGGGAGAGCGTGGAAAAATCCCGTAATTTCTTTTGAATCCTCGGGGGGGAGCAACTTAGGGAGTTCTGTCTTCGATAGTGAACTTCGATTATCTCAAGCAATAGAATTAACCGGACAGAGATCAGCACGGAGCAAGAGAGGGAAGGCATTAGGTGAGGCTTTCAAGGCCGATGGCCTTGGAAAAATTGAAGAAATTACTTTAACGGGAGTGAAGTCTTTATTCCGATTATCGCAATTAAAAGAGGAAGCGATTAAAATTGAAGAATCTATCTCTAAGTTCAAATATATAAAAAGCCAATATCAGGCTCGGCCAAGACTAAATCCGGAACAGGAAGCAACTTTGGGAATCATTCAAATGGCCATTAGTGAATTTGAATTTCGACTAAACCAAGCGAATACTGAAAGAAATGAACTTATAACCGAATTGATTGCATTTTCAAAACTTTCCAGAGCTCAAATTGAGACTAATCTACCAGCGTTGATAAAAAAATGGCCAGAGCTACCCAATCCATCTGGAGACTTAAAATCGGCCTTAATTTTAAAGTCAAAGGCGAATGCAGAGTTAGCTAAAAGTGAATTGGATGTCGCCAAAGCGGAGGCGTGGCCCGAGTTTACAGTAGACTTAATTGCTCAGAATAAAAAAGATGGATCTATACAATATCAAATGTTCGGAGCAGGGATCAGCCTGCCTTTGCCGATTTTTCAAACAAATCAGGGAGAAAAGTCTCTTAAAGCTGTTGAGTTTTCGAAAGCCCAAAATATCCATCAAGCCAATCTCAAAAAGCAGGAAGCTCTTTTGGAAATTTTATCTAATACTTATAAAACTTCCGTTAGTAATTTGAATAATACTCCATCAGACGACTCCATTGAACAAAAACACAAAAATGCTGAAAGATTATTTTCTCAAGGAATGATTTCAGGTCCGCTAATCGTTGAAACTCATAAGCAGATAATTGAGTACAGTCAAATACGAAATCAGGAAGAGTTGAAAGCAATTGAAGCCTTGTGGTCACTTTATATACTACAAGGAACTTTTTTAGATCAGAAAATATAAATAATTAGGGAGAAACAATGAATAAGTTAAAAATTCCTTTACTCATCGTATTTCTTGTTAATTCAAGTTTTGCTTATAGTGAAGAAAAAATTGCAGAAGCGAAAAACCATAAGGAACACGCCTCAGCTAAAAATGAAGAAAAACATGATGATCATGAGAAGTCTGAAAAAGAAGAAAATCATGCCGATCATCAGGAAAAAGGACATGAGGAAGAAAATTCAAATGTTGGAACCGACAAAGGAATTGTAAAAGCTGATGAAGAACAAGGTTTCATTCTGTCACCCGAAGCTTCAAAGAATTTCGAAATTAAAACAATAAAGCTCCATGGCGTTGGGCCGTGGACTGTACCGGTTTCAGCGAGAATGCTTTCAAAAGAAGAAGTAAATCTTTATCGAATCAGAAATGGTTTTATAAAAAGAATTGATTTCAAATTAATTTCAAAAAATGGTTCTTCTATCAAAATTATTTCTTCTGACTTAATTTCCGGAGATGAAGTTATCACTAATGGTGTTGGTTTTGTGAGGATTGCTGAACTAACTGCATTCGGAGGAGCTCCAGAAGGACATTCACATTAACAATAAGGCAAAGTTATGATTAATAAAATAATTCATTTTTCAGTGTACAACAGAATAGCTGTTCTGGCCTTGACGGCCGCAATTGCAATAGCAGGAATGTATTCATTCCAGCATCTTCCCATAGATGCAGTGCCAGATATCACTAACAATCAGGTTCAAATTAATACGGTTATTGAGGGGCTTGCTCCGGAAGAAATTGAACGCTCGATTACATTTCCGGTTGAATCGTCGATGAGGGGACTCGCGGGTGTTGAGCAAGTCAGAAGTATTACCCGTTTTGGTTTATCTCAAGTCACAGTAGTTTTTAAAGATGGTTTAGACATTTATCGTGCCCGACAAGTAGTATCAGAAAGATTACAGGGAGTACTTTCTGAATTACCAAAGGGAGCCAAAGCTGAATTGGGGCCAATATCAACTGGCCTAGGGGAAATATATCAATATTCTCTTGATGTAAAAAATCCGTCAACAGATAGCCAAGTAAGACTTAAGCAGCTCATGGATGTTAAAGCATTGCAAGACTGGTTTGTTAAACCAAGACTTTTAACAGTTGAAGGAGTCGCAGAAATTAACACTACAGGTGGATATGAAAAGCAATTTCACGTTCAACCCGATGTTAAGAAAATGGCTTCATTTGGAGTCCATTTCGATGAAATCGTGGAGGCGCTGGAAAAAGTTAACCAGAACGTTGGTGGAGGTTATGTTTCCCAAAGTGCGGAACAATTTCTCATCCAGGGAATTGGACTTTTTAATAGCATTGAAGACATAAAAAATGTTTCAGTAAAGCAACTCGATTCTTTTCGGATTATAAAGATTGGTGATATTGCACAAGTGGAATTGGGAAAAGAGTTGCGTACTGGATCTGCTACGGTTAATGGACATGAAGTCGTATTGGGAACTGCGATGATGCTTTTGGGCGAAAATAGCCGGAATGTTTCCACCAGAATTCAAGAAAAAGTAGAAGAAATTTCTAAAACATTACCTTCAGATTACGTTTTAAAGACTGTTTACAACAGATCTGATCTTGTGAATGCAACTCTTGGAACTGTTGAACACAACCTTATTATGGGGGCAACTCTGGTTATTGTTGTTCTTTTCGTCTTACTTGGTAATATTAGGGCCGCAATCATTACGGCATTTACAATCCCTTTAAGTTTACTGATGACGTTCTTAATTATGAAACCATTGGGCTTATCTGGGAACTTGATGAGTCTAGGTGCACTCGATTTTGGAATTATCGTTGATGGAACCGTAATTCTCATTGATAACTGTGTTCGGTTTATTCATGAAAAAACTAAACATCTTGGACGGAGGTTGACCAAAGCAGAACTGCAAAAAGCAGTTTATGATGCCACCGTGGAGGTTCGAGTTGCGGCTGGTTTTGGTGAGCTAATTGTTGTCGTTGTCTTCCTTCCCATTTTTGCGCTGGTTGGAGTTGAAGGCAAGATGTTCAGGCCTATGGCGGCTACTTTTGCAATTGCAGTTATTTCAGCATTGATGCTTTCTTTTACTACTGCTCCGGCAATGGCATCACTAATATTATCCAGAAATGCCGAAGACAAAGAGCCAAAATTTATGTTGTGGATTAAAAGAATCTACAGGCCCTTTTTAGAAGCTACCTTCTCATGGAAGAAATTTACAATTGGAGGTTCTGTTGGTGCAGTAGTAATTGGGGTTCTGTTGTTCTTGCGAAGTGGGGCTGAATTTTTACCTCAGCTCAGCGAAGGGTCATTTGCTTTTCACATGATCAGACCCGTTAATACCAGCCTTGAGCAATCAATTTCATTTCAAAGAAAAGCTGAAGAAGTGATTATGAGGTTTCCTGAAGTCGAAACTGTGTTCTCCAGGATAGGAACGAGTGAAGTTGCCACCGATCCAATGGGGGTGAATATTTCAGACACCTATATAATGCTAAAAGATAAATCTAAATGGCCTGAAGGCAAGGATGGTAGAAAACACACGTTTCAATCATTAGTTGCAGCTCTTATCGAAAAATTAGAAAAAGAAGTTCCGGGACAAAACTATCTTGCCTCGCAGCCCATTCAAATGCGTTTTAACGAATTGCTTGAAGGTACCAGAGCGGATGTTTCAATAAAAATTTTTGGACCGGATTTAAAAATAATAATGGATAAGGCAAAAGAAATTAAAGAACTAGTTTCAACAGTCGAAGGGGCGGGGGATGTTGAAGAGGATCTTGCCGGAACGAGTCCTGTTTTGAAAATTGAGCCTATTAATAATTCTGTTCATCGATACGGTGCGAGTACTGGAGACATACTTGATACGATATCAATTGCACTTGGGGGGAAAGAAGCGGGAACATTGTTTGAAAATGAAAAAAAGTTTCCAATTGTAGTTAGATTGGCCGAAAGTGACAGATCGGATCTTGAAACGATTAAAAGTTTACCAGTGGGAATCGGCACAAATGTTACCACTCCATTATCAAATCTTTCAAAAATTTACTTTGCAGAAACTTACGGTTCTATTTCACGTGAGGATTCTAATCGAAGATCTGCTGTATTGGTTAATTTAAGAGGTAGGGATACGGAAAGTTTTGTTAATGAAGCAAAGAAACTTGTAGAAGAAAAGGTGAAATTGCCGCAAGGATATTATTTAACTTGGGGAGGAAATTTTAAAAATCTACAAGAGGCAAGACAAAGGCTTATGATTCTGACACCAATTGCTTTAACGATCGTTCTATTTATGATTTATGCTGCTTTTAGAAGCGTTGGCCAAACGTTTCTAATTTTCTCTTGCGTTCCATTTGCATTGGTTGGAGGAATTGTTAGTTTAATGCTCAACAAATTGCCTTTTAGTATTTCTGCCGGAGTCGGTTTTATTGCTCTTTCGGGTATAGCTGTTTTGAACGGCGTTGTGCTTGTTAACTACTTTAATCAGCTCAAGCTAGAAGGTAAGACTGGTAAAGATCTAGTTGTTACAGGTACCCTAATCAGACTTCGACCAGTACTGATGACGGCCCTAGTAGCTATTTTTGGCTTTCTGCCAATGATGCTTTCTACGGGGATAGGATCAGAAGTTCAAAAGCCTTTAGCTTCAGTTGTTATCGGAGGAATAGTTTCATCAACCATATTAACTTTGGTTGTTTTACCGATACTATATTCAATTTTTGAAAATAAATTTAAAGGAAGAGTGGCCCATTAAGTTGGGCTACCTTTTTTTATTTGATTCTTGTTCTTAAATAATATTTACTGACGCAACCACTTGCTTGACAGGTTAAAAAGTGGTTGTGTCTTCAAAACTGCTCCGTGCAATTTCACCACCCACTACAGTTGTTAGTGTGATTTTGTTTGAAAAAATTGTTCGCTTACTCGTATTGTTCAATGTGGGTAGACTTTTTTTACTACCTGAGAAGCCGAAGCGAGTTTAAAATAACAAGAAGTGATACCCCTGTGTCAGCAGCGACAGCAGCCCATAAATTAGTATATCCAAAATAAGTTAGTACTAAAAATATTGCTTTAGTTGCTAATGAAAAAGCTATATTGAATTTTATGAGGCTTAATACTCTTCTTCCGGCAGTTATTGCCTTTGCCACCAGTGATAGATCATCGGTCATGAGTGCTATATCGGCCACCTCTATCGCTGCATCACTTCCAGCAGCGCCCATCGCAATACTTACAGAAGCAGCGGCCATTGCCGGTGCATCATTAATACCATCTCCAATCATGGAAACAACACCATACTCTTTTTTCATTTGTTCAATAGAAGTGAGTTTATTTTCTGGAAGTAAATTTCCAATAGCATGCTGAATGCCCACCTTTTGAGCAATGCTGCTAGCTGCTTTTTGATTGTCACCACTTAACATTACTATTTTTTCTATCCCTAGTTTTCTGATATCAAAAATTGCGGATTGCGAACTTTCTTTTATTTCATCCCCTAAAGCAATTATTCCAAATATTTCTCCTTTGCAGTCGCTATGTGGTTTATGTCCTACAATGACGATAGACAGAGCTTCATCTTCAAGACTTTCGATCATTTTTTCTAACTCTGGCGAACATAGATTGTTGTTGTGGGCAAATTTATGATTGCCTAGAAAATAAACATGATTGTCGATGATTGCTTCAACACCCATACCTGAGAAGTTTTTAAAATTAGTAATATTTTTATTTTCTATTTCCAATGAAAGAGCATGGCATTTTATAGCCTCAGCTATCGGATGTGACGAGTGACTTTCTAGTGCGGCTGCAATTTGCAAAATGGTTTTATCATCATAAGAATTCACGCGCATAATTTTTTGTACCGTAGGCGTTCCCTTAGTAATCGTCCCCGTTTTATCTAATGCAATGGCTTGAATTTTTCCCAATTGTTCAAGGACGATTCCACCTTTAACAAGGATGCCTTGTTTTGCTAAATAAGTAAGCCCAGAAACAATTGAAACGGGAGTAGAAATGACCAGTGCACAAGGACATGCGATTACAAGCAATGTGAGTGCTTTGTAAAACCATTCTTCTAAGGAGGCACCTAAGAAAAATGGAGGAATGATAAACGTAAGGATGGCAAGCACCAACACTGCTGGAGTATAGTAATGTGCAAAACGATCAACGAACTTTTGTGAAGTTGCCTTTTGATTTTGGGCCTCTTCAACCAATCGAATAACCTGGGATATTTTTGAATCTTGGAATTCTTTGGTTACCTTAATCTCGAGACCACCATCTTGATTAATTGTTCCTGCAAAAACCATGTCGCCAACATGTTTTAAAACTGGAACAGATTCTCCTGTTAGGGGAGCCTGATTTACTGTTGATTCCCCCTTAGCTACAATGGCATCTGTCGGAACTTTCTCTCCGGACCGCACGAGCAGTATCTGGTTTATTTGGGCATGTTCTACTGGAATAATTTCAATTTCTCCGTTGTCTTTTACCAAAGAAGCAGTTTGAGGAGTTATGGACAAAAGTTCTTCAATTGCCCTTCTCGCTTTTTGAACACTGAAGCTTTCCAGCAGTTCAGAAAGAGCAAAAAGAAAAACTACCGCCGATGCTTCTGAATACTCCTTGATTAGTAATGCACCGATAGCTGCCAAGGACATTAGTACATTCATATCAAGTGTTTTTCTTTTTAATGCTTGGAAGGCTTTTGGGAAGACAAGAGAACCGGCAAGAATAATTGATAACAAGTAAACTATTAACTCATAGCCTGGATTTATTTTTAACCAGCCAAAAACTAGTCCAGATACAAGAAGAATACCGGATAGAGCAACGACCCTAGTTCTAGTTTGGAGTATTTTTTTCGCATCTCTATCTTCTGAAGCAATTTTAACAATAGTAGTTTCGATGCGCTTTTTTAGAAGCGTTTCCTCTATATCTGACCGATGCAAAATTTGAACAGTCGAGGCCATAAGGTTTGCACTGATCTCGAGTACACCATCCATGCTTAGTGCCTCTTTAATTGCTTTGATTTCATCGGCACAATCCATATTTACGACTTTAAAGGTTGTGATGATTTCACCATTATTAGCATGCAATGTCTGATATGGAACCTCTGTAGAATTGGCTGATCCACATTGTGGGCCATTACAACATGATTCAGGATTAGTATTTTTCGTATTATTTAAAATTTCCATTGAGACCTACCTTATTTTCTTTTAAGATAAGCCCTGTAGCGGCTACAAGGTCAATACTTTTTAAGGATTCAATATGACAAGAAATGAAATTGCCACTAAGGCGGGTTTAGACGGTGAAACAATTCGTTATTATGAATCTATAGGAATTATTTCAGAGCCTCAAAGAAAGGCTAACGGTTACAGGAATTACTCACAAAAAAACTTGGAAGAAATAAAGTTTGTTCAACATTGTAGATCGCTTGGTCTTAGTCTCGCTGAAATAAAAAAACTACAGGACCTCACTATTCGTCCTCAAGATTGTCATGAAGCTGATCTGATTATTCAAAAAAACCTGGAACTCATAGAAGCTAAAATGAAAGAACTTAAAAATTTACGAACCAAGCTTAAAACATTGGCCAATTCTTGTTCTAAGCCAGGAATATCCAGTGATTGTAAAATAGTTCAAATACTTATCGAGGCTTCTCAAGGTGAGGATTGTCTTTGTCATCATACTAAATAAAAGGACTTTTCTGATTCTATAAGTTTCTCAAAGCGCATATGCACTTTCAGTTATTTTAGCAAATGAACCAAGTGCTGATAAAGCTGATTTGCTACTGGGGCCAAATTTACGATATGAGCAGTAATGTCTAAATAGCTTTTAACTTTTTCTAAATCCGGCTTGGTTTTTTTTAGTTGATTTTCAACTTTGCTTAAAGCTTCAATTGCTTCTTCTGAATCTTCGACCTGATTATTTTGTGTAGCCTTTTTCAATTGTCCTAGTAACTCCAACACTCTCTCATCGGTAAGTAAGTTATGTGTTGAATTATCCAAATTAACATTTGAAAGATTATCACTTAAAATCTGGGGCCCTTGTCCGCCAACAATGGCCTGACCTCCTAAGATCGTGGTGTGAAAAGTTTGATGTAATGTTGCAGCTGCGATGGGAGGAGGATCGCTAGGTTTGATATTATCGATGTCAGAAAGCTCGGTTTGAATTGCTATAACATAGTCAAGCAATCGTGTGCGTACAGTATCTACAATTCCTTTGAACACAGAAGGGGGGAGTGAGCTATGGGCATAGATTAACACCATATCTTTATAAATTGTGCTATGCTGTTGCATATATGCGACAATGTCTCCTGACCATTGATAACTTAAATTTTTATTAGCTTTAGAAAAATCTTCAAGCTCAACAATTGGGTTAATCATTTGAGCAGAAGCTACCAATGGTTTTATTTTTTCAGGAATTAATGAAAAAGGTATAGGGGCATTTTTTATACCACTGCCGAATATCCCACTAAAATCTCCGACAGGAGATGGGAGATTTATTTTTCTATATTCAGGAAGAGCTTCTTTTTGATAGCCATTTAACTCACAGTTTATCCAAGTTGAAAATTCATTATGTTTAAGGCGGGAAGAAAGGACTTTACATTTTCTTAATAAATCTACGATTGGTACAGAAGAATCAGTTGCTGCATTTTCTATATCCTGAATCAATCCCATGTCATTTTTCCTTAAAAGTATTTATATTAACCAAAAAGCTCAAAAAAGAATTCTTGGGAATACATAAATTGAAATGTTTAAGAGTCATAGCAGAATACCATTGTATGTCTGGAATGTGAAATGAGATTGAATTCCATAAGAATGAGCCTGTGTAGACCATTTTTCCAATTTAAATCACACAAACACATATATTCATTAATTTATAATAGCGATATTGATATTTCTGCTGATCCTGGGGAAAAAATTAATTCCTCATACTTTGCAACATCGGCATAATAATTCTTAATTTATTCTCGTCCATCCTTTCAATAATCTTTTGGCATTCCTCTACCATTTCATGTCGAAGAGGAGACACTTTTAAGAGCTGGTTAAAATATTCCATCGAAAAGCAATAGGCGAGAACAATGTGGAGTATTTTTTTATCAGTGAGGGCTACGCGGCCGTTCTCGATAAAGCCAATCGTGTTAATTCCCAGTCCACAAAGTTTAGAAGCTTCATATTGGTTAATATTTTTAAGTAGCCTCAGCTCTTTTAAAACTTTGCATTCTCTTGTCACTCTTCTGTGACAAAATCTTCTGTCTGGTCTATTCTTCGTGCCACTTTTTCTTCTGATAGAATTAGCATCAGTTGAAGCCTGAATTTTTCCAGTTCTTAGGTCTTCAACTTCTGAATCGCTGAATCCGTACTTTTCTTGAAACTCTTTAAATTTTTCAACAGAGATGGCCCCACGACCATTTTCAAGGCGTTCAATGTTTTTGTAAGAGAAATCAAAAAGGAGTCCAGCTTGCTGTCTTGTTAGTTTCCTAAGCAGTCTCATTTTCTTTAAGAGAACTGCAAAATCTGAAAGGTAAACTTGATTTATATTTTCTGTAGTTGTTTCCATAAATTCTCCATGAGGAAATGCCACAGCCTTGGCAAGTGCGTGCTTGTTGCAGTGGTAAAAAAAATTGGTTGTTAATAGCTAAGATGAAGCAAGCGTATGCTTGCTAAAAAAGATAAAGGATTTTAGAAGTTTGCAAATTTTGGTGCTACAAAATGCAAGGGTATGCTTGCGTATGCTACTTCAAAAAGTTTCTGGTAAGGATTTGGTAAGGACACTTTGAAAGATGACGTAATATTGAGAAATAAACGATTGTGACTAGACTTCAGTCCTTCAGATTTTAAGTTGTTAAGATTTTTAATGTTTTGAGATTTTACCGGTCTTACGAAATTTTCTGAAAATCAAATGGAGCGGGATAAGAGACTCGAACTCTCGACCTTCTGCATGGCAAGCAGACGCTCTAGCCAACTGAGCTAATCCCGCATTTCGATTTGTGTACCAGCGATATTAATGGGGGAGGACCATTAAGTCAAAGGAAAATTCACGGTCTATGAAACTTGTACAGGCACGGACTCGCCCTTTCTGTTTAAAAGAGTGCCTGAAAAAGCGAACGTTTCCGGATTAACCGCAGAGATTTTGCCCTCTCCGCCCGGAACATCGATCACGTATTGCGGAAGGGCCCAGCCAGACAGCCTGTCGTGAAGGGGGTGGACGATTCTTCGGCCTTCTTCCAGACTCATCCAAAAATGCATGG
>Ga0208626_1000615_pt1 | contig 10933 bp, 7 predicted proteins | sample LakWasMet10_HOW4_2_FD_183860 | JGI IMG/M metagenome (GOLD analysis project Ga0208626, IMG submission 183860) | Freshwater sediment methanotrophic microbial communities from Lake Washington under simulated oxygen tension - Sediment Metagenome... | ecosystem: Environmental > Aquatic > Freshwater >... | reverse complement strand
CTGAGGCGAACATTAACCGCATCAGTAAGTATCTCGCGCAGCTTATTGGCAGCTTCATCATACCCGCCGGTCCATTTTTTGGGCTCCAGTGTGTACCATTTATGCATTGTGAACGCGTGCGCGCTACCGTTGAGGTCTATCTTGAGGTAATGACCCTGCGGCAGGTATTTTACAGCGGTATCGAATGTGCTATCGTTGTAATCCACCGCACCCGAGGCCAGATATTGCCTCACCGCATCATCGTTCAGCGAAAGACTGTAGCCGGGCGCGGTCCTTATCTGTTTTATTTCAGATGCCAGATACAGGCAGTCATCGCCCTTGTAGTAATAAAGAGGTTTTACGCCAAAGCGGTCTCGAACGGCGAATAACTCGTTCTTTTTGTAGTCGAGCAATACGAAGGCGAACATGCCGTTGAAGCGATGCAGGCACTCGGGGCCCCATTGTTGCCAGGCATGCAATATCACTTCGGTGTCGGACCGTGTAGCAAATGTGTGCCCCAGTTTTATCAGCTCTTCCTTTATTTCGAGGTAGTTATAGATCTCTCCGTTGAAGGTGATGGCCAGTCCCGCGGGGTCGAAGCGCATGGGCTGGTGACCGGCAGGAGACAGGTCCAGAATAGACAACCTGCGGTGGCCAAAGCCTACTTTGAAGGTTTTGCCGGGTTGCAGGGTAGGGTATTTCCAGTGCTCGTGTGTTGAGGCTGCTGTGTCGGCGCCCGCCCATATCACCGGTTCTTCGCCGGGTGCCCATGTCAGCATACCTTCGTCATCGGGACCGCGGTGGCGTATAATAGTACTTGCCGCCATCAGGTGTTCTGATCTCGTTCTGGTTCCGTTATTGACTATCGATAGTATTCCGCACATGGACTAAGGCTGTTTTCCGGTGCCCAAATTACTGCTTAATTCGGTGAGTTGTGAGCCCTTATGACAGGTGAGCCCTTTATTTGAACCGTTACGCGTATGGTAAATCGTAATATTCAGGCGCTTACTTGCTGTAACACAACTACTTTCTACATTTGTGGCGGTTTCATACCAGCACAATAATCAATAATAATGGAGGTAATAGTATTGGCCGGCGGATTGGGTACACGTCTTCAGGGTGTCATAGGGGAAGCCCCCAAGTGTATGGCCCCTGTAAACGGGAAACCCTTCCTTGCGTACATATTTGAGTATCTGACCCGGCAGAAGTGTGTGCGGGCCATCTTATCACTCGGCTATAAACATCAGGTGGTGTTGGATTGGCTGGCCCATCAGGACCTGCCCTTTGTGGTGGATACCGTGATAGAGCACGAACCGCTGGGTACAGGTGGCGGCATCAGGCTGGCTATGGAGCAGGCAGTTGCCGACAATGTAGTAGTGCTGAACGGTGATACGATGTTCGATGTACAATTGTCTGAAATGATGGCCGATCATCTGTCGCACCACGCAGGCACTACCCTTGCCCTGAAGAAGATGTACCATTTCGACAGATATGGCGTTGTGAACGTGGGATCAACCGGAGTGGTGGCTTCTTTTGAAGAGAAGAAGTTCAGAGAGGAGGGGATCATCAACGGAGGTGTTTACATTATTGACCAGCGTTTCCTGCATGCAAAACACCTGCCGCACAAATTCTCGTTTGAGAAAGATTATCTGGAGGAGTTTGCTGATGAGCATAAATACTACGGTCACATTTCTGAGGGCTACTTTATAGACATAGGCATACCCGAAGATTATGAGCGTGCGCAAACTGACTTTAAAAACATATTCGGATGAAGATAGCCATACTGGGTACCGCGCATCCGTTGCGTGGCGGTCTTGCCGCTTTCAATGAACGCCTTGCCTACCAGATGCAGCAGCAGGGGCATCAGGTGACCATCTGGTCATTTTCGTTGCAGTATCCCTCGTTTCTGTTTCCGGGTAAGACACAGTTTACCGATGAGCCTGCACCACAGGGACTGGACATACGCACCACGGTCAATTCTGTGAACCCGCTGAACTGGGTGTCAGTTGGTTCGGCTATGAACAAAGAGCAGTACGATCTGGTTATTGTAAAGTTCTGGCTGCCCTTTATGGGCCCCGCATTTGGTACCATTCTGCGTAGGGCCAAACGCAACGGAAAGACAAAAGTGCTGTGTGTCGTTGACAACATCATCCCGCACGAACACAGGCCGGGAGACAAACAATTCACCAACTACTTTATTGGTGCGGTAGATGCGTTTGTGACCATGAGCAAGGATGTGCTGAAGGATGTGAAGACCTTCACCACCAAGCCGTCTTTCTTTACACCGCATCCTATTTACGATAGTTATAACGAACCAGTATCTAAAGAAGAGGCATGCCGCAAGCTGGGCCTGGACCCTGCAAAAAAGTACATGCTTTTCTTTGGCTTCATAAGGGAGTACAAAGGGCTCGACTGGTTGCTGCAGGCCATGGCCGATGAGCGCATCATCCGATCGGGTGTGGAGCTGATAGCCGCCGGTGAGTATTACAACAAAGACGTAGAGATAGCCAACAATGCCATCATTGCGCAGTTCGATCTGGCAAAACGCGTGCATATGGTGACCGACTTTATCCCCAACAGCGAGGTGCGTTATTATTTCTGCGCGGCCGATCTGGTGGTGCAGCCCTACAAACATGCCACACAAAGTGGCATCACGCAGATAGCCTTCCATTTTGGAAAGCCCATGGTGGTAACCAATGTGGGCGGACTGGCCGAGGTGGTGCCCGATGGCAAGGTGGGATTTGTGGCCGAACCCGACCCGACCTCTATAGCAGACGCTATCATGCGTTTTCAGCAGCCTGATGCACTACCCGGTTTTGAGCAGAACATTGCCGACGAGCGCCGGAAGTACTCGTGGGACACATTTACAGAAGTATTGATGAAGGCTGTTGCAGCCGTAAAGTGATAACGACCAGGAAAAACAATTTGTAAGCGTATGGCGTCTATTTCTGAAAGAGACAGCAGGGTGATATGGCATCCGTATACACCCATGAAGATATGGCCCGAGGCGATAGCCATTACGCGTGGCGAGGGCGCCTACCTGATCGATGAAAATGGCAACCGATATCTGGATGCGGTATCGTCGTGGTGGGTGAATCTGCACGGCCATAGTCATCCGTACATAGCGGAACGTGTGAGCGAGCAACTGCGCAGCATGGAGCATTGTATGTTCGCGGGCTTTACACACGAGCCTGCAGTGGACCTTGCCGAGCGTTTGCTGGAGATACTACCCGGCCCAATGAACCGGATCTTTTATTCTGATAATGGATCTACGGCGGTGGAGGTAGCTATAAAAATGGCCCTGCAGTATTTCATCAATACAGGTCAGCCCAGAAAGCGCATAGTAGCGTTGGAGAACGCCTATCACGGCGACACCTTTGGCGCAATGGCGGTAAGTGGTCGCAGTGTGTTCAATGCTACTTTCTCCGACTATCTGTTTGATGTTTCATTTGTACCGTTTCCCTATCCGGGTAAAGAGGCAGAGAGTGTAGAAGCCCTGCGGACGCTGCTTTCAGCGGGTGATGTAGCTGCATTTATTGTGGAGCCATTGATACAGGGATCGGCAGGCATGTATATGTACAGCGCCGATGTACTGGAGCAGTTTTTTATCTTGTGCAAGGAATACGGTACACTCATCATAGACGATGAAGTGATGACGGGATTCGGCAGGACCGGGCCGCTCTTCGCTGCCGACAGATTAGCTACCGGTCCCGATATGGTGTGCCTTTCCAAAGGATTGACAGGCGGTACCATGCCCATGGGTATAACAGCTGCAACATCAAAAATATTCGATGCCTTCTGGCACGACGACCGTTCCCGTATGTTGTATCATGGCCACTCATTCACGGCCAATGCTACAAGCTGTGCGGCATCGCTGGCCAGCCTCGATCTGTTGCTGGCGGATAGCTGCACTGAGGCGCGCGCCATGATAGAGGCCGAGCACACGGGTTTTGCGGCAGCCATGCGCGTGCACCCTATGGTGGCCGATGTGCGCCACACAGGCACCGTAATAGCATTAGAGATCAATGCCGGGACAACATCTTATCACAGCAGTATCCGCGACAGAATGTACAGCTACTTCCTGTCGCGCAATGTGATATTACGCCCGCTGGGCAACATTGTGTACATATTGCCGCCCTATTGTATCACGAAGGAGGAACTGAATTATGTCTATACCTGTATCACCGATTTTCTCAGTGCTGAAGCAGGAACTCAATAACCCTGGGGAAGTAATAATGCTCCAGTTGGTGGATGCGTGCCGCCAGTGAGTCGGGTGTGTCGCCGGCCACTACCGGGCAATGTGCCTGTACGATAGTATTCCCCTCGTCATAAGCTTCGTTCACGTAGTGTATGGTGATGCCTGATTCCTGTTCTCCGGCAGCTATCACAGCCTCGTGAACGTGGTGGCCATACATGCCTTTGCCACCGTATTTGGGCAACAAAGCAGGGTGAATATTGATGATCTTGTCGGGGAAGGCAGTGGTCATTGTAGCCGGTATCTTCCACAGAAATCCTGCCAGTACTATCAGCGTAGGGTTGTGCGATTGCAGGGTAGCAACGAACTCAGCACTCTGAATGGACTGTTTGTCGATCAGCAGGGTAGGGATGTTCTCCCTTTCTGCGATCTTCAGAACACCCGCCTGTGGTTTGTTGCACACTATGAGCGATACTCGTGCTTTGCCGTTAGCCTTGAACCAGTTGATAATAGCGGCAGCATTGGTGCCCGCGCCCGACGCGAAAATGATAAGATTGTCCATTATTCGAATACGGGTTTCGACTTTTTCATGATAGCGGCAACGATAAGACCGAACACACAGTCGCGCACAATGAGGCCGGCCCATGCCAGCGGATCAAAGCGCATTGCGCCTGCCGAATCCTTGTCCATAGTTTTCAGCATTTCATCGATCCTGTCGTCAGGCAATCCAGACTGTTCTATTTTCTGACGCGCGGCTTCCAGTACTTTTTCGGCAAAGTGCGGGTCTATGTAGTTCATGAATACCCAGTTATAGATATAGGTCATGCTACCGGCTACGAGTAGTATCACGAAAATGGTACCGAACAATTCCTTGAACTCTATGAAACCACCGTTTGTCTTGCGGATCATTTTGGCCATGATGCCCAGAATGATGAAGTACAACACATAGTTCACCATAGACATAATGCCAAACAGTGTTACCTGCTGTGCTACTGTGAGGTTGGTAATGGTGCTGAGGATGATGTAAATAAGTCCCAGTACCACGCCATATATAGCGCCTGTCTTGTTTCTGGCCGAACGGGACATTGTAATGTCTTCCATATTAGTTGTTGATGTGTAGTTTGTTGTTGTTGAGAATGCCGATCACAGAGCCCTGCAGTGTTTTGCCGAGGAACGGATTATTGACACCCATTGATTGCTTCTTATCGGCCTGCAGTGTGGTTGTGCCGCTTGTGGTAAACAATGTGAGGCTGGCCTCGCTGCCCTTTGTGATGCTGCGCTCCGGCAGACCGAAGATATCTCTTGGTGTCAGGCTCATAGCCGTCACCAGACGATCTATACTGCAACTGTTCTTCAGGATGTCCCACAGGATGTTGTACGCCAGTTCCTGAATGGCCATTCCATCAGATGAGTACTCATATTCCTTAGCCTTGGCGTCCCATTCATGTGGTGCGTGGTGGCTGGCAATACAGTCTATAGTTCCGTCTTTCAGTCCGGCTATCAGTGCTTTTCTGTCGCTTTCGGCGCGCAGTGGCGGCATTACCTTGTAGGCGCTGCTGTATCCGCGTAGTGCTTCGTCGGTAAGTGCCAGATGGTAAGGCGTCACAGAACATGTGATGCCCAGCCCTTCAGCCTTGGCCTTCTTGATCATGGCCACAGATGCTGCTGTGGTGATGCCTGTGAGGTGCAGTCGGGAGCTGGTGTAGCGTACCAACTCTATGTCGCGGTACACCATCAGTGTTTCGGCAATGGCGGGTATACCTGCCATGCCCAGCGCAGTAGATACCGGACCTTCATTCATGAGGCCGCCTGCCGAAAGAGCGGCATCAATAGGAATCTCTATCATGGTGCCGTGGAAGGCGGTGATGTATTCCAGTGCCTTCAGCATCAGCCCCGGGTTCTGCACCGGCTTCCAGCCGTCAGAGAATGCCATGGCACCATGCATGCGCATGTCCATCATCTCTGCCAGTTCTTTTCCTTCGGCATTGCGGGTGGCAGTGCCTATCGGGTGCAGATTCACCGCGTGACCTGCAGCTCTGCTCAGTACATATTGTATAGTCGATTTTGAACTTAGGGCAGGTTGTGTATTGGGTGCCAGCAACACATCGGTGAAGCCGCCCGCTGCTGCTGCCGCAAGACCTGTAGCTATTGTTTCTTTATGTTCCGTTCCCGGTTCTCTGTAGTCGGCAAACACATCTACCCAACCCGGGCTCACGCACAGGTCTTTTGCCTCCACCACCGCATCGGCCGATGTTTTGATGGTGGCAGCTATCCTGGTGATCACTCCTTCCTCTACCAAAAGGTCCACCACCTTATCGTGATGGTCCGATTGTGTATCTATTACCCTGGCTTTGCGAATATGTACCTGCATGACTTTGAATTGAACGTATTATGTCTCAGCATTGGTCCGGAGCGATCACGTAGTGTATGCGCCGGATATTTTGGTTCTGGTAAGCAGGAATGTTTCCAGCCCCAGCATTATAAGCGATAAAATTACACAAACTTTCCAAAGCGGGAAGTTGAAGTCGGGCCTGCTTCCTGCAAGGGTGCCGCCATCGGTTATGGTCATCCACTTCACATTCTTTCCTGTCCATTCCTTTTGCAGGGCGGCAATGTCGCGAAAAGCCGGTATTGATTCGCTTTTGTTCTGGTTGAGTGCCACTTGAGTGGTATCGCTGCCGGTAGCGGCCAGCACATAGAAGCCCGGTTGCTGCACCGCCTGACCTATGTACACATCTATCCCCGCGCCATTGGGTTTCTGCGGCGGAATGATATCAGCATCTTTGCCAATAACATGCAGTGTATTCCTTTCGCTCACGTTGGATAGCGCCAGATAGGTAGGGGCTTTCGAGCCTGCTGCAACTGCAAAAATACTGCCGCCACCGTTCTGTGTAGCCATCAGGTACAGGAAGGGGGTAAAGAAATAACTACCCGGAAAGTTGCCCGATTGAATGTCGGCAGCCGTGGCGCAGATATACAATTGTCCGCGGCCGGGCGTGTAGCGTGCCAGCAGCGGGTCACCATTGCGAAAACCAAGCACGGTCTGTTGGTTCGCACTCAGGTCGGCATTGATCACATAGTGCCAGTTGGCCACAGGAAGCTGCACATTGTCCGGAATCTGCTCAAACAGATCCTTTACCAGCGCGCTGCCTTGCTGCAGCAGACTGGCGGTCTGCATGGCTGTGTCTATACCAGCGAAGGTGATACCACCGGCCGGCTTCAAGCCCTCGTTGAATTGTTGCAGATTGTTGGTGCGTCCCGGAAAGACGCAGATGGTCTGGCCGTTCTCCAGCGCCTCGGCCATCATTTTGCCCATTGTTTCGTCAATGCGGGTAACACCGTTCAGGATAATGAGGTTGTACTGTTTGCGGTCGGCAGGTATTGCCGAGACTTCGGCCTGATTGAGGCGGAAACCGTTGTATGCTCTGAAAGACGCCTGTATGTATGGGTTCAGCGGTCCTTCGTTCAGCACCAGCACCGACAGGTTAGGTGCGCATCGTGCCGCTATACGGAAGGTATCGTCAAACCGTTGGTAGGCATCGTTGAGGGTCAGCGATATCTGCTGCCATCCCGTTCCGCTCACCTGAAAGTTCAGGGTGTCGGTACGTTCAGTGCCATCAGAGAAGTCGAGCGATGCAGCACTTTTCACCTGGCCGTTCACCGAAAGATTCAGCACAGGATTCTCCTTCGGCGCCTTGCCTGCGCTGCGGGTGTGTACTACCACATAGTTGCTTCTTTCGGCCTGCAGTACCGGAGTGGTAAGGTAGGCGGTATCTATATAAATGTTCTCAACTGCTTCGGGCTGAACAGGCAGACCATGGAAGGTGATATGTTCTGTCAGTTCCTTGGGCGGTGTGGCAACAAAGCCACTTTGCTGGAAGTCGGAATAGTAGTACAGGTCAGCGTTTTTCGAACTTTCGTTCTGCAGGATGGTCTGCGTCATTGCCATCACCTTGTTTACCGCGCCCGGCGTGGCCGATAGTTCCACCGCCTGTATCTGTTCATACACCTTGTCGGCCGGTTCGGCATGAAAAGTTGTGGGTTTGTCGTTGGTGAGCAGCACAAACTTGGTGCCCGGTTTGGCGGCACGTACTTGTTTGGCGGCAGCCTCTTTCGCTATCTCCAGCAGCGAGCGGGCACCTTTTTTCGCACCCATACTGTTCGAGTTGTCGAGATAGACCACCTGCAGGCGCGGATCGGTGCTGTTGCCTTCGCCGTTGTTGAAGAACGGCTGCGCAAAAGCGAGTATCAGGCAGGTTAGGAACAGAAGACGCGCGGCCAGCAGGGCTTTGTATCGTATCTGCGACTGTTTGCGGCTGTTGAGTTGAATGTTTTTGAGGAAGCGGGTGTGAGGAAACAATACCGTTTTGTACTTACGGAGATTGAACAGATGTATCAGCACGGGGATGACCAGCGACACACCGGCAACAAGGAACAACGGATATAGAAAACTCACGGTGGCAAATATAGTGGAATAGGGAACTACAGCAAAAAGTTAAAACATATTGTAATGTGGCGTATCCGGCGGGTGTGCAACGCATGCGCTGTTGTTACAAAAATGCAAATCACCCGCAGCGGGTGACCGCCCCCGCCGGGCACGCGGCTACATTTGGTTCATAACATTCAACCATGAGCAACCGACTGATCTTTCTGTTTTCCATCGCCCTTCTTTTAGCGCTTAATGTAGCTGCAAAGCCCGCCGGTATTGGGGGGCGCGTCATCGACGCATCCGGCCAACCCGTATCTCTGGCCAGTGTCCTCCTACTGTCCGCAACCGACTCTTCCCTTGTCAGTTCCACCCTCACCGACCAAAAGGGGGAGTACGATCTCACCCCGGTTCCGGCAGGCAATTACCTGCTGCGGGTGTCTTATATAGGATACAACGACAATATATCTGAGCCGTTTCTGTGCAATGGCCATGCCGTTATCCGGCCCGATGTCATTTTGTCTTCATCAGGTAAGGCGCTGGCCGAGGTCTCGGTGCGGGCATCGAAACCTTTTGTGGAGGTACATGCCGACAAGCTGGTAGTGAACGTGGAGAACAGCATTGTGAACGCGGGATCGAACGCGCTGGAGGTGCTGACACGGTCGCCGGGTGTGCATGTAGACAATAACGACAATTTCCTCTTCAAGGGACGCCCCGGTGTCACCATCATGATCAATGGAAAGATACAGCCATTGTCCGGTCAGGAACTGGCAGAGATGCTGCGCAACATGCCGGCAAATTCGGTAGAGGCAATAGAGCTGATCTCCAACCCCTCAGCAAGATATGATGCCGCAGGTAGTGCGGGTATCATCAACATCCGTTTGAAACGCAACAAAAAGAAAGGCGTGAACGGATCGGTGAATGCAGCCTATGCACAAGGCGTGTACCGGAAGATGAACGGCGGCTTCAATCTGAATTACCGCAACAAAAAGGTGAGCCTGTTCGCCAACTACAACCACGGCGACCGGCAGGGCTTCAACGATCTGAAGCTCGACAGGAATTTCTTTAATGGCAACACCTTCGCCGGCGCATTCATTCAGGACAATCAATACCTGTATAATGTGTTGTCAGACAATGGAAGTCTGGGCCTCGATTATAGCTTGTCGTCGCGCACTACGGTGGGTGTTGCAGCCACGGGCGAAACAACCTCTTTCAAGCGCACGGGTTACAACTACTCCCGCATCATCGATTCAGCAACAGGTCAGCAGCTCAGTCATTTTGTGACAGAGAATGCCGCGCCCAATATTTGGAGCGGGCGCAGTGTGAATCTGAATCTGAGGCACAAATTTGACAGCGCAGGACGAACCCTGTCCGTCGATGCCGATTATGCCGGTTATCCCGGTAGCGGCACACAGGACTATACTACCAATTATTACAATGACCTGCCAGATGGATCGTCAGTGCTTTCGGGCCGGTTGCCGGCGGTATTCCGTGGCGATCTTAATGGGCTCACACAGATACGGTCGCTGAAGGCAGATTATGCAACGCCTCTCTTCAAGGGTGCAAAAATGGAGTTGGGTGCCAAGACCAGCTATGTTACCTCCAATCACGATCTGGCATTTTTCAACTACCGGTCAGCGGCGTGGATCACCGACAGCCAGCGTACAAACAATTTCAAATATCGCGAGCACATAATGGCCGCCTATGCCAACGGAAATATGGACCGGGAAAAGTGGAGTGCGCAGGTGGGCCTCAGGTGGGAGCAGACCATAGCCAGGGGCGATGCCGTATCTCCCGCAAAAGACTCTTCGTTCACGCGCAGGTACGGGCAGTTGTTCCCTTCCTTCTCTGTGCAGCGGCACCTTACATCAACGCATGATATTGGTCTGTCGCTCAGCAGGCGCATAGAGCGTCCTAATTACGATCAGCTCAATCCATCAACCTACTACCTCGATCCCACTACCTACAAGGCGGGCGATCCGTACCTGAATCCGGCCCTTTCCTACAATGCTGAACTGTCGCATGTCTTCAGGCAGCGGCTGGTCACTACCCTCAGCTATGCCTATACGTCATCGCCAATTGTGGAGGTGATACAGCCCAGCACTACCGAGAGCCGTGTAACCATTCAGACACAGAAGAACTTGTCGGGTCTGTCGTGGTATGGGGTCAGTGGTGCTTACCAGTTCAGGTTTGCTAAATGGTGGAGCAATACCACGAACTGCAATGTCTATTACGCGCACTACAACGGCAACATAGCCGGTACTCCGCTCAGCAAGGGTAGGGTGTCGTTCGACATAAATACCTCCAACAGTTTCATTCTACCCAACGACTGG
>Ga0208626_1000613_pt1 | contig 10943 bp, 10 predicted proteins | sample LakWasMet10_HOW4_2_FD_183860 | JGI IMG/M metagenome (GOLD analysis project Ga0208626, IMG submission 183860) | Freshwater sediment methanotrophic microbial communities from Lake Washington under simulated oxygen tension - Sediment Metagenome... | ecosystem: Environmental > Aquatic > Freshwater >... | reverse complement strand
CACAGCTCAGCGAGACGCAAAAAGCCGAACTGGAAACGCAACAACAGCAGATCCAACAGGCGCGCACTGAAGCCAGCGCGCTATTGCAGCAAGCGCAACAGCAGGAACAACACTTGCGCACAGCGCAGCCGGCCGATGCGGAGCACGCAGATCTGGCGGAGCTGATTAGCACTGCAGCTGAAGCGCAGCAGCAGCAGTTACAGCAACTGGGCGAGCTGAATCAGCAACTGAAACAGCAACAGGAACTGGCGCAGCAACAGGCCGGCTTATATCGACAAATTCAGGCGCAGCAGGCGCTGTATCAGGACTGGCAACAGCTGAACAGCCTGATTGGTTCGGCTGACGGCGCTAAATACCGCCGGTTTGCCCAGGGCCTGACGCTGGCGCAGTTGGTGCAATTGGCGAACCGGCAGTTGCAACAACTACACAGCCGCTACCAGCTGGCGCGTAAAGTCGATAGCGAACTGGAACTACAGGTGCTGGATAGCTGGCAGGCCGATAGTGCACGCGACACTAAAACCTTGTCCGGTGGTGAGAGTTTTCTGGTCAGTCTGGCGCTCGCGTTGGCGTTGTCGGAACTGGTCAGCCATAAAACCCGGCTGGAGTCGTTATTTCTTGATGAAGGCTTTGGCACGCTGGACCCAGACACGCTGGAAAGCGCGCTGGCGGCGCTCGATCAGCTGCAATCGGGTGGCAAAATGATTGGCATCATCAGCCATGTTGAAGCGCTGAAGGAACGCATTCCGGTGCAAATCAAAGTGCATAAACAAGCGGGTTCCGGCTGGAGCCGGATTGAATTGCCGGCGCTGTGGTAACAGCAAACGCCGACATTGTTGCAGGGTTATTCTTTAAACCGGCTCTGGTAACGTAACCGCCAAATCAGCAGGCCACATAGGCACAGGATAAAGGCTGACGGATACAAAAATTCGTTGTCGAAACGGAAAAACAGAAAAGTCCCGACGCCAAAATAAACAAATGGCTGCAGTTCATACAACCAGAACGGTATATGCCAAACGCCATCCCCGCCGGATTTGTGATTGAGCCGGCGCCGTTCGGCCCGCATGATCCAGACCAGTGCACCGGCGTTGATCAACAAGACGCCGGCCCAGGCTCCAATCGGGTGCGGCAACAAGGCAAAACAGGCAACGCCGGCCGCCAGATACAAGTAGGGCAAACTTTCATAAAGCTGTGACGGTAACATCTGAAATACCTCAGGCGACAGCGGGAAACTTTCTGTTTTTTACTGCAATCTGTCTTAAAAGTAAAATCTGTTAACAAATAAATCTTATTCGCAACTTGTGAAAGCGTGACTGCGGCCATAAATAAACTGCAGTAATGAACTCTTCAGGTATAAATGGATTATATGATGTTAAAACAAATACTTGCCTCTGCCGGTATCGGCGCCTGCAAAATTGATACGCAGCTGCCCAATAATCAGTGTGTGCCGGGTGGCAGCCTGAGTGGGCAGATCCTGATCCAGGGCGGTGCGGTCGCGCAGCAAATCAATGGCTTCAGTCTGGCTTTGATGACCCGCGTGAAAGTGAAAACCGACAACGGCGAGCATTATCAGAATTTTTGTCTGCAACGTTTTCGTCTCAGTGAATCGATGTTGGTCGAAGCCGGTGCCCGGCACCAGCTGCCGTTTGAGTTACGCCTGAGCGCTGAGTTGCCGGTAACGCATCTGCCGCATCACACTGTCGGTAAAGTCTGGTTGTGTACCGAGGCCGATATTGCGATGGCGCTGGATCCGTCGGATAACGATTTATTGCGGATTGACGCCTCGCCGTTGGTACTAAATTGCATCAGCGCCATGTTGGAACTGGGTTATCAGCTGCAAAAAGTCGATGTGGAAAAAGGCTATCTGCAAGTGCCGGGCAAGCGCAGCCAAAGCGGTTGTTATCAGGAATTTGAATTCCGGCCGCGGCAGTGGCTGTCCGGCATTAAAGAAGTGGAACTGTCCTTTATTCCGGATGGCGCTGACACGTTATTGCTGGTCGAAGTTGACCGCAGTTTCCGCGGCGACAGCTATCGCACCGTGCGTTTAGCACCGCATGCCAGCGTCGCGCAGGTTCAGCAAGCGCTACGCAACATCCTCGGTTAATCGCTGATTTTCAGACCAGCCAGCCAGACTCTGCCAGCCGGTGGTGTCTGTGCTGTTGGTGGTTCCTCTGCCCGCCCCCGCGCCGCCCTCTTGCACAGTGTTGTTTTCACCGGTACAACTAACAACATTCGCTGATTGTTGCTCAGTGCTTGTGGGGAGTTCCTGACAGATGCGTGTCTCGCTGCTGTTTATCCTGTTATTGCCGGCGCTGTGGCTGTCAGCCGGCTCGGCCTGTGCTGCCGAATTTGTGCTGACGCCACTGCTGTGTGTACAGCAGAAAAACCACAGCTGCGCCGTCACGCTCAAAGTGCGCTGGCAACAAGCCAGCCCGACCTGCCTGTATTTATTAGATAAGCCCGACACACCGCTGTTGTGTGGGCCAGCAGTATTTTCACAGGAACTGCCGTTACAACTGCATAAAAACAGCCAGTTTGTGCTGCGCGCCGTCAACAGCTCCACGGTGCTGGCGCAGCGTCAGGTCAAAGTGCTGACTATCGATTTTAATGCCGGCGATAAACTTCTCAAACGCAGCCGCTGGGGCACGCAATGAGCCGCCAACATATTTTGCTGGTCGAAGATGATCAGGAATTGGCGCGGCTGGTGGTGGATTACCTGCACAGTGAAGACTACACAGTGATTAGCTGCAGCAATACGCTTAAAGCGAAAAAGCTGTTAGCCACACAGGGCTTTGACCTGATGATTTGCGATGTGATGTTACCGGGTAGCAGCGGATTTGAGCTGGTGCAGCAAATTCGCAGTCAGTTCAAAGGGCCGATTTTGTTTATGACGGCGCAAACGACAGTCACGGCACAATTGCATGGCCTTGAACTCGGTGCCCAGGACTATCTGCTAAAGCCAATAGATCCCCGTTTATTGCTGGCTAAGATCCGCGTTTTTCTGCCATTACCGCAGCAACAGCAAGTAGCTAATCCACTGCTGCAACAAGACAATCTGCGCATCGATAAATTGTCAGGCCATGTCAGCCTTGCCGGGCAACCGTTGAATCTGACCAATGCCGAACTGCAATTACTGATCACCTTGCTGGAACATTTTCCGCTGGCGGTGTGCCGCGAACGGCTGTTCCGCGAACAGCTGAACCGTGAATATGACGGCGCTGATCGCACCATTGATGGCCGCGCGTCGCGACTGCGGAAAAAGCTGCAGCAAGTCGACCCGCGCTGGAATATCCGCAATGTCTGGGGCCAGGGTTACAGCATCAGTGTCAACGCCGAAGGAGACGCCGGATGAGCGCAACCTTATTACGCTTTTATCTCGGTGTCGTGTTGGTGGTGTTGCTGCTGTTTTTCAGCCTGAACCAGCTCTATAACTGGGTTTATCAGGGCGACGACATGACCGTCGCAGCCCGGACTATGCTACATAATGTCTATCAGCACAGTCAGGCCGAACATCAACTGAATTGTCGCCTGAGTATCGACGATGATTGCGCCGGTAGCCTTTATGTTGTGATCCCAAAAGACCTATGGCAACCACAGCCTGGCGTCAGTTACGGCATTGAAGTACTGCGTGACGGCGACGGCAATGCCTCTATGTGCGCGGAAATGAGCAATGGCGATTTGATGTGTCTCAGTCAACTGAATCTGCCACAAGGTGCGGATTTCACCATTGATTTGGTTCACGTGTTTTTAGTGTTGCTGTTGTTGGCGTTGTTTTGGTTCAGCCGCAATGTGTTTAAAGATGTGGAAACCTTGCGGGTGAGCGCCTTACAGGAGATCAAACAGGGGCGCCTGCCTGACTTTCGTTTGAGTACCCATTCTTATTTGCAACCTTTGGCGCGCTCGTTAACGCGCATGAATCAGACCATTACGAACCTCAACCAGCTGCAGCGCGAAATGGCCGATACGGTTTGTCACGACATCAAAACGCCGCTGGCGCGGCTGCGTTTTATCATGCTGGGCCTGGAACGGCAGATGAATGATGGTCAGTACGCGCAGGTGCAACGCAATCTGCAGGAAATTGAAGATAATATTTATGATTATCTGCGGCTGGCGCAGCAGGATTTTCGCGCTGATTTAGAGCTCAGTCAGGTGGAACTGGCCGTCTTGCTGGCGGAACTGCTGGATAAATTTCGTGCTAATACCGAGCATCAGCTGTTGCTTAAAGGCGACATCCGGCTAACGATTCAGGCCGATCGCAAGCTGTTAAGCCGCGCTTTGTCGAATTTACTCAGTAATGCGCTGCGTTATTGTCAGCAGCAGGTGTGGGTGGAATTACGTCTCGACGGCGCCGATTGTCTGATTGAGATCAGCGATGACGGCGCCGGCTGGCATCGCGGCGCGCCGATTGACGATCTGGTATCCCATCACGGTATTGGCCTTGCCATCGTCCGCCGGGTGGCCCATCAGCATGGCGGCGAACTGCTGCAACTGGAGCGGCCGGGCGGCGGCGCCATTGCCCGGCTGCAATTGCCGGTGGGTAGTGCGGATACAACTGGCGACACGGTGACCGACACTGGTGCTGACACAGTAGCTGCGACATAATAACGCTGGTTCTTGGTCAGCCTGGTCCGCATCGCAGGATGCACCGGCAGGAGGCAATGTTGTTCAGTATCCATCTGCTCCGGTTTGCGCGCACATGCCTGTTGCTCTGCGGCATCGCGATGCCTGGCATGGCTGCTGCAGGCAACACTGATGGGGCGCAGGCTGGGCGAATACAGCAGGCTGTGCAGAAAGTGCTGTACGGCGGCCACACGCGTCAGGATTATTACACCGAATTACTGCAACTGGCACTGAGCTACCCCAGCGGTCAGGGGTTTCAGCTACAGGCATCGGGCCTTGATTTACCGAAGCAACGCGCTTTTGATCTTATGAACGCCCACGAAGGCATTGATGTGTTATTTGGCAGCGTCAGCCGTGATCGGTTGGCACGTTATCGCGGCGTACCTTTTCCAATTCTGCGCGGCTACAACGGCTGGCGCGTCGCGCTGATCAACCGCCACACCCCCGACATGCTGCGGGGTATACACAGCAAACAACATTTAAGCCGACTCAGCGCCGGCCAGTTTCTGACTTGGAGCGACACACAGATCCTACGCCACAACGGCCTGCTCGTTGCCACCAGCAGCGACGCCAATGGCCTGTACGGCATGCTGCAACGGGGTCGCATTGACTACTTCCCGCTGTCAGTGCTGGAAATCGCCGAGGAGCTGCACAAACATCCCAACCCTGATCTGATGATCGACCCGCACCTGCTGCTGGTCTACCCAACCGCCACCTGGTTTTACGTCGCCAAAGATAACCAAGCACTGGCAGACGTGTTGCTGCAAGGCCTGCAACAAGCCGAGCGGGACGGCAGTTTCGACAAGTTGTTCCAGCGTTATTTCGGCGCAGCGTTACAGCAGTTACTGCTGGAACAACGCAGCCGCATCATGCTGGAAAATCCGTTGTTGCCGGCGGAAGTGACGGTTAAGTAGTGGGGTTTGACACTCAGTCCGGGGGGTTCTCTTTGAACTTTTGTTGCGAAATCAATTTTACAGCTCTGCAGCCCGGCCAGCGCCGCAAAAGATCCATCTCGCACAAAAGGAATGTAAGTGCATGATTAATACTTGACAGCTCAAGTATAGGTCATGCAATATTGAATCTTCTCTACTGGCTGGAAATTACTGGAAAATCGATGGAAACAACGAATACTGCCTTCGGACTGCTGCTGCAAAGTGCTTTGCTTTGGTCTGACATGGTGAAAAAAGCCGATCTGCAACTGAGTGTGCACGGTATCAGCTTCACTGAGTTTTGTATTTTACACCGCCTGCACGAAGCTCCACAGCAGCGTCTCAGCCGGATCGAACTGGCCGGCGCCGTAAGCCTGAGCGCCTCAGGGATCACCCGCTTGTTGCAACCCATGGAGAAAATTCATTTGGTGGAAAAAGCACTCAATCCACGCGACGCCCGTGTCAGTCTGGTTCAGCTCACAGACACAGGTCAGCAGATTTACTCAGAAGCTGCGCAGACGTGTCATTTTTTTGCCAGTCAGTTTCTCGCGCCACTGACATCGCGTCAGCAAGAAACGCTGAGTGAATTGCTGCTTCGACTCTGATCATCACCCAATGCCCATGACGGTGCCATTGATTGGCAATGGCACCGTCATGGGCATTGGAGACATACAGTCATTAAGTCTGCTTGTTGAGCTCAGTTTTGTTGCTTGTATGGGGCCGTGCTAATCATCACAGGCAATTTACCAACCTTAAATGGTGTTTAGCCTCGGGTTTTCTCTGGTTCTGACGGCATAAAAAGGTTCTACAGCCGGCGCAAAACCTTTGGTATGCGCGACCTGAAGTGCATCTATGTCATAACGCCAGTTTGCCTCTACAACCCACACCATGTCTGCACTGACAGCAACATCCCAGCCAATAGTTTTCAAAAAAGGCATCGTTTTGTGAGCGGTAAAAACCGTCGCCAGCACTTCCTGCCAGCGCGGCAACATAAAGTTTTGCAACCTGACACCGGTCTGCGGGTGCTGGCTGATTTCTGCCATCACAGGCCAGCTTTTGTTGCAGACACATTTCGTCGACAACAACCGGCCTTCATGGACGTCCACAGCCGCAATCAGATTGCCGCTACTACCATGACAGAAGCTGTCAGTTTGATTGTCGCCGTTGATGATCCGGAAAAAAGAACCAATAGCGCGGATTTCTCCCTGCTCCATCGCTGTGACCACCCGGATGGTCGAGAGGTGGGGCGAGCCTGTGAGTTGGCGGATACTGGGGTGATTGACCAGTTGTGGCTGCACGATCAGTGGAATACCGCTGCGGACCAGCTGAAATACCCGATGAGCAAAACTTTGAATTCTGCTGCGCCCTTGCGCGGTGATCACATCATCACCATCGCGGACAAAAGCAAAAGCATGCTGGCCATGGGAGCCGCGTTGTGGTTTGACGAAGTAATGACCATCCGGCAGAAACTGGCAAAGTTGGTCTGCAGAATGTAGCTGAGGTGTCCCTTGTTGCAGTTCGCTGTCCGGGGCGCACAGCAGGCAAGTGAGATGTGGTGTCGGCAGATGATGTTGCCAGCAATGCTGATAAAACGCATGTTTATCGTCGGCTAACTGGCGGCCGTATGCAGAAGCCTGACTGGCCAGTATCCGCTTAAATGGTTCATTCTGTAAAAATTGTGACCACTCACCCAGAGCAACACGAGGCAATTGATAAATCGTAAAATCGCGGGCGCCGAGCCCATATTTCAGCCGGCAATAGATGGGGGCTACAATTAACCACAACCCGCTGATACTGCGGATTTGGCTGCAGGCATAGCACGTTGCCTGAATATAATCGCTGAACACACAGATCCATTTGTTGCTCATCAGACACTTCCTTGTTCTGGTTATTTATTGATCAGTTCTCAGTGTAGCTAAAACAGAGAAATTGGCGAATATCGATGAGAAGCCGGATCCATAGTGGGTCATGTAGCCGATAGCAGATTGCTGGTCGGCGATCAGGTATACCTGTGTGTGCAGATGACAAATGTCACGCTTATCCGCTGACAAGCCGCATTGTTGCTAAGGTCGGTGCTGAGTTAAGCTGCAGTCAATGGTAAGACATAACCGCAATCTCTGGAGGCAACAATGTCGGTGCAATTGGATGGCAAGTGGAGCTGGGTGTACCTGATAAACCTGGTGTTCTATCTGGTGCCGTTATTTTATCTGCCGCTGGCGTCTTGGCAGATTGCGGTGTCGGTGGCGGTGTTGCTGGTATTTGTCTGGTGTTATTTCTGGGCGTACCGGGTGCCGACCCGGCAGATGCATTGGCCGGTACTGGCAATGCTGACGTTGTCGGTCGGTGTGACGCCACTGAATCCCGGCAGTATTTCATTATTTGCTTATATCGGTTTTTTCCTCGGTTTTGCCTGGCCGTTGCGTCAGGCGATGGCAGCCGTGGGGGTGGTGCTGCTGATCATGTTTGGGCTCAATACCTGGATGCAATTTAAGGGGCCATATTTTCTGGTGTATGGTGGCTTGTTGTTGGTCGGGGTAGCCAGTTTTGGTTTACTGGAGCGACAACGGCAAATTCGTTTACGCCAGCAGCAGCGCAGTCAGGAAGAGATCACGCAGCTGGCGCAAATGGTTGAACGCGAGCGCATCGCACGCGATTTACATGACATCATGGGCCACAGTTTGTCCAGTATTGTGCTCAAAGCCGACTTGGCGAAGGCTCTGCTCAAAGCCGGTAAAGCTGAGGATGCTGCTTTGCACCTGACTGAACTGGCGCAAGTGGCGCGCGATTCATTGTCGCAGGTGCGCCAGACCGTTTCCGGTTATAAACATAAGGGATTGCTGGCTGAAGTCAGCAATCTGGCGCAGCGCCTGCGTGAACATGGGTTTGCCGTGACGTTGGACGGCGAAGTACCGAAACTGGCGGCGCGGGAAGAGTCAGCGCTGATCCTGGTGCTGACCGAGCTGGTCACTAATATCTTGCGCCACAGCAAAGGCGATAGTTGCCGCATCAGCTTTCGCGAGCAGGATGGCGGCTGGCTGATGGAAGTGGCCGACAACGGCGAAGTGAAAAGTTTTGGTTTTGGCAATGGCCTGACTGGCGTCACCGAGCGGCTGAACGCCTTGCAGGCAAAACTGGATTATCAACTGGATGCCGGCTGTAAGTTACAGATTTGGCTGCCAAAAGGAACTGAACATGCGAATTTTACTGGCTGAAGATCAGGCGATGGTGCGCGGTGCGCTGGCGTCTTTATTGCGCCTGTCCAGCAGCCACGAACTGGTGGAGGCCGCTGACGGTGACAGCGCGCTGAAATTATTGAAAACCGAACCATTTGACGTGTTGCTAACTGATATCGAAATGCCGGGCCGCAGCGGGCTGGAACTGGCCGCCTGGTTACAGCAGCAACAAAGTAAAATCAAAGTTATTGTGATCACCACTTTTGGCCGCAGCGGTTACGTGCGCAGGGCGCTGGATTGTGGTGTCAGTGGGTTTTTACTAAAAGACGCTCCGGTCGACGATTTATTGGCTGCCATCGATAAAGTGCTGGCCGGCAAGCGGGTTATCGACAGCGAACTGGCACTGCTCGCGCTGGGGGAACAGGATCCGCTCAGCGACAAAGAACGCCGCGCGCTGCGTCTGGCCGGCGAAGGCAAATCCACCGCCGAAATTGCCACGCTGTTATTTATTGCCGAGGGCACGGTGCGCAATTATCTGTCTGAAGCGATGGCCAAGCTCAACGCGGTGAACCGGGTCGAAGCGGCGCGCATTGCGCAGCAAAAAGGCTGGCTCTGAGATTTGCAAGCGCCTGACAACGTGTTAACTTCAGGTTAAATTCACCGCGAGGGGCGCGTTATGTTGTTGTCACCGGTATCTGTTGTTGCTGCCAGTCTGATCAGCGGTCTGGCCGCCAGTCCACATCAGTCAGTGTCAGAGCTGGCCCATTTGCAGCAACTCAGTTATAACAACGCCATGCAGGTGCGGTTTGCCAGCCCAGAGCAGGCTCGGCTCGCCGCGATCAGTTTGCATGATGCACTGCTGGCCGGTCGCTGGCAGGACAGCATGCTAATCCTGCAACTGGATGCGCAGGCGCAAGCCCGGTTGGCACCGTATGCGGTGTCGATTACGCCGGCATATATCTGGCAGCAGCAACAAAGCGCCCTCCAACCGCAGCTCTTAGCGGACAGCGTCAATTCAATTCCCGGTTATCCCTGTTATGCCACTGTCGAAGAAACCTACAACCAGGCTGCACAGCTGGTGCGGGATTATCCCGATTATGCCAGCTGGCAGAAGATCGGCAGCGGCTGGGCGCAAACTAAAACGGCCAACGGCTACGACCTGTATGTACTGAAGATAAGCAACCGCAAAGCTGGTCCGGTTAACAAAGCCAAATTGTTGGTCAACAGTGCCATTCATGCCCGCGAATATGCCACGGCGGCGTTAACATTGGCGTTTGCCAAAGACTTGCTCAGTAAAGCCGGCAGTGATGCCGATGTGGACTGGATGCTGCAACAAAATGAAATCCATCTGGTGCTGCAGACCAATCCGGAAGGCCGCAAGATTGCCGAAACCGGTGTGTCATGGCGTAAAAATATCAATGACACGTCCTGTAATAGCAGCACTTTTGGCGTTGATCTGAACCGGAATTTTAGCTTTGGCTGGTTCAGTATTCCCAACGGCAGCAGTGCCAACAGCTGTAATTTGACCTATCGCGGCACAAACGCCGGTTCCGAACCTGAAGTACAGGCGCTGGAGGCTTATGCCCGCAGTCTGTATCCGGATAAACGCGGGCCGGCGCGTACCGATGCTGCCCCGGCGGACACGGCCGGTATTCATCTCGATATCCACAGTTTCAGTGAGCTGGTGTTGTGGCCCTGGGGCGATACAGAAACACCTGCGCCGAACGGCACAGCGTTAAAAGCACTGGGCCATCGTCTTGCCTGGTTTAATGGGTATGTGCCGACCCAGTCGATTGGTTTGTACCCAACCGATGGCACCAGTGATGGGGTCAGTTATGGCGAACTCGGCGTGGCCGCGATCACTTTTGAGATTGGTACCGCATTTTTTGAAAGCTGCGCTAACTACGAAGCGAACGTGCTGCCGGACAATCTGCGCGCCCTGTATTACGCGCTGCGGGTCAATACGGCCCCCTATCTGCTGCCAGCCGGGCCGGATCTGACGCAGCTGAGCCTGAATACCACCGCGGGCAAGATCCCACGCAATCAGTTGCTGCAGCTTAAAGCGGTTGTCAGCGACAATCAGTCCAGCGGTTTGAGTGGCGGTGTGGCCAGTCAGCCGATCAGCCGGGTTGAAATGACGCTCGATCAATGGCCGGAGGTGGCCGGTGCGAATACCGTGGCGATTGATGCTGCCGACGGTAAATACGACAGCGCCAGTGAAAAC
>Ga0208626_1000611_pt1 | contig 10945 bp, 11 predicted proteins | sample LakWasMet10_HOW4_2_FD_183860 | JGI IMG/M metagenome (GOLD analysis project Ga0208626, IMG submission 183860) | Freshwater sediment methanotrophic microbial communities from Lake Washington under simulated oxygen tension - Sediment Metagenome... | ecosystem: Environmental > Aquatic > Freshwater >... | reverse complement strand
AGTGTTACCTATGTCTCCGAACATGTGTTACCTATGTATCAAGTCCATACATCGGGAGAGGGTCGGGGTGAGGGGAATAAAATAAGGAAAAATACTTTATTTTGATCCCCTCATCCTAGCCTTCTCCCAGAGGGAGAAGGGACCGGCCATCCTTAACTTAATGGCAGTGACGCCCTTACGTAGAAACGCAATCCACACCGCCTCGTCGGGGCGACAACCACAACCCCAGCATAAGCCCCCAAACTTCAACAAGAGGTAAATTCCATGGGCATCAGCATCTCCGAATTAATATTGTTACTGCTGATCGTGGTGGTGCTGTTCGGCACCAAACGATTACGCACGGTCGGCTCCGATCTCGGCGCCGCGATCAAGGGCTTCCGCAACGCGGTCAAGGATCAGGATAGTCCGACGCCGGTCGCCGAGGATAAAAAACCGATCGAAGGCGAAACGCTTGCCAAACACCAGGAAAAAACCTAAGCGATGTTTGAAATAGGCTTCTCCGAAATCATGATGGTCGCGCTGGTCAGCCTGTTGGTGATAGGCCCCGAGCGGCTTCCCAAGGTCGCCCGAATCGCGGGCTACTGGATCGGCAAGACGAGGCGACTGATCGCCGATGCAAAGGCCGAAATCAGCGCCGAGCTGCATGCCGAGGAACTGCGCCAGGCCTTCGAACAACAGGACGACCTGAAGCAACTGCAAGACCTGATCGATGAAACCCGCAACGCCGGGCATTCGCTCCAATCCTCGCTTGAGGAGCACCTGACGCAAGACCGCCTCACCCTAGACAAAGACCCGCATGAAGAAAAATAATCCGAACGATGCCCCGGAACTGCCCTTCCTGAGCCATCTGATCGAACTGCGCGACCGCCTGTTGCGCGCGGTCATCTGCGTGCTGCTGGTCTTCATGGCGCTTGCCTATTACGCGAACGATATTTATGCGCTGCTGGCCGGCCCCCTGATGAAGCACATGCCCGCGAACAGCAGCATGATCGCGATCGAGGTCGCCTCGCCGTTTTTTACGCCGTTCAAGCTGGCGCTGGTCGTCTCGATCTTCATTTCTATCCCTTTCCTGCTGTACCAGTTCTGGGCCTTCGTCGCGCCGGGGCTTTACCAGCACGAGCGGCGCTTCATCCTGCCGCTGCTGTTCGCCAGCACCCTGCTCTTCTTTCTCGGCGTCGCCTTCGCGTATTTCGTGGTGTTCCCCTTGATGTTCAAGTTCCTGACCGCCGCCGCTCCCGCCGGCGTGACCGTGATGACCGACATCAGCCACTATCTGGACTTCGTGCTGACCCTGTTCTTCGCGTTCGGCATTTGTTTCGAGGTACCGATTTTCACGATCGTGCTGGTGTGGACCGGTATCGTGACCCCGCAGGCGCTCGCCGAACAGCGCCCCTATGTAATCGTCGGCGCCTTCATCATCGGCATGGTGCTGACCCCGCCCGACGCGATCTCGCAGACCTTATTGGCCGTGCCGATGTGGCTGCTGTTTGAAGCCGGCTTGTTGTGCTCGCGGTTGTTCGTGCGCGCATCTGGCGACGACAGCAAGGAATTGACGCGATATTAAGCGAAAAATCCCCTTACCACACACGCTGCACCCCTTTCTAACGGATGGCGTTTTCCACGGAACAAAGTAAACCGTTCGATCCAAGGCGCATAAAGCCGCCCGGTACTGATGCTCCAGTGCTTGGAGCGAAGCCGATCGCGAACTTGATCAAGGGGGTTGGCAGTGTATTTTTCGTCAGCACACAGTGATTGCTATCAACAATTAAATGCTGTAGCATCTGACTTAACAGATTGTCAGAGTGGCATTATACACCGGTGATCTTTTCTTGATATACACCTGAATAGGTGTCTACTGAACATTAGCTTCTGTATCGAAGGACACTATGGCAAAACCACCAACTCCCACGCTTGATATTGTTGTATCGCAATCGGACAAGACGCTTACGCTCACCGAGACAGTTGGCACCGCAAAAACCGTTCTCATGTCCGCTAGTGTCGTTTCGGGTTGCGATGATACCGGCACACCAGCAGGAATATACAAGGGTGGAAAATGGATCAAGGACAAAACAAATCCGACTCATGGGCCGACACCGTGGTCTAAAGATCCTTGGGGCAACCCATATGGGCCATACTTTCTCCCTTTGAATGATAGCAAGACTGGAAGGTACACGACCTATGGCATACACGGCACGCGTGGGCCGCTTGCTGGTAATTTCGAGAAACCGCCGTTACCACAAGGTTTGATGAGCTTCTTCCTCGGAGAAGATGAAGCAAAATACCTATTTTGTTCACACGGATGCGTACGGTTATCAAATCAGAACGTAATGAAAATCTTTGAATTGACAACTAAGACTAAATACGCAGGAGTAACAATAACGGTGACGATCAAATGAGTTCTTGGAGACGCACATCCGCTTGGCTTGTCGTTGTAATAGCCGCAGTTTCGGTTTCGTTCGTAGTTGGACTGTGGATCGGATCGCTTAAAAGAAGCCTACAAAGTGAGGTCAATTACCCATGGGAACTGCATCGAAAAATTGGAAGCGTGAACATCCAATGTGATCAGCTATTGCAAGTCACTTCTACTGGTCATTTTTTTGTTCAGTCGCTGGATGACGGAACAACCCTGGTCATCGCCTCGTATGACAATCCAACAAAAATGGTAAAGGCATTCGCGCTTTCCTCCTCTGGGGCTATTGCTTCTGATAGCTGGCCAATGGAATGTAACTAGCCGCTGGAACATGTGACGTAAACGGAAAGCTAACAATCGCATGCACTTGAACAGCAAAAAGCGCCGCTCTTCGTTCCTCGTCGCTTTGCTTTTTACTGCCAGTGATACGAAACGTTGGGCAACATATTAGCCAATGAGGCAATATCTCATGGAATTGGTGTCAAGAATCTGTACGGTGGAGAATTCGGCTAACTCCGCCGGCTCCGTCTCATGGCATGCGTATCGAGAGGCGGAAGGACTTACTGATACAACCATGGCCCCCGAACTCGTTGAGTTTCTAGGCTCAAATCCGTCAAAGGATCAACGCAAGGCCGCGTACTTCATAATTGGCAAGCTTGGTAAGAACCTTCAAGACCCAAACTGCGCCTCGTCTCTCTTGTCCTTTATCCCAACAGAGAAAGACAAATATGCTTTGGCCGGCCTCCTGGACAGCCTTGCCGATATTCAAAAACCGATTCATCTTGATCTAAGGCCCATCTATCAACTGCTAACCGACAAACGTTGGCTTGTTCGATACTCGGCAATTCAGGCTCTCAATAACACCGCCTCACACGAGGCTGAAGATCAGCTTCTGTCTGTTCTGACGGTCTCCGTCGATCCAAATGATCTGATCTACTGCCATGCAACCCTGAATCGCATAGGCACCGAAAAGTCCCTTCCGCAACTTCAAGAGGGCATGAAGTCTCGTAAGCGAGATGTAAAGCTTTCAGCACAAGCAGCGATCGATGCGATCCAAAAAAGGTCTGCTGCCCAACAAGGCGCTCCAGGTGACGTCGGCGCTAACGCCCCCTCCCTGAGATAGCTCGTTAGTCGACATGAAAAACTCGCGCTTTCGCTATGAGTCGTCTCCGCTATTGCACGGTACGAAGTACGTTCTGATGAACGGGAACGCGCCAATTCCCTACTTGGAAGCCATTGACTCATTGGCTCGAGACCCAGAATTTCGAGAAAGCCTAACAGCAGTACTCGCAGCAAGCGACTACGCCGCCTATCGTTGGGAGACGCCGCCGGTAACCCTTGCCGGAAGAGCAAGGCCCTTCGAGTTCGTCTTGATCGATTCCCCAAGTCTTGCACCCAGCCCCGAGTCCGAGGTTTTTGGGCCGTACTTTTCTGAATTGCCTGCCGAAGTGGATGTTCTCGCGATCCCCAACCTCGGCAAAACCGCCACCCTGATCGTGCCCAGGCAACTTGCGCAACCTCGGAGCTATTGCCATCTGGCAAGGTTCGTTAGGGAGGCGCCAAAACCGCAAATTCATCATCTCTGGCAGTGCGTTGCGGATGCAGTGAAAGCCAACCTGTCCGAACGTCCACTTTGGTTGAGCACGGCCGGCGACGGAGTCTCTTGGTTGCATGTCCGGGTCGAAGGCACACCAAAATACTACTCGTATCGGCCCTATGCAAACGACGTCTAACGCCTATGTCAAGGTACATGCCTTCGGCAGGCCGCTTGCCTCGAACGCCAGGACACCGAGAACGGTCACGCCCCATGTCAGAATAGTTGGCGGATAGCCGCGTAGTATTGACCTTCGCTGACCCAGTGTTTGCTTGTTATGATTGCAGTTTCCATCGGACCGTCTTATCAAAAGCCCCGGAAATCCATAAAGCGCCACCATTATTTAAACGGTGGCTTTGATTGAGACTCAAAGCCCTTTCGGCCCGATCAGCCAATAAACCGCGAACCCCGCCCAGGTCAAGCCGAGCAATAGCCACGGCAGCCAATGCTGCCGGTAAACGATCATGACTTCGGTTGACTGAGCCCCCTCCTCTGCCGGCGCCTCGGTTTGCCGCGCGACTTTCTTGAGCCGTTTGTTCAGCTCGCGGGCTTTTTCTTTTTGCTGTTTTTTATACAGATCGATGCCTTTCTGGATGCCCTGGGCGATCAGCTTGGTCTGTTCTTTAGTCTGCGCCGGGCGCTGCGTGGCCCTAGCGATTTTGAGCGCTTCTTCCTGGGTTTGCGGCGACGGTTTTTGATAATTCGGTTTATTGGCCATGAGGGTATCGGGAGTCTGATGGGGTCAACGCATTCCCTGCGCGTCGACATTGCAAGCGTAGATCATACTGCAAAAAATCGGCGCCGGACAAAATTCATTACGGGCTGTTCCGAGTCACCGCAAACAACCGGGGAGCCGCAAGATCGTTCGGTTTCGCATCGATCCGCTCGACCCTGAAGCGCTCGGGCTCCAGGGCTTCGCACCAACGCACGACCTGATCGGTCTCCTGCTCGCCGCCGACATGGCCGGGATAGGCCACGATCGTAATGATGCCACCGGGACTCAGCAATCGGCTCGCCGCCGTAAGCGCGGCCAGCGTCGAATCGGCCCGGGTCGTCACGGCTTTATCGCCGCCGGGCAGATAACCGAGATTGAACATTACCGCAGCGATCGCGCCGTGGTCCGCCTCGGGAACCAGTTCGAGCATAGCGGCATGGCTGTCATGAAACAAGGTCAGGCAGGCGCGCAGCGCGGATTCGTTGATTTTGACTGCGGCAGACTCCAGCGCGGCGCGTTGAATGTCAAAGCCGTAAACCTTGCCGCCCGGCGCAACCTGCCGCAACAGAAACAGCGTGTCATGGCCGTTGCCGACCGTCGCATCGATCGCGAGCGCGCCGGGACGCAGACGCGCGCCGATCAGTTCATGGGCCTTATCAACCAGGGAAATGCGTTCTCTCATAACGCGCCATGTCGCAGGATTTGGGCAAAGCTTCGCCTGTTAACAGCGAGTCGGCAAAGCGGCGGGCATGCCAGGGAATCATCACGCTGCCCTTCGCGCCGAAGCCGTTGAAGATATGAAGTTGCGACAGCTTCGGATGCTTGCCGATGAACGGCTGTCGGTCCTCCGTGCAGGGTCGGACGCCGGCCTCGTGCGCGATCAGCTTGGCGTGCTTCAAGCCCGGAAAGAGGCGTTCGCCCGCCGCGAGCAGTTCCGCTTTAGCCGGCTCGGTGATTGGGCTGTCGACGTTTTCGCGGTCGAAGGTCGCGCCCAGGCGAACCCTGCCGCTGCCGACAGGCAGGAGCCAATGGCCGTCATTGAATAAGCGGTCGGGTATCGGCAAGGCGTGTTCCAGCGTCAAAATCTCGCCTTTCGCCGGCCGCATGGGCAGCCACGAAAACCAGGGATTTTCGCGCGCGCGGAAACCTTCGCAAAAAATGATCCGGCGGGGACGAAATTCCTGCCATTGCAAAACCGGATCGAAATGCAGATCGCGGTAATCAAAATACGCCTGCCGGTAGGCCGAATGGGCGCGCAAATAGTCCAGCAGGCAGGACAGTAACGGCCGCGTCAGCAAATAGCCGGTCTGTTTTTGTTCCAGGCAGCCCAAAACATCGTCCCGCTCCAAAGGCTGGGCAATGCCGCCCAGATAGTCCCGATAAGCGGGATCGCCCAAACGTTTCCGGCATTGAGCGACTTCCTGCTCGCGGCGCAACAGTCGCCACATCGGTTTTTCGACATAAAACGGGCGATTGAACACTTCCGCCCAAGCCGCGTAACACGCCTTGGCGGCCGGCAATAACTGCTCGATCTCGGCGGTCTTGACGAAGCGCAGGCCGGTAACCGGATTGATCAAACCGGCCGCGACCTGCGAGGCATTGCTTTCGCCGGGGTCTATCACGACAACCCGGCAGCCGCGCCGAATCAATTCCGATGCCAGTAAAGCGCCGGCCAGACCGAAGCCGACAATCAAGAAATCGATGGTTTTTGTTTCCGCCAAGTCCTTACCCGATACTTTAGAATCGCTCACATTATACCGCCGTTCCGGCTGCTGGCGCGGGTACAACCCCGTCTATGTTTTGTACAAGTCATGGTATAATGAAACCATTGGCCGGGCCGTTGTCTCATTGGCTTTCAATGACTTGCGGCGTATTGAGTGAGCAAGAATGACATCGCACAGCCCGATCGGCCCAGGTTTTTACCCCAATGACGGGCTTTCTTCGCAGACAAACAGGCGGCTATGACGGATATTAAGGACAATTCAGAGCATTATTTGATCAGCACCGTCTCGAAACGATCCGGGGTCAAAGCCGAACTGGTCCGGGCCTGGGAACGCCGTTATCAGGCGGTGGCGCCGACCCGAACCGCGGGCGGCCATCGCGTCTATACCGACCAGGATATTGCCCGGCTGAAGCTATTGAATCAAGCCACCCGCGACGGCCACAGCATCAGCCGCATTGCGCGCTATTCTCTGGACGAACTGAGGAAACTGCTGCACACCGAAGAAGCCGCGACGCCGGCAAAGCGCCCTCTCCTTCTGCCCGGCAACGACATCAAATCGCTCGCGGAAGCGTACATCCAAAAATGCTATGCGGAAGTCACCGCCTTCGACGCCAGAACGCTCGAATCGCTGTTCGAGAACGCGATCGTCGAACTCGGCATCCAGAACTTTATCGAAGATTTGCTCGATCCCTTGCTGACCCTGATCGGCGAACGCTGGAAAACCGGCGAACTGCGACCGGTGCATGAACACATGGCATCGTCTATCATCCGGTCCCTGACCTATATCCTGCGCAACAATACGCCCTGCTCCCCTACGGCGCCCCGGATGGTCGTCACGACGCCGCTCGGCCAATTACACGAACTGGGCGCGCTGCTGGCCGCGATCATCGCCGAACTGAAAGGCTGGCAAGTCACCTATTTGGGCCCGAATCTGCCGGCCGAAGAAATCGCGGCCGCGGTGAAATTCACCGATGCGGCGGCGGTCACGATCAGCATCAGTTTCAGCTCAGATGATCACGTGGTGCAAAAAGAACTCAGAAGACTGCGCAAACTGCTCGGCTACGAGATTGCATTGATTGTCGGGGGACGCGCCGCCCCCTATTACGAAACGGTGCTGAATGAAGTCGGCGTGGTCAAAATTGAAAGCCTAGCGCATTTTCGGCGCTATCTTGACGGACTGGAGAATCAGAAAGACAAAATTCCTGCGCAGGAAACAGCGGTTTAGCAGCGTTCCCGCGCCGCAAGAAAACCTTACCCGATTAAAAATTCGGGACAAAAAAAAGGGGGTGATCACCACCCCCCCAATGAGCGCACCTCAAACCTGTCCGACCGGCTTATTAGGCTTATTGATATTGACGGTCTTATCATCGCCTTTGTCCGGCTTTTGCAAGTCAGTTCGTCCGGTCGTATCGTGATCGTCCATCGGCGGACGCGGATCGCGGCCGGCCATCAAATCGTCGATCTGAGCCTTGTCGATCGTTTCCCATTTCATCAGCGCATCGGCCATCTTGTGCAGAATTTCGATATTGTCCTGCAACAGCTTTTCGGCGCGCTGGTAGTTGCGGTCGATCAACGCGCGGATTTCATCGTCGATCTGATGCGCGATCTCGTTCGAAAACGAGGACCCCGGCGACGAATAGCCCATGAACGGCTGCCCGCTTTCCTCGCCATAAACCTGCGGCCCGAGCTTGTCCGAAAAACCCCAGCGCTTGACCATGTTGCGCGCCAGTTCGGTCGCTCGTTCGATGTCGTTCGAGGCGCCGGTGGTGACGCGGTCGCCGCCGTAGATCATCAATTCCGCGATGCGGCCTCCGAACAGGCTGGCGATCTGGCTTTCGAGCTTGCGCTTGCTGGCGCTGTACTGGTCGCGTTCGGGCAGGAACATCGTGACGCCCAGAGCATTGCCTCTCGGCATGATGCTGACCTTATAGACCGTGTCATGATCCGGCGACAGCTGGCCGACGATGCAGTGCCCCGCTTCGTGGTAAGCGGTCAGGCGCTTGTCTTCCTCGGTCATCACCATCGTATGGCGCTCGGCGCCCATCAGGATCTTGTCCTTGGCTTTTTCGAGATCGCCCATCGTGACTTCCTGCTTGTTCGAACGCGCCGCGAACAGCGCCGCCTCATTGACCAGATTGGCCAGATCGGCGCCCGAGAAGCCCGGCGTGCCGCGCGCGATGTATTTCAATTCAACATCGGCCGCAGCCGGCACTTTCTTGATATGCACGTTCAAAATTTGCTCGCGGCCTTTCACATCCGGCAGGCCGACATTGACCTGACGGTCGAAGCGGCCGGGGCGCAGCAAGGCTTTGTCGAGCACGTCGGCGCGGTTGGTCGCCGCGATCACGATCACGCCTTCGTTGCCGTTGAAGCCGTCCATCTCGACCAGTAACTGGTTCAGCGTTTGCTCGCGTTCCTCGTTGCCGCCGCTGAAACCCGCGCCGCCGCGCTGGCGGCCGACCGCGTCGATTTCGTCGATGAAGATGATGCACGGCGCGTGTTCCTTCGCCTGCGCGAACATGTCGCGCACCCGCGAGGCGCCGACGCCGACGAACATTTCGACGAAGTCGGAACCGGAAATCGTGAAGAACTTGACGCCCGCTTCGCCGGCGATCGCTCTGGCCAGCAGGGTCTTACCGGTGCCCGGAGGCCCGACCATCAGAATGCCGCGCGGAATCTGGCCGCCGAGCTTCTGGAATTTTTGCGGGTCGGACAGAAAATCGACCACTTCGACGACTTCTTCCTTCGCTTCCTCGCAGCCGGCCACATCGGCAAAATGGATCGTGCGCTTGTCTTCCTCAAGCAGTTTGGCCTTGCTTTTGCCGAAACTGCCCGCGCCGCCGGCCTGCTGGCGCCGCATATAGATCACCCAGACCGCAATCAACAGCAGCATCGGGAACCAGGACACGAAGATCTGCATCAGGAACGACTGCTTCGGCGGCGCGACGGTGCGGATCTGCACGCCGGCGGACAACAAATCATCGATCATGTGCGGATCGCCCGGATTGATCGTTTCCAGATCCTGACCGTCATTCGTGCGTATCTTGACTTGATCGCCCATGATCTCGACGCGCGTAATCTGCTTCATCTTGACCTTGCCGAGAAAATCCGAATAAGCGATGCTGTCCATCGCCGGCGGCGGCGCATTAAAGCGGTTGAAAACCAACAGCAAACCGGTGATCAGGATCGACCAGAGCAGCAGGTTGTATAGATTCATCTTCATTTTTATCTCTCCTGACCATTTAGCATGTGTAGGTTCTTCTTTGGCGATTTAAAAACCTAGTATTTTAATCAATTAATTAGGTATGATCCTTGGTTTTTTCAAGTCCAGCAAATACATTTTACAGAAAACTACTCAAATGCTCGCCATAAAGCCGTTTGATTTTGTTTAGCGCCGCGACTTCTATCTGTCTGACGCGCTCGCGCGTCAGATTCAATTCCAGGCCGATTTCCTTCAAAGTCAACTCCCGTTCGCTATCGACGCCGAAATGTTCGCAGATGATTTTGGCCTCCCTGGGATTCAGTATCTTAAGCGCTTGCTCGATCAGGCGCGCAAGATCGGACTGCGCCAGGATGCCGAAAGCGGAAGCGAAAACATCCTGTTCGAGAAAATCGATCGGCGCAAACGTCTCGTCATCGTCTTCCGACGAAGACTCGATAGGCACCGCGGATTGAGACATCGCCAGAATCGCATTGATTTCAGCGGGTGAAAGGCCGGTATGCTCGGCCAAATCCTGCAACGAGGGTTCCTTTCCGGTCCGCGCCAGCAATTGCTCCCGGTCGCGAAAAAATTTGTTGATCAGACCGACTTGTCCGCACGGAATCCTGACCACCCGCTCACTGCGGGACAATGATCTGGAAATCGCCTGCCGTATCCAATAACCGGCATAGGTCGAAAATTTGAAGCCGAGCCGGTAATCGTAGCGGTCCGCCGCTTTCAACAACCCGGTCTGCCCTTCCTGAACCAGATCGTCAAAATCCAGGAAACTGCTCTTGTATTGGTTCGCGATGAACAGCACCAACCCCGAGTTGGCGCTCACCAGTTGTTGGCGGGATTCCAGCCAGGCGCGTTCCGCCGCAACCAGATCGGCAAGGTGCTGCCGGCTGTCTTGGCCCGAGGAAAAATGCCGAAGTTGCCTGCCGTCATGCTGCTGATGCAATGCGAGAACCCGATCAAAACCGGCGCCCAGATGAGCGGCGATGCGTGCGATGCGCTCGCGGACTTGGGCATTTGGCTCTTGCGGGTGCCTGCCGGCGTAACAATGCAGATCAACGAGCTGCGTAAGGTCGTTAAACGTGAAAGGAAAACATTGCAAGGCTTCTACCATGCTCTCAGCGTTCCGCCCGACATCGCCCTCCGTCTTCTCTATCGCGGCGCGCTGATAGCATTGCCGGATGAGGTCCAGAGGCGACGCCGGCTCGGCGGACACCCCGGGTTCTGCCGGCGGTTCCGCGACCTCCTTGTCACTGTGTTGTTCACGCTCTTGCAGCAGCCACAGCGGC
>Ga0208626_1000610_pt1 | contig 10979 bp, 8 predicted proteins | sample LakWasMet10_HOW4_2_FD_183860 | JGI IMG/M metagenome (GOLD analysis project Ga0208626, IMG submission 183860) | Freshwater sediment methanotrophic microbial communities from Lake Washington under simulated oxygen tension - Sediment Metagenome... | ecosystem: Environmental > Aquatic > Freshwater >... | reverse complement strand
ATTGGCCGCTCAACAAGCCGCCGCACAAAAAGCTCTGGAAGATGCCCAAGCCTTGAAAGATATAATAAAAGACATCACTCCGGTTAGTCCGGCTTGAGCATTTATTAAGCGCTTGGTGAGTGGGGCGGGGGTTACACCCTCCGCCCCCACTCGTTTGAACACTTATCGCCGGACGCGGCATGTTGCCCCGCTTCGCCCCTGCACCAAGTTATCGCGAATAACGGCCTCAGGCCGGACGGGGCATGTTGCCCCGTCCAGAGGGCTTCCTCAAACTTTAGTCTAGCGGCAGCCCCAGCCCCAAAAACGATGGGGACGGGATTGCAAATCCCGTCCCGCCGGGTTGGCCGAAGCCGATGGTCCAGGATAATCAGTTTTTTTCGATAGCCATTCTCGCCGGACGGAACATGCTGCTCCGTCCGCAGGGTTTCCGAATACTTTAAAAGTATCCGGATCGGATTTATCTATAGCCGTCGGGATTAGTAGCCTGCCAGCGCCAATGATCCTCACACATGATTTCGATGCCGCGTTCAGCCTTCCAACCCAATAATTCCGAGGCCAATGTAGGATCGGAATAACAGGAAGCCACATCGCCCGGACGGCGCGCGCCGATCAAATAGGGAATAGACCGACCACTCGCTTTTTCGAACGCGTTGACGACATCAAGCACGCTGTATCCTATACCCGTGCCAAGATTTACCGTAAAACACTGCGACTCAGCAAGACGCTCCAGCGCCCGCAAGTGCCCCACCGCAAGGTCGACCACATGAATGTAGTCGCGGACACCCGTGCCGTCCGGGGTAGGATAATCCCCTCCCCAGACATTGAGCTTCTCCCGCCTACCCACGGCGACCTGCGCGACAAACGGCATCAGATTATTCGGAATGCCCTGAGGATCTTCGCCAATCAAGCCGCTTTCGTGAGCCCCCACCGGATTAAAATAACGCAGGATACCGATACCCCACGAAGCATCCGAGCGGTAAAGATCGCGCAGCATCTCTTCTATCACCAGTTTTGTTTGGCCGTAGGGGTTGGTGGTGGAAAGCGGATGCTTTTCCGTAAGAGGCAGGAATTGCGGTTCACCGTATACCGTAGCCGAGGAGCTAAAGACGATGTTTTTTACACCGCATTTTTGCATCGCCTGCAACAGGCAAAGCGTACCCGCCACGTTATTGTCATAATAGTGAAGCGGCTTTTCGACCGACTCACCTACGGCTTTCAGCCCCGCAAAATGAATGACGGCCTGGCAGGCATGCTCCTCGATACAGGCCGTTATCGCGTTCATATCGCGGATATCGGCTTGGCAGGTAATGACGGATTTACCGGTAATTTGCTCAACGCGACGCAGGGATTCAGGATGGCTATTACAAAAATTATCGAACAACACCACTTGATAACCTGCATTGAGAAGTTCAACGCACGTATGCGATCCGATATAACCCGCGCCACCGGTGACTAGAATGGTATTGATATGAGTAGTCATTATGCGATCACTTATTTGAGAAAATTGCTAAATTCAGCACTCAGACCTTCACGCGGGACGGGATTTGCAATCCCGTCCTCACCGTTTTGGGGCTGCCGAGAGTCTAAAGTTTGTAGAAACCCTGCGGACGGGGCAGCATGCCCCGTCCGGCGAAGACGCGGTTGCAAACCCCGTCCCGCCGGCCTAAATCCGGGATTTACAACCCCGGCCTGAACATTTGAAAACTGTCATCATGCGCTAATCATCATGCAAATCCAAGCCTTCAAACATTACGGGCGGGATATATATCCCGTCCGGCTCCGGGCGCCTAGACCTACCTAAGTTCTTCCAGAACCATATTCAAACTCTGCTGCCAGGAAGGCAGCTGGATGCCAAAGGTGTCGAAAAGTTTGGCGTTGGACATCACGGAATACATTGGGCGAGCAACCGGGGTAGGATATTCGGCTGTGTTAATCGGCTTGATAACAGGCGGCTGATCCCGGCCAGCCAGCAAACCGCAAGCTATAGCTTCGTTAACAAATCCGTACCAGGTCGTCTGCCCCTGAGCCGTCAGGTGATAGGTGCCGCTTAGCCTTGCCGGCAAATCGGTACTGTCACCAGGAACATAAAGCTGTGCCAGCATCTGGGAGGTACATTCGGCTATCGCCCGGCTCCAGGTCGGAGCCCCGGTCTGATCATTCACGACGCCGAGTTCGTCGCGCTCCCTGCCTAACCGCTGCATGGTCAGTAAAAAATTCTTTCCGCGTGCGCCGTAGACCCAGCTCGTCCGCAAAATCAGATGATTAACCCCCGAGTTACGTATCGCCTGCTCGCCTGCCAGTTTGCTTGCGCCATAGACATTCAGCGGATTGGGCTGATCATCCTCGACGTAGGGCTCCCGCTTGGTTCCGTCGAAGACGTAATCGGTTGAATAATGCACCAGCAAGGCCCCTAAACGCTTGGCCTCCTCGGCAAGAACGCCGGGGGCTACCCCATTCACCGCCATCGCCAAATCGGGTTCCGACTCGGCCTTGTCCACCGCCGTATAAGCGGCCGGATTGACGATCATGTCGGGCTTCAGCTGGCGGACGAGACCCCGTATCGCATCCGCATCGGTCAAATTCAATTCATTGGAACCCACGGCCGTCACCTGCCCCAGCGTGGACAAACTGCGCCGCAACTCCCATCCCACCTGACCCGACTTGCCGGTGATCAGGATCTTTCTTGTTCCTCCCGTTACCTTCACTCGAATACCTCGGCATCCTTGAGCAATTGACCTGCCTGGTCTTTGGCCGAAAGCACCGGCGCCGCACCGTGCAGTTGCCAGTCTATCGCCAATGCAGGATCATTCCACAAAATCGAACGCTCATATTCCGGCGCCCAATAATCCGTGGTTTTATAAAGGAACTCGGCGGTTTCGCTGAGCACCACGAAGCCATGGGCAAAGCCTGGCGGTATCCACAGCATGCGCTTGTTCTCCGCGCTTAAAATGACACTGAACGACTTCCCGAAAGTCGGCGAGCTTTTGCGAATATCCACGGCCACATCCAGCACCACCCCCACCACCGCGCGCACCAACTTGCCTTGGGGCTGCCGTATCTGGTAATGCAGCCCGCGCAAAACATGGCGCGCAGATTTTGAATGATTGTCCTGCACGAATGCCAGATCGATACCCGTCAACTCGGCGAAACGCCTGGCATTGAAGCTCTCGAAAAAAAATCCGCGCTCATCGCCAAAGATTTTAGGCTCAACGATCAGCAAATCGGGGATGCCCGTCGGAACGATGTGCATAATCAGCCTTCCCTTAACAGCCGTTGCAAATATTGTCCGTAGCCATTCTTGGCCAGCGGCACGATCAATTCTTTTAGCTGCTCGGCAGAAATATATCCTCTGGAAAAAGCGATTTCCTCGATACAAGCGATCTTCAACCCCTGGCGTTTTTCCAGGGTTTGAATGAACATCGATGCCTCCAGCAAAGACTCGTGCGTGCCGGTATCCAGCCACGCATAGCCGCGCCCCATCACCTGCACGTCCAGATTACCCTGCTCCAGATAAATCTGATTCACCGTGGTAATCTCAAGCTCGCCGCGAGCCGAAGGCTTGATCGATTTGGCGATATCCACCACCTTGTTATCGTAAAAATACAATCCCGTTACCGCATAGTTGGATTTAGGCCGAACGGGCTTCTCTTCCAGGCTAACCGCTTTACCTTGTTCATCGAACTCAACCACGCCATAGCGTTCCGGATCATCCACATGATAGGCGAACACGGTGCCGCCCTCTTGTTTGGTTGCCGCGGCATGCAACAGCACGTCCATCCCATGCCCATAAAAAATATTATCGCCCAGTACCAGGGCGCAGGCATCGTCTCCGATGAACTCCTCGCCAATAATGAAAGACTGCGCAAGGCCATCCGGTGAAGGCTGCACCGCATAACTCAAATCGATCCCCCACTGTTTACCGTCGCCCAACAGTTGCTCAAAGCGCGGGGTATCTTGCGGCGTAGAGATAACCAAAATCTCACGTATCCCGGCCAACATCAAAATGGACAGCGGGTAATAAATCATCGGCTTGTCATACACCGGCAGCAGCTGCTTCGAAACAGCCTGAGTCACCGGGTAAAGCCGAGTCCCCGAACCTCCCGCCAAAATAATGCCCTTCATGCCATACTCCTGTTCGCGTAATTTTTTTGCATCCAGTTTTGATAGTCACCGCTGGTCACGTTTTGCACCCAATCGGTGTTCTGCAGGTACCATTCGACGGTCTTGCGCAGGCCGGACTCGAAGGTCTCTTGCGGTTTCCAGCCCAAATCTTGCGCAATCTTGGTCGCATCGATCGCGTAACGACGATCGTGCCCCGGCCGATCCTGTACGAAGGTAATCAGCTGGCTATGCGGCGCGCCTTGCGGGTGCAGTTCATCCAGAATGGCGCAGATGGATTGCACCACTTCCAGATTGGTCTTCTCGTTCCAGCCGCCAATGTTGTAGGTCTCGCCCAGCTTGCCGTGCTCCAGCACCCGGCGTAAAGCGCGCGCATGATCGTCCACATAGAGCCAATCGCGGATGTTGTCCCCCTTGCCGTAGATCGGCAAAGCTTTGCCGTTGACCGCGTTCAAGATCACCAGCGGGATCAGTTTTTCCGGAAAATGGTACGGCCCATAGTTATTCGAGCAATTGGTGGTGACGACCGGAAAGCCATAGGTATGATGCCAGGCGCGCACCAGGTGATCGGAAGATGCCTTGCTGGCGGAGTACGGGGAGTTGGGCTCATAAGCCGTCTCTTCGGTGAAAAAGCCGTTCTCGCCCAAGCTGCCGTATACCTCATCGGTGGAGATGTGGTGGAAGCGGAATTGGGCCTTGCGCTCGGCATCCATACCGCTCCAGTATTCGCGCGCAGCCTCCAGCAATGTGTAAGTACCGACGATGTTGGTCTGGATAAAGTCGGCGGGGCCGGAGATCGAGCGGTCCACATGCGATTCCGCCGCCAAGTGCATCACGGCAGACGGTTGATGCTCGCGGAACACCCGAGCGACTTCGTCCGCATTGCAGATGTCCACTTGCTCAAAGCGATAACGAGGATTATCCGACACCGAAGCGAGCGATTGCAGATTGCCCGCGTAGGTCAGCTTGTCGAGATTGACCACGCGGTAATCGGTATCGTTGATGAATTGGCGAACGACGGCAGAGCCAATGAAGCCGGCGCCGCCGGTGATAAGGATGGTTTTCATCTAATAAATCTCATACTATTGATATTTTGCAATTAAGAGTTAGCTCTGTTCACTGAGAGCTCGTCGAAGTCTATTCGATTTTGGACAAGCCTGAGCGGCAAACATTACGGACGGGACACATATCCCGTCCGGCGCCATAGTTTCCGAATACTTTAAGAGTATCGACAGCCCCAAACCGGTGGAAATTCGTCTGTGGGAGCGACGCCCACGTCGCGACTAGAGGCTTTAACTCGACGTGGGCGTCGTCCCACCACTCGCCTATCGATTTACACGGTAAAAAAGCAAGCGGATCGGATTTATCTATAGCCATCTGTATTATCTGCCACCGCCAATGGTCCTCACACATGGTTTCTATGCCGCGCTCGACCTTCCAACCCAATAATTCTGCCCCGTCCGTAGGCTTTCTTGCATGCTCCAAGTTATCAGCAACCTCAAAACGAAGGGGACGGAATTACAAACCCGTCCCGCTTAGAGTTTAAAGATTGTACACCTGCCCAAAGAGTTATGCCTGCAATGACGTTAGCCGCCTTTTATGCGCGCCAGACAGGACCTGACAATTTCTTCGGCGCGCGCCTGTGTCCCGGCCTCCGCGTAGCAACGCAGTTCCGGCGCATTACCCGACGCCCTGAGATGCACAATCTCCCCGCTCATGAAGAACAATCGCAAGCCGTCGGTTTGATCGGAACCCGACGGCTGACCGCACACCTCGCCAAGCAAGGAACTGACGGCCTGCTCCGAGGCCGCCAGCGTCTCAAGCAGTTGCCGGCTCTTCTCGGTCGCGAAGGCGGGAAGCCGGTCGCTGGCGGTAAAACGGGCCGGCAGGCTCGCCGGCAATTCGGACAGTCTGACACCGCGCTCCCGGGCCAGCGCCAGCAAGGCTAGCATCGGCAGCACCGCATCGCGCGTCGGCAACGGTTGCAAACGGCGGCCGTCTTTTTGCAGCTCGGTCGCGACCAGAAAGCCGCCGTTCGCCTCGAAACCGACCACCGCATCCAGGCCCTGCCCTACCAACGCCTGCATGCCTTCGATCACGTAAGGCGAGCCGATCCGGGTGCGCTTGACCGTAAAACGCCCGCACTTTTCAACCCCTGTATTGCTGCTGACCGGCGTAGCGATCGCGCCGGCGCCCAGATAATGCGCGCACAAGATGCCGACAATATCGCCGCGCAGCCACTGGCCGTTTTGGTCGCCGAGCAGAGGGCGGTCGGCGTCACCGTCGGTGGACAAAATCGCATCGAAGCCGTAGGCCTTCGCCCATTGCCTGGCTTTCGCCTGATCTTCCGCGCTGACCGCCTCGGTGTCGATCGGCACGAACTGATCGGTCCTTTCGATCGCAACGACCTCGGCGCCCAAGGCTTCCAGGAGCTCGCGCAACAGATCGCGCGCCACGCTCGAATGCTCGTAAAGCCCCAGCCGCAGGCCGGCCAGTTGTTGCGGCGCGAAAAATTGCAGATAACGGTCGATGAAACCCCGATAAGCCGAGCGATTGGCTTCCGGCAGCCCGGCAACGGCCAGATCGTCCGGCAGCGTCAGCTCCGCGGCGCCGATGGCCGCCTCATCCTGCTTGGTGATTTCCCCGTCGTGGCGATAAAACTTGATGCCGTTGCGGTCGAAAGGGATATGGCTGCCGGTGACCATCAGGGCCGGGATGTTTTGCGCCTGCGCATAAAAGGCCAGGGCCGGCGTCGGGATGATGCCGCAAAAATCGGCCTCGAATCCCGCATGACGGATCGCCGCCACGCAAGCGCCGGCAATCGCCGGGCTGCTGGGGCGCAAATCCATGCCCACCGCCACGCGCGAACCGGGCGTCGGCAGGACGCTGTGCAAAAAAGCCAGCGTATAGGCAAAACATACCTCCGGGTTCAAATCCTCCACCAAGCCCCGCGCGCCGCTGGTGCCGAAGCGGATCGGGCTGAGTGCAATGATTTCACGGCTGTTTTTCATGATTTCCTTGTGAGTGGGTTTAAATGCGGATAAAGGTAAACGTTCACCTCCCCCTTTGAAAAAGGGGGATCGAGGGGGATTTTTTCAGAAAATCTCCCCTAACCCCTCTTTTTCAAAGAGGGGGACTGAACGCTTGCGGATAAAGAGCATTCCGTAAATCAGAGGGGCTTGATTTGGCGGCCGTAGTGATCGGAGAAGCGGACAATATCGTCTTCGCCTAAATAGCTGCCGGACTGCACCTCGATCATTTCCAGCGGAATGACGCCCGGATTTTCCAAACGGTGAGTCACTCCCAAAGGAATGAAGGTCGACTGATTTTCCGACACCAGCACCTGCTCCTCGCCTCGGGTCACTAAGGCAGTGCCTTTGACGACGACCCAATGCTCCGCGCGATGATGGTGCATCTGGAGGGACAGCTTGGCTCCGGGCTTAACCTCGATCCGTTTGGTTTTATGCCGTTCTCCCATGTCAATTTCGTCATAAAAGCCCCACGGTCGATACACTTTGCGGTGCACATCGGCTTCGCGGCGTTTGTCGTTTTTCAACTGCTCTACCAACAGTTTGACGTCTTGCACCCTGTCCTTGGGCGCAATCATGACCGCATCATCGGTTTCCACAACCACCAGATCCCTAATCCCGACGGCGGCAACGAGTTTATTCTCCGAATGAATAAAAGAATCATGCGTATCGACGGTAAGCACATCGCCGCGTATCGCGTTGCCCCGATCGTCCTTCGCCGTGACCTCCCATAAAGCCGACCACGAGCCCACATCGTTCCATCCCGCATCCAGCGGAATCACCATGGCTTTATCGGTTTTTTCCATCACGGCATAATCGACCGAATCCGACGGACAAGGAGTGAAAATATTCGCCGGGATACGAACAAAATCGACATCTCGTTGCGCGGCATTAAATGCCTCCCGGCAAATGGCCAGCATTTGCGGATTGAATTTTTCCAGCTCCTGTAGAAAAACTCCGGCTTTGAAAGCAAACATGCCGCTATTCCACAGATAGTCCCCGCTCTCCAAATAGGCTTGCGCCGTTTTTAAGTCTGGCTTCTCGACAAATGCCGCCACCGGATAAGCTAAATCGTCCATGACGGCGACGGCTCCTCGTTTGATGTAACCGTAGCCGGTTTCGGGATGCGTCGGCACGATCCCGAAAGTGACCAGGAAATTTTGTAATGCCAAGCGTTCCGCCTGTTTCACGGCTTCTTGAAACACGGACGCCTGTAAAATGACATGATCCGACGGCAAAACCAGTAACACCTCATCCGGATGGGCTGACAATGCCGCCAAGGCAATGGCTGGCGCGGTATTGCGGCCAAAAGGCTCCAATATAATCGCGCCCGGCTTGACATCGATCTCCCGCAACTGCTCAGCCACCATAAACCGGTGCGCTTCATTGCAGACGGCAATCGGCGAGCTTAAGGCGGGCACGCCCTCTAATCGTAGCCAGGTCTCCTGCAGCATCGTATTTTCCGATGTTAAAGGTAAAAACTGTTTTGGATAATGAGTACGCGACAGGGGCCATAGCCGAGTACCGGAACCGCCGGATAAAATGACTGGAATCATAAAAAAATAAACCCAATTAAAAATTTTAAATGCTGTAATTAAGGAGCCCCATAAGTAAGGCATTCAGGCAATTCTCTTCGCCGGACGGGGCATGCTGTAGCCCTGTCCGCAGAGTTTCCACTAGCTTTAGGCTATCGGCAGCCTCAAAACGAAGGGGACGGGATTGCAAATCCCGTTCCGCTTAGTAATGATTTTACGTTGATACCCAACGATAATGTTTAAAAAACTCGGGATTTAAATTTTTGAGCGTATCGAAACCCGACCAGTAGCTGGGAGCGACGCCTGCGTCGCGATTTGAACCCCGCTAGTCGCGACGTAGGCGTCGCTCCCACAAATCGTTTCCATTTTCAAGGAACATCAAGGCACGCCGCCAAATGCTTCAAGACTACCCGCAAGAGCGCCTCTCAGTGTCCCACCTTTCCCCGCAATTCGGTTTCATGCGCAAGAAACCAGGCATAAGTATCCCGCAATCCCTGCTCCAGGTCTATCGAAGCCCGCCAGCCCATATCGGCCAGGCGCGACACATCCATCAATTTGCGCGGCGTGCCGTCGGGTTTGGTTGTGTCGAAACCGATTTGACCTTTAAATCCGACCACCCTGGCCATGGTTTCCGCCAACTCGCGAATGGTTACATCGCGGCCTGTGCCGACATTGATGTGCGACAGCATCGGGGCGGTATTGGCCTGATAGGCGGCTTCGTCCAGTTCCAGAACGAACAAGGATGCCGCCGCCATGTCATCGACATGCAAGAACTCGCGCATCGGCTTGCCCGAGCCCCATACCACGACTTCGGCAGCCTCATTCAGCCTGGCTTCGTGAAAACGCCGCATCATCGCCGGAATCACATGCGAATTTTCCGGGTGAAAATTGTCGTTCGGGCCGTACAGATTGGTCGGCATAACGGAACGATAATCCACGCCATACTGGCGATTGTATGATTCGCACAATTTGATGCCCGCAATCTTCGCAACCGCATAAGGCTCGTTGGTCGCCTCCAACACGCCGGTCAGCAACGTATCCTCACGCATCGGCTGTGCAGCCAATTTCGGATAAATGCACGAACTGCCCAAAAACAGCAATCTTTTGACGCCGCTGCGATAGGCCTGATGAACGATATTCGACTCGATCATCAGGTTTTCGTAGATAAATTCGGCGGGATAGGTGTTGTTCGCCCAGATGCCGCCGACCTTGGCCGCCGCCAGAATCACCACATCCGGCTTTTCCGCCTGCATGAAGCCGGCAACCGCCGCCTGATCGGTCAGATCCAGCTCCCGATGCGAGCGCTCGACGACCTTGCAATCGCCGCGCGCCTGCAATTGCCTGACCAGCGCCGAGCCCACCATGCCGCGATGTCCGGCCACATAAACCTTTCCGGAAATTTTCATGCGCATTACTCCCGGCTGACCGACACGGAATAACCGTTCTTTTTCAGCAAAGCATGCTGCTTCGCATGATTAAGGTCGGTCGTCACCATTTCCGCAACCATCTGATCCAGCGTAATCCTAGGCGTCCAGCCCAATTTTTCGCGCGCCTTGCTCGGGTCGCCTAGCAGAGTTTCGACTTCGGCCGGACGGAAGTAACGCGGATCGATCCGCACGACCACATCCCCGGCTTTCAATGCGGGCGCCTTATCCCCTGTCACGGCGGCGACTCGGCCGACTTCATCGACGCCCAGCCCCTCCCAGGTCAACTCGACGCCCAATTCACGCGCCGCTTTTTCGATGAACTGGCGCACCGAATATTGCACGCCGGTCGCGATCACGAAGTCGTCCGGCTGTTCCTGCTGCAGCATCAGCCACTGCATTTCGACATAATCGAGCGCATGCCCCCAATCGCGCAGCGAATCCATGTTACCCATATGCAAACACGGTTCGAGCCCTTGCGCGATATTGCACAGTCCGCGGGTAATCTTACGGGTCACGAAGGTTTCACCCCGGCGCGGCGACTCATGATTGAACAGGATTCCGTTGCAGGCATACATGCCGTAGGCTTCTCGGTAATTGACCGTAATCCAGTAGGCATACAGTTTGGCCGCCGCATACGGCGAACGCGGATAGAAAGGGGTCGTTTCGCGCTGCGGAATCTCCTGCACCAAACCGTATAATTCGGAGGTAGAAGCCTGATAGAAACGCGTCTTCTTTTCCAGCCCTAAAAACCGAATCGCTTCCAGCAAACGCAAGGTGCCGATCGCATCGACATCCGCGGTATATTCCGGCGCTTCGAACGAAACCGCCACATGGCTTTGCGCGCCCAGGTTGTAAACTTCATCCGGCTG
>Ga0208626_1000608_pt1 | contig 11002 bp, 3 predicted proteins | sample LakWasMet10_HOW4_2_FD_183860 | JGI IMG/M metagenome (GOLD analysis project Ga0208626, IMG submission 183860) | Freshwater sediment methanotrophic microbial communities from Lake Washington under simulated oxygen tension - Sediment Metagenome... | ecosystem: Environmental > Aquatic > Freshwater >... | reverse complement strand
TGATGAGGTCTTCTTCCGTCTTAAGGAAACGGATGAAGAGTTTCAAAGCGCACTTAAAAACTATGCTGCATCACTTGATTTAGCTGCTACCTCCTCAGGTCATGCCAAGGCGACCTATGAATCAAAGGCCAATGGATTTCTAAAAAAATTGGTGCAATGGCTACAAAAGAATGTTCATGATTGTTTTGAGGTCACTTATCAAGGGCGGCAAAAAAACTTTTCCAATTGGGCAAGAGAAGCAGGAAAAACTCTTCGTGATCTTTCTGGAGTTTCTCCTAGCGAGACCATAAATTTCCGTGATCTGGTCAATACTATTGCTGGTGTTTGCCTGGCTCCAAACTTTGCTAACCAAGCACCTGACTATCCATATTTCTCAGTCCTCATAACCGGCAGTAACCGAACACAAGCTGCACAAGACGCGCTTCGTGCCATTGCCGGACAAAATCGAACCAAACAGGCAACTGCCGTACTCGATGCGCTTGAATTGCTAGATGGTGAGAGGATTGATGCGCACAAATCCAAATATGCCAAATTCATTCTTGATATTGTCAATGCCAAGGGGCATGGTCAGGTTGTAAATAGGAACGAACTGATCCAGGACGACCATGGGCTTGAATACCTGAATCCCGGCGCATCAAGACTAGAATCCGAATGGGCCGTTGTCATTCTGGCGACTTTGGTTTACACCGGAGAAATAGTACTTTCTATACCAGGTAAGAAATTTGACGCGACAGCATTACCAATGCTTGCTGCGACTGGTATGGATGAATTGTGCCGCTTCAAACACCTAGAGCAACCCAAAGAATGGAATTTGCCTGCACTTAAAGCCTTGTTTGAATTACTGGGCATGACACCCGGCATGGCGCAGCTTGTTACCCAAGGCAAAGACGAGCCCGTGCAGAATTTGCAACAGGAAGTTACCAAGATCGTCAAACGTATTGTGATGACACAACAGACTCTCAGAGACGGTATTTCGTTCTGGGGACTCGATTTACTCACTAGCACCGATTTGGCCTCTCAAATCAATGGATTGATTGAGGCTAAGACTTTTTTTGAATCTTTACAGGCTTACACAAACACAGGGAAATTAAAGAATTTTCGTTACAGCACTCAAGACGTGCTTGTTCATGAGGAAGCCGTAAAGGCGCTTGATTCCTTGGATGCACTGCGAGAATTTGCTATGGCTCACAGTCCAACCGCGTCTTGGCTATCCACTGCCGAAACGGTGTTGCCTGCCGATCATGATTGGGTTGATCGTATGAAAACCACCCGCCAAGACATTTTGGAGGCGTTAAAACAAAGCAATCTGTCGGCACTGTCCGAACAGTCTCAAGGTATTGGAACCAAGCTTCAAGAACTCAAAAAAGACTTTCGCCTGGTTTACATGAGTTTACATACCAAGGCCCGTTTGGGCGTCAACGACGACAAACGTAAGGCGGCATTACTCAATGACTCTCGTCTACAGACATTGCTTAAACTTGCTGTAATAGACTTAATGCCTCGGCAACAGCTGACCGAACTTCAAAATCGCTTGGTTGGATTGAAGAGTTGCTTCGCCTTGACTGAACAAAATCTGGACTCAACACCGGTTTGTCCTCATTGTGGCTTTAGGCCTTCTTTAGAAATTGGCTCGGTTGCCAGTGTGCAAATTGACCAGCTGGACAACCAACTTGATACCCTACTTTCCGGATGGACAAGTACGCTTCTTGGTAACCTCGAAGATCCTATTACCCAAGACAACCTTGAGCTTCTCAAAGCGGATGATCGCGAACCACTTGAAGATTTTATAAAATCGCGGGAACTGCCGATTCCTTTGGATAGCAACTTCGTTCATGCCTTAAAAGAAGTGCTTTCTGGTTTAGTAAAAGTCACTGTTAAAGTCCAAAGCTTGCAAGAAGCTTTACAAGTGACAGATGGTCCCGCCACTCCCGGAGAAATGAAAAAGCGTTTCGATAGCTATATCGATCAACTTACCCGAGGTAAAGACCCCGCCAAAGTACGGATAGTTCTGGAATAGGGCGCCCGGATGACTTTACAGGAAGACGACCTAGATCGGCAGAATAGCATTATCCCAGCCACAACCACTACACACTATCGGCAAAATGAATCAGGATGACCTTATCAAGCTGTTAAGTGCCCACGAGTGGACAGAGGTTGAGTTCAAAGAAGCGCGACAGGCCGTTCCCAAGAATGCGTACGAAACAGTGTCGGCATTTGCAAATACTTCCGGTGGTCATTTGGTGTTTGGGATCAAAAAGAATGGCGCATCTTTCGAAGTAGTCGGCGTTCTTGACGTGGACAAAGTTCAGAACGAATTTATTTCCACATTGAGACAAAAGGAAAAAATCAGCCAGATCATAGATGTTAAAGAGAGTATTCATCACATTGATGGGAATGATCTTCTCATTTTCTACATTCCCGAAGCCACAAGAACAGAGAAACCCGTTTATCTCAATGGCGACATACGGAGAGCCTTTATCCGCAAAGGCGGGGCTGATGTCAAATGCAGTGAAGGCGAGTTGATGCGCTTACTCCGGGATGCCGACCATGAACGCTACGACAATGCGCCGTTGCCTGAATTTAAAGCAGAAACCGTGTTTGATAATGAAACCGTTTCCTGGTATCGCCAACAGTTCGAACGTCGTAATCCCGAACACCAACAAGCGGAGTCCAATCTGGATTTTCTTTATGCTTGGAATTTCTTGATCGAAGGGGAAGAGCGCCTGGTCCCAACACGAGCGGCGGTTTTGCTGTTTGGCTTAGATCGTTGTGTTCGCCAGATTCTGCCACGTCCCGTACTCGATTATCAGCGTATCGATACCCCGTTTGATAAATGGTCACCCGATGAACGCTGGCATGACCGCTTGATATTCGAGGAAAATATTTTCAAGACCTGGCGAGGTTTGGTAGCCAAGTATATGCGTATCGCCGAACATCCGTTCTCGCTCGATCCCGCCACACTGCGTCGTAATGACGATCCGCCTGACTATGTGTCTTTCCGGGAAGCCGCCATTAACCTGTTGATTCATCAGGATTACGGCGACCACACGCGTAAACCGGCGATCAAATTCTTTACCGATCGGACAATTTTCTGGAATCCGGGCGACGCCTTCAATACCGCAGAAGAATTGCTCGATCCAACCGAAAAAGAAGTACGCAATCCGGCCATCGTCAAAGCCTTTCGCCGCATCGGCATGAGCGACCAGGCAGGCACCGGCATCCGTTCCATCTTTCGCAATTGGCGTGAATTGGGTAACGTGCCGCCGGAAATTAAAAATGACAAAGCCAAAAAGACCTTTGAGCTTATTTTGCGCAAACAAGTACTGCTGACACCCGAACAGAAAGCTTTTCAGCAAAGTATTGGTGTCCACTTGAGCGATCAGGAAGCGGCCGTATTTGCTTACGCAACAGAAAACGGTCACTTATCGTTAACCGACATTCGCGCACTCACGAATTGCACTCAGACCCAAGCAAAAGCCCTGGCTGCTCGTCTGGTACAACAGGTATTGCTGGTGGACATAGCTGAAAGTATTTTCGAACTCGCTCCGGTCATGCTGAAACGCTTTGGTTATGCGGGGATGGACAAGACTAGGCAGGAATCAGAACAAGTAACCCAGCAAGTAACCCAGCAAGTAACCCAGCAAGTAAAACAGTTACTGGAGATCATGACTGGTGAAATGACGCGAAAGCAGTTGATGAACGCCGTTAATTTAAAAGATCGCGTGAACTTTACGCGTAGTTATCTTGAGCCTGCTTTAGAGGATGGATTAATCGAAATGACCCAACCCGATTCACCCCAAAGCCCAACCCAGAAATATCGACTGACCATAACCGGGCAAGCGTTACGCAACGCATTACAGTAATAAAAACGGATTAAACATGAGCCAAAGCACGCTATTTGATGAACTGCAAGAAGAGACACCCGCCAAGCCATCCGGTCCGGTAACTTGCTTAGGGCAGACCTTTGCAAGCGACGACCAGCGGCGCAAGCACTTCACTGAGAAGCTGCGGGAAAAACTCCATGAACCGGCGTTTCGAAAAATTGAAGGCTTCCCTCTTGGCTCTGATGAAGACATCCTGAACTTAAGTGATCCGCCGTATTACACGGCCTGTCCGAATCCATGGCTTGCCGATTTTATTGCTGAGTGGAACGCACAGAAGCCAGCACAGCCAGAGGGTTACCACTATCACCGCGAGCCGTTTGCAGCGGATGTCAGCGAGGGCAAGAACGATCCGATTTACAACGCGCATTCTTACCATACCAAAGTGCCGCACAAGGCCATCATGCGCTACATTCTCCATTACACCAATCCTGGGGATATTGTGTTTGACGGCTTCTGCGGAACCGGTATGACCGGTGTGGCGGCACAGATGTGTGGTGATAAAAATGCTGTAATAGAGCTGGGCTATCAGGTCAAACTGGATGGCACTATTTTGCAGGAAGAGACTGACGAGGACGGCAAGAATACCTGGGTGGCTTTTTCCAAGCTGGGCGTGCGTCGGGCAGTATTGAATGACCTGTCACCTGCAGCCACTTTTATTGCCTATAACTACAACACACCGGTGGATGTTGCCGCGTTTGAAAGGGAAGCAAAGCGTATCCTCAAGGAAGTAGAAGCTGAGTGCGGATGGATGTACGAGACGCTGCATAGCGATGGTAAAACCAAAGGCAAGATCAATTACACAGTATGGTCGGATGTGTTTGTTTGCCCTGAGTGTACTGGGGAAGTGGTTTTTTGGGAAGTCGCTGTTGATAAGAATACTTGGCAGGTTATCGACTCCTTTGACTGTCCTGATTGCAGCGCAACCCTATCCAAAAGGACATTAGAACGAAAATGGGTTTCTGCTCTCAATGTCACAACCAAAGAAATAGAACAAAAAGCAAAACAGGTACCCGCGCTAATTCACTACAAAATCGGGATAGGGGCCTTCACTAAAATACCAGACAAAGACGACATTGATTTGCTTGAAAAGACCAATCAATATGCTGTCAGTCATTGGTTTCCGTCAGATTTGATTCCTGATGGCTATAATACTTCACAGCCTAAAAAATCACATGGGATATATCGAGTAAACGAATTCTTTACAAATAGGGCTCTAGCGGTTCTGGCAAGTTATACGTCGAGAATTCATGACAAGAGACATCTTATTCATGTTACATCTTCATTGCTTGTGCTGAGTAAACTATACCGTTTTAGATCTCAAGGCGGAAATCTTGGGGCTGGTGGCGGTCCTATGAATGGTACTTTGTATGTTCCTTCACTAATCAAAGAAATTCCAGTTTTTAAGGTTGTACAACAGCATATCGAGCGCGCTCCTAAATCCGGCCTAAAAAACAACGGGCGTGATACGTTATTGGCATCAAGTTCCCTTACACATTTTTGTGAAATGCCTGACCGTTCAGTGGATTATTTGTTTATTGATCCCCCTTTTGGAGCAAACATTAACTACTCAGAGCTCAATTTTATCTGGGAGTCTTGGCTAAAGGTTTGGACAGACAACAAACCCGAAGCCATTGAGAATAGCGTTCAAGGCAAGGGCGCTACTGAGTACCGCCAATTAATGACTGCCTGTTTTAAAGAAACCTATCGCATTCTCAAGCCTGGTCGTTGGATGACAGTAGAGTTTTCCAACACTAATGCGTCGGTTTGGAACAGTATCCAAACCGCACTTACCGAGGCGGGTTTCATCGTCGCTAATGTTTCGGTGCTCGACAAGAAACAAGGCAGTTTCAAAGCGGTAACAACGCCCACGGCTGTAAAGCAGGATCTTGTTATCTCTGCCTATAAACCCAACGGCGGCTTTGAAGAACGTTTTCAGCAAGAAGCTCAAACCGAAGAAGGCGTCTGGGATTTTGTTCACACGCATCTCAAATACCTGCCAGTCACAAAGCGACAGGGCGTTTTTCTGCAAATGGTCCCCGAACGCGACCCGCGTATCCTGTTCGATCAAATGGTGGCCTACTACGTCCGCAAAGGTTATCCGGTGCCAATTTCTAGTCAGGAATTTCAAATTGGATTGGCACAGCGTTTTAGCGAGCGCGACGGCATGTATTTCCTGGCCGATCAGGTTGCCGAATACGACCGAAAGAAAATGTCTTCTGGCGAACTGCAACAAACATCGCTTTTCGTTTCCGACGAGGCTTCGGCTATCCAGTGGTTGCGCTGGCTCATTAAAGAGAAACCACAAACCTTCGCTGACATCAATCCGCAGTTCATGCAGCAACTCGGTGGCTGGAGTAAAAACGAAGCCCAGCTCGACCTACGCGAACTGCTGAACCAGAACTTCCTCTGCTACGACGGGAAGGGAAAAATACATTCTCAAATTGTTTCATGGATGCGCCGCAGCTCGCAATGGCGACCGATCATCGAAAAAGAATTTCAGGAACAAGGCATTGAGCTTTCCGAAAACCTTGAGCTAGAAACTCAGAACCAGGAGCTCCGCCGTCAGGCGGCAGACCGCTGGTATATCCCCGACCCCAACAAGGCAGGCGACCTAGAAAAGTTGCGCGAAAGAGCTTTGCTCAAAGAATTCGAAGAATACAAACAAGCTAAGAAAAAAATCAAAATATTCCGCCTCGAAGCCGTCCGTGCCGGCTTCAAAAAAGCCTGGCAGGAACGTGACTACGCGACAATCGTAGCCGTAGCCGACAAGATCCCCAACAACGTCCTCGAAGAAGATCCAAAGCTGCTCATGTGGTATGACCAAGCGGTAACAAGAATGGGAAGTTGAGGATTCATTTTATGGAGGAGCGGAAATTTTTAGATTTAGATATTATTTGTGATCAGATTCCGAATGAAGATGATCGGAAAATGTTTAGTGAAGCTATTCGATGTTATCAAATAGGCTCCCACAGAGCGGCAGTAATATTGGCTTGGTATGTTACTGCCGATTGCTTATCTAGACGCATAGATGAACTAGCCGCCGAAAATGATGGTAGTGCTCAAAAAGCACGAACAGCTCTGAATAACGTAGTTGGTACGGCAAAATTTGAAGAAGTGCTTATAGTTCAAGCTAAAGTATGTGATCTTGTCGATGATTATGACGAAAAATGTCTTCGATTTGCTCGCGACACGCGTTCAAAGTGCGCACACCCAACAGGAGTTGTACCGTCCGCTGAATCGGTTCGGCATATCCTACATATTTGTTCACAGATAGTTTTGTGTCGAAATGGTTTTCGGGGCATATCTTTTATTAGAGACTTCGTAAAGACGAAACTGCATGACCGCCATCTTTTCAGCAATGAGCAGCGCATTGATGCAGACTGCAAATACTTTATCGAGAAAGTCTCAGAGCGCATTCGCTTGCAGTTCGGCTCTGAAATTGCCAAATACTTTGATGACTCAAGTCCGAGCTGGGCGGGTAACGCGCTTGTATTCTCAAAACATTTGTTTTCGCTTTCCAGCCCGGAGACCGCCAAGAAAATCGCTACAAAACTTCAATCAATTGAAGGCAAAAACCGTTTATTTTTCTCAACACTGGTTGGATTGGAAACGCGCGTTAGTATTTGGGACGAACAAGAGGTTAATCAATCAAAAGCTCATCTTAGGGAGGCCCTTCAAAAGGGCAAGGTAGATGACTTCCACTTTTTAGCCTATTCCAATCTATGCGCACTGTCTGCATTGGACAGTGACGACAAACTATTACTCAAATCTCGCCTTTCGGTCTTCTCAGAGCGCATATCCAAGTATCCACTTTTTCAATACAAATGTGCCGACTCATTAATTGATCTGGTGTTAGATGCGTTAAGTGATGCTGGGTCAGCACGAGAACAGGCACTAAAAAGTTTGAAAGTCTTTAGCTGCTTTGAAGATGTATTTACAGAACAGACCACCGAGAAGAATGACTATTTTGTTGATGCGCTCATGCATGAAAACTGGAAAGATGAAAATATTTCCAGCACGTGGCAGTCTGCAAGCTCTTGGTCTGCGTCTCTACAAGTGGCACTACTGAAAAAGGTTGAATATTATCTATTCGAATGCTCAGAAGATACACCTGACGATTTACTGGTTGTTTTTGAAGTAGTGGAAAGTCTAATTAAATGTGCTCCAAATTTAATGCCTGACGAATTTGAGTCGACGATTAAAAAGATTATTGACCATGATCTAAAGCCGTCTTGGTTCGAAGAACGTGGTAAAGCTTTCCGAGTTTTCATAGGACAGCTTGAACTGTTTCAGACCCGTCATACTTCATTGCTAACAATTATTGCTACGTTAACTTTACCCGACTCACCACCTGAAGTAGAAGAAGATGAGGAGGAGTATGAAGAATAGAGTGCAATGGTGCTACTCATCACAATATCAATCGACTTGCAAAGTCATCGATGAACAAACCTTGTGGGGACAGACGATTTGCCGCGTCTGGTTGCCCAATCAGGATGCGGTTGTTCGAATTCCGCGTTCTGCCTTACAACCAGTTAATGCTAACCTAAACCCTGATATTGAGGCGCATCGCATCGGCTATATCGCTGCGGCAGCCAAGGTAGCCGAAGTATTGGAAGGCGGAGCTAGTGCATTCGACGGACCGGTGCTGTTAGCGCCGATGGAGTCGAACGTTATCCCTTTGCCTCATCAAATTCATGCTTTATCGCGAGCTGTCGCCGGTGACCGGATTCGTTATTTGTTAGCGGACGAAGTGGGCTTGGGGAAGACCATAGAAGCCGGTTTGGTGATGCGTGAGCTTAAACTACGTGGTTTAATACGCCGCACGCTGGTTGTAGCTCCTAAAGGCTTAGCTACCCAATGGGTAAGTGAAATGCGCACGCATTTTAATGAAGCATTTCAGTTGATATTAGGTGAAGACCTTGCTGTACTAAAACGCATGAATGCAGGTGATCATGCGCGTTATTGGACACAGCAAAACAGTTTGCAGTATTTGGACGAACCTGACGATTGGCAGCAAGTTAACCCCTGGCGTACATTTAACCAGGTGATCGTATCGTTGGATTCCGTTAAACCAGTGGAAAGACGCCGAGGTTGGAGTCAGGAAAAGATAGATCAATATAACGGCAGTCGTTTTGAAGACTTGATTACTGCGGGTTGGGATTTGGTCATCATCGATGAATCTCACCGCTTAGGTGGCAGCACTGACCAAGTTGCACGTTATAAACTAGGGCGAGGGCTGGCCGAAGCCGCGCCTTATCTTCTTCTATTATCAGCAACCCCTCACCAAGGTAAAAGCGATGCTTTTCATCGCTTGTTAACGCTGCTTGATGCTGAGGCCTTTCCTGATCAAGCCAGTGTTACTCGCAAGCGCGTTGCTCCGTTTGTGATACGCACCGAAAAGCGCAATGCCATAGACGCTGACGGTAAACAGTTGTTTAAACCGAGACGCACCCAGATGGTATCGGTACGCTGGGAAACTCGTCATTCTTTGCAGCAATTATTGTATGAAGCAGTAACCGAATACGTGCGCGAAGGTTATAACCAAGCGATACGTGATAAAAAACGCCACATTGGTTTTTTAATGATTCTGATGCAACGGCTGGTCGTTTCCAGTACTCGGGCGATTCGAACCACTCTGGAGCGACGTCTGAACGTGCTCAAGGAAAATCAACAGCAAACCAGCCTACGTCTTGATGAACTCGAAAACGGCACGGAGTCGGCGGATAGCTTAGATGACTTCTATGATATGGATGGTCAGGAACTGCTGGATGAATTATTAAAAGCTGATGTGGAGGCACTGCAACTCGAAAGCATCCATGTGGAAGCTTTGTTAAACACTGCTCGCCAATGCGAACAAGCCGGTCCGGATGCAAAAGCCGAAACCTTGATTGACTGGATTTACCAGCTTCAGTCCAGCGAGAACGAGATTGATCTAAAGGTACTTATTTTTACTGAATTCGTGCCTACTCAGGCAATGCTGAAAGAATTTCTTGAAGCCAGGGGTATATCAGTCGTTACGCTTAACGGCTCTATGGCTATGGATGAACGCAAGCGAGCTCAAGATGCCTTTCGTGATCAGGCCAGGGTTTTGGTTTCTACCGATGCAGGTGGCGAAGGTCTCAATCTTCAGTTTTGTCATGTCATTATCAACTATGACATTCCCTGGAATCCTATGCGTCTGGAACAACGCATTGGCCGTGTTGATCGGATTGGGCAGCCTAAAACCGTTCGGGCGATCAACTTTGTCTTTGAAGAATCGGTTGAATTTCGCGTCCGGGAAGTATTGGAGCAAAAACTTAACATTATTTTCGATGAATTCGGCATTGATAAAACCGGTGATGTACTCGACTCTGCTCAAGCGGGAGAGCTGTTTGAGGAACTATTTACAGCCGCGCTACTTAATCCGGCCGCTATAGAAATATCGGTAGATCAGACGATGGCTCGTCTTCGTGAGGAAATTCGTGAAGTGAAGGAGTCTTCATCAATTTACGATATTTCTGATGTGCCGGATGTCTTAGTTGCCGAACGCTTGCGCTCGCATCCACTTCCGCACTGGGTGGAAAAAATGACGCTAAACTATCTCAAGGCTTATGGCGGAGATGTGAAGCAAAATAAATCCAGGTTGGATTTAATCTGGCCTGATGGTCAGTCGTTTACAAAATGTGTATTTACTTCGCAAGAAGCTGAGCGACTTTCAGAGTCAAAATTGCTCAATTTAGAAAACAACCGAGTTAGAGGTTTAGCACTTAATCTGCCGCAAATCACTGCAGGCCAGCCACTTCCTTGCGTTTCAATTACCGGTTTACCAGCTTCTATCAGCGGTTTCTGGGGACTTTTTGAAATCCGGATGCAAGCCGGGTTGCATAAACAAAGTAATCTACTGCGTATACCATCAGTTAGACGGCGTTATATCAGCGTTTTTCTAAGCGATGAGGGCAAGCTATTTTTACCCACTGCTCGTCATATTTGGGATGCCTTACAAACAGCTGAAGTTAATGTTAGCGACACCTTGGTCGGTATTGAGGCTCAATCGGCCTTTGAAAGGTTGTTGGAAGCCTCTGAAAATTCTGGACAAGAAGTATTTGATGCTTTGCAGCAAGAGCATAGTGCGTCGATAG
>Ga0208626_1000605_pt1 | contig 11043 bp, 9 predicted proteins | sample LakWasMet10_HOW4_2_FD_183860 | JGI IMG/M metagenome (GOLD analysis project Ga0208626, IMG submission 183860) | Freshwater sediment methanotrophic microbial communities from Lake Washington under simulated oxygen tension - Sediment Metagenome... | ecosystem: Environmental > Aquatic > Freshwater >... | reverse complement strand
TAACAGCTCGGTCCTGGGCTTGGTCGCATTGACTTACCGCGGCGCCTACAATGCGAGCAAATTCGCGCTCGAAGGGCTGGCCGATACCTTGCGCCTGGAACTGCGCGGCACCGGCATTCACATTTCGCTGATCGAGCCGGGGCCTATCCTGAGTCACTTCCGGCAAAATTCGTTCGCGCTATACAAACAAAATATCGTCATCGAGCACAGCGCGCATCGGGACAAATACCTGGCGATGGAAGCGCGTCTGCAAAAGGAAGGCGCGGCAGTGCCTTTCACGCTGCCTGCCGAGGCGGTCGCGAAAAAAGTCGTGCATGCGATCGAAGCGAAACGGCCGCAAATCCGTTATTATGTGACCTTTCCGACTTATCTGTTCGGCACGCTGAAACGGCTGTTGCCTTATGCCTGGCTCGACAAATTATTGATCAAGGTGTGAACATGCTGGAACCCGACGAGATCGTGATTGATTGCCCGTATTGCGGCGAGCCGCTCGATGTGCTGGTCGATACCTCGGCCGGTCCGCAGCGTTATTACGAGGATTGTTCGGTCTGTTGCCGGCCGATCCTGTTCATCCTGTCCGAGGATGCGACCGGCGAACTGATGCTGGACGTCAAGCGGGAAGATGAATGAGGGCATGGGAACCCGCTCAAGGACGCTCCGCGTCCCGAACCGCGGAGCGGTTCAGGCTGCATTCCACGCAGAGCGTCACTGCCATTAAGTTAAGCCGTTCGTGCTGAGCCTGTCGAAGCAGGAACGGCTTAACTTATGCGATTCGGATTTCTTCGACAAGCTCAGGGCGAACGGTGAAATCCTTAACTTAATGGCAGTGACGCAGAGCGTGGGAACGATGAAGGGAGTTTTATCTAAAATTGTCCGGATGCAGGAAGCCGCCGATAAAATCATCGAAATCATCCGCCGGCCGACTTCTCTGAATCTTGTAGGATTTTAAAAATGCCTTCAGGGATGGCGTGTTCTTGAATAGCTTGATCTCGTCTTTCAGCCTGCCGATGTCGCTGCGCAACGAGCGGATATCCATCTCCAGCGACATTATTAGCGTTTTCGGATTCAGCCGCGAGTAAGGCGGCCGCTGCATGCGGATGTTGAATTGCTGCTGATAGCCGAGCACTTCCTGTTCCAGCTCGCGCGCTTGTTCCTTCAGTATCTTGATGAAATATTTGAGGCGGTCTTCGGCGATCGTGTTCAGATGTTCCTGATCGATCTGCTCGGCTTCGAGCTGCAATTCCAGCAGTTCCAATAAATTCTTTTTTTCGTAGGCGGCGTTGACGCGCTGCATCAGTTTGGTCTTGCGTTCGCGTTCCTCTGCGTCCGGTTCGCGGTCGGGATGCAGGGCTCCGGCCAGCTTGCGGTACACTTCGCGGATCGACTGGCTGATATTCTGTGCTTCCTGCTGCTGTTTGGCTTCCTTTTCGAGCTGTTTCTTCGTTTTTTTGCGCTCGGCGCGCTTTTCCTCGGCCTGCCGTTGCTGTTCGACGTGCTCGGCCTCGGCCTCCTGCATTTTTTGCTGCATGAATTCGCGCAGCTTTTCCGGGGAGCTGACATCGATATCGTCGTCGATGTCGATGCCGAACATGCCGCCCATCATCGATTTCATCAGTTCCCCAGCCATCGCATCGGCTTCCTCCTGCGCCGCATCGATGTCGTCTTCGCTGTGTTTGTTATACACTTCCTTCAACTCGTCCTTGCCGTGTTCGAGAATCAACTCCTCGGCCAATTCGGTCAGGATGTGTGTAATTTTGGCTTTGTCGCTTTTGGTGAACAACTTGTCGCCATGGGCGCGATCGAGCAGGTAAACCAGGTCGACGCGCTGTTGGTTGTACGCATCCCAAAGCACCTCGTATTCGCCGGCTACTTTTTGATTGTAAAGCGGCAGGGTTTCCTGCCATTCGAGCAGCGCCTGTTTCTGTGCCTCGATTTTTTTGATCAGGTTGTTGAACTGCTTTTGGTTCTTGGACAGTTCCTTGGCGGCCGAGGTTTGGGCAATGCGGATGATTTTAGGGTCGTTGGGCAACATGGCAGCGATGGAAGCAATGGAGTTTCCATTGTATCAAGTTGCGGTCTATCGAGGAAAAGTCATGTCCGCGAGAAAAACCGCGCATGAAGGCAATAAAAAAATACAGACCGGATTTCTCGGCGAAGGGGGCGCAGCAAATCCGGCCTGCATGAGGCAGGTGGATTGGGGGGTTAGCTCAATGATAATTCGTATTCATCCAGACCGGCGCCGCTAATCCTTTTGTTGCGGACAGGCGTATGGCCGTTTTGTTGCTCGAACCAGCCGAGCACTTCAGGACTCAGCGCCAGATCGAAGCTGTCGCTGATTTGATCGAAATCCTGCCAGACCGGGTTCGGAGAAAACTTACCTTTTATGTCAGTCAATTTCTGCAACATAACGTCACCTTTCAGACCAATAATGAATAATCGTTTCAGTATAGGCCGGCGCTGTGACAGGATCGTGACAAATTTACCAAGGCAAAACCGAACCCTCGAACCTCAAAAAACCGCCGCTCTGCTGCAGCGTCGATTCGGCGATCACCCGCCGCATGCCCATCACGCTCAGTTCCGCGTCGATCAGCGCATTCGGCCCGCCCATGTCGGTCTTGACCCAGCCCGGATGCAAGATGAACACGCCGATGCCGAGATCTTTCAGATCGATCGCAAGACTCTTCATCGCCGCATTCAGCGCGGCCTTGCTGGTCCGGTACAAAATGCTGCCGCCGCTGCCGTTGTCGGCGATGCTGGCCATTTGGCTGCTGATCGACACCAGCCTTTTGAGTTTGCCGCGCTGCAGATGCGGCAGGAACGCCTCGGCCATCTTGACCGGCGCCTGCGTATTGATCAGCAAGGTGCGGGTCCACGCTGCATAATCGAGCTGCCCGAAGCCGAGGCCTGGGCTGTCGCCGAACACGCCGGCGTTGTTGATCAGCACGTCGATCGGGGTATCCTTCAGTTCCTTCGCGAGCAGGTCGATCTGGGCAAAATCGGTCACATCCAGCGGCAGCACCCTCACATGAGGAAGGCTGGCCAATTTGTCGGCCTTTTCCGGATGCCGGCAACAGGCCAAGACGTTCCAGCCATCGGCGGCATATTGCCGGCAAAACTCCAATCCCAACCCCCGGTTCGCGCCGGTTACCAATACTGTACTCATCTATTGTGTGCCTTCTATTGTAATTATGCGTTATTAAGCAAGACGGATACGATTTTAAAAAAGTTCTGCAAACAGTAAATTTTAGCCTGGATTTGTTTTAATTGCGTTGATTGACAGGCGGAGAGTCTAACCGTAAAGTTATCGGCCTGTCTCGGGTTGCGTTTATGCTGCAATGCTACCCGATTTTTCCATCCATCGAAATCCCCAAAGTATCCATGTCGACAGAATATAACCCATGGCCGGTCAAAATCCGAGAACTGCATAATCATCATTTCGATTCGACGATCTGGAACGATTTTGCCTTTCGGAACGACGACATCATCATCGCGACCTATGCCAAAGCCGGCACGACCTGGATGCAGCAGATCGTGGCGCAGCTGGTTTTCAACGGCGATCCGAGTTTGCAGGTCGCGGAGATGTCGCCCTGGCTGGACCTGCGCGTTCCGGCCAAGGAAGTCAAATTGTCCATGCTCGCGGCACAGACGCACCGCCGACTCATCAAGACGCATCTGCCGCTCGATGCGCTGGTCTATTCACCCGAGGCGAAATACATCTATATCGCGCGCGACGGTCGGGATGTGGTCTGGAGCATGTACAACCACCATACAAATGCCAATCAGCTCTGGTATGACTTGCTGAATGATACGCCGGGCCGGGTCGGCCCGCCGATCGCGCCGCCGCCCGCCGACATCCGCGACTATTGGCGCGGCTGGATGGACCGGGACGGCCACCCGTTCTGGCCATTCTGGGAAAATGTGCGTACCTGGTGGCAATACCGTAACCTGCCCAATTGCCTGTTCGTGCATTTCAACAACCTGAAGCATGATGCACCCGCCGAAATGCGCCGCATCGCCCGCTTTCTCGACATTCCTATCGACGAGTCCCGTTGGGATTCGATTGTCGAATACTGTTCGTTTGACTGGATGAAAAAGAACGCGGCGCAGAGCGTTCCGTTGGGCGGCGCCTGCTGGGACGGGGGCGCCGAGGTGTTCATTCATAAGGGCGTGAACGGGCGCTGGAAGGATGTGTTGAGCGCAGAGGAATCGGCCGAATATGAAGCGCGCGCGGTTCGGGAACTGGGGCGGGAATGCGCGCACTGGCTGGCGACAGGACAAAGCTTGTGAGTATCTGTAGATACTGTTATGCAAGTCAAGCCAAATGAATAGCCGAATCGAAGGGTTTAGAGGATTTCAGAACACCAAACGCCACATGAATCAATTTTCGCATCATAGCCCCGATGATGAGCTTATTGGGTTTTCCCGCACTGGCTAATCGGCTCCTAAAACGCTTTCCCCAGGCCGTTTTATACAATGTCACCATGGCGGGCATATACATCGCCTTGCGCAAAAACGAGTGACCTATTTTGGATAGTCTGGGTTTACCTTTGACGCTACTGCCCGATTCGTATTGCCTAGGATCGAGTCCGGCAAAGGCCGCGGCCTGGCGACTATTGGCAAAGCGCGATGTGTCGGCGTAAAAGGCCAAGATAATGGCGCTGGTGCGCTCGCCAATGCCGGGAATACTGTCGAGCAATTCGCGCTGTTGCTTTAAATCGGGATGGAGGTCAATATGATCGTTGATCGAGTCAATCAACTGCTGGATAGCTGTGTCTAGCCAATTCAGATGCTGCTGAATGTCCTTGCGCACTGCTTCGCGAGCCACCTGCAAGCGGTTGCTTTCTTGAGTGCGCATGGTTTGCAAGGCGTCCAAACGCAACACCAGTGCACGTAGCGTGATTTCCGCTTCACTACGGGGTTGCCAGGTGGGCGGTTGACGCTCAGCACAGAAATCGGCGATGAGTTTGGCGTCCACCGTATCGGTTTTGCTACGGGTGAGTCGTGAAGCGCCGTAGGCTTTGATTTGTGCCGGATTGACGACGCTGACGGTTAAGCCGCTGGTTGCCAGATGTTGAGCAATATCTTCCCAATAAATGCCGGTCGCTTCCATACAGACATGTGGCAATTCGGCCTTTTGATCGGTCAACCACGTTAGCAAAGTCGTAAAGCCGTCCGGTGAATTGGGGATAACTTTGGCGCGAAACTTCCCGCTGGGCAGACGTAACGCGCAATCTAGCTTAGCTTTAGCCACATCGATACCGAGATAAAATTGGGACATAAAAACCTCAAATGATCTACCTTGTGAATGCAGGCTGCCGGAAACCGGGCCGAAGATACTGTTCGATCGTTGATCGAGGGTGGGTAACTGCTGCAATGATCTACGTGGGGGATTTAGAAATCCAAGCTCCGATACGGCATCCAGTTACCCAAACCTGAGGTGCCCCTCAGGTGTGTTTTCACGGTTTATTATCCCTTGAAAAGCACGATTTGATAATACAAGCTCCGATTAGCGATAGCGTAATCGGAGGGATGTTGTCACCCCACATACGTGCGATTACGCTACGCTAATCGCACCTACGGCCCTATGCAGACATTGCCGCCATATGTCAAAGCAACTACCCGCTACGATTTAATTCAGGAAATATCCGAGCGGCGGCGGGTAGAGGGTAGGCCGGTGTTGTGAATAACAGACTCACCTTGAAAAACGTGATTACGTTGGCCCTTAAATCTTAAATATTGCGGCGCCGAGGATCAGGCCATCCCAGCGGAATGGCGGTGCGCTGACCCGTTCGATGGCGATGAGCGCAACGAACGCTCCTCCCCACCAGACCAGAATTGGCCAAAGTTGCCAACAGGCCACGCAGATCCTTCGAACAGTGGTTTCCTTCATATAGCGTTTTCCTTAGTTCGCAAGCATTCGTCCCCACGCGGTTGCCGGCACAGAAAACTCAATCATGTTACGAATGCCCTCGGACGCGAGCCGAGATGAATTTTTCCAGCCCGACGACTGCATAGATGATAAGCCCGGCCGAGAAGGTCAGCAGCCACTCGTCTCGCCCCGTCGGCGCGCTGTGGAACAGCCATTCCATGAACGGCAGATAGTTGAAAGCCGCCTGGGACGCCAGCATCGCCACGATGCCGAGCCAAAGCCAGGGGTTGGAAAACAGGCCCAGCGTGAACATGGATTGGGTCAGGGAGCGGCAATTGAGCAGGTAGAAAGCCTGGCCGACGATGAACATGTTCACCGCCGCCGTGCGCGCCTTCTCGACGGCCTCGCCGTGGGAAAGCTCCCATTCGAACAGCCCGAATGCGCCCGCTGTCAACAGCAGTCCGACCAGGAAGGTGCGGAAAATCAGGTGCCCGGTGAGTATGGGCTGTTCCGGGTCGCGCGGCCGGCGTTCCATCACGTTGGCCTCCTTGGCCTCGAAGGCCAGGGTCAGGCCGAGGAACACCGCCGTCGTCATGTTGATCCACAGCACCTGCACCGCCAGGATGGGCAATTCGATGCCGGCGAACACGGCAATCAGGATCACCAGTCCCTGGCCGATGTTGGTGGGCAAGGTCCAGGTGATGAACTTCACCAGGTTGTCGTAAACCCCACGTCCTTCCTCCACCGCGGCGCCGATGGAGGCGAAGTTGTCGTCCGTCAGCACCATGGCCGCCGCCTCCTTGGATACTTCGGTGCCAGTGATGCCCATGGCGACGCCGATATTGGCCTGACGCAGCGCCGGCGCGTCGTTGACCCCATCGCCGGTCATGGCCACGATATGGCCGCGGCTCTGCAGGGCCTTGACCAGGCGCAGTTTCTGTTCGGGTGCGACGCGGGCGAACACCGCCGTACGCTCGGCGACGACAGGCAGCTCCTCATCGGCGATGGCGGACAGTGCCTTGCCATCCAGAGCATGGAGTTCCTTGCCGGAAGATTCCAGGCCGATCTGCTTGGCAATCGCCGTGGCAGTGCCGAGATGGTCGCCGGTGATCATCTTCACCCGGATCCCGGCGGCGCGGCAGGTGGCCACGGCCTTGATTGCCTCCGGCCGGGGCGGGTCGATCATCCCTTGCAACCCCAGGAAGCCGAGTCCCTCGGCCACGTCGCCGTGTTCCAGGGTAGGTGCTCCAGACGGCCGCTCGCCGCGGGCAAAGGCCAACACGCGCAAGCCCAGCGACGCCATGGCTTCCGCTTCCCTGTGCACCCGATCCGCATCCATGGATGCGGGATTCATGGCCCCGTCGAAGGCTGCGGTGCAGCGCTTGAGGATGCTTTCCACGGAACCCTTCATGTAGATGTGATGGGAATCCTCCGCCTGGTGGTGATGCAATGTGGCCATGAACTGGTACGCCGACTCGAAAGGGATGGCGTCCAGCCGCGGGTGCGCCGCCTGAACCGCTTCATGGGCGAGATCCGCCTTGTGCGCGGACACTAATAGTGCGCCCTCAGTCGGATCGCCCTCAATGCGCCAGTGCTCCTCATCCTTGACCAGGCGGGCATCGTTGCACAGCAGCCCTGCCTTCAAACATTCCACCAGCGCCACTTTGGCCGAAGGGACAACGGGGGCTCCTTCGAGCAGAAAGTCGCCGATGGGCTCGTATCCGTTGCCGGTCACCTCGTACAAGGCGTCGCCCGCGAAAATGGATCGGACGGTCATCTGGTTCTGGGTCAGCGTGCCGGTCTTGTCCGAGCAAATGATCGTCGTGCCGCCCAGGGTTTCCACCGCAGGCAGCTTGCGAATGATCGCGTTGCGCCGAGCCATGCGCGAGACACCGATTGCCAGGGTAATGGTAACGGCGACCGGCAGGCCCTCGGGAATCGCCGCGACGGCTAGGGCAATCGAGGCGATGAAGGTGTCGATCACATTCCCGCCCCTGAGCCACCCGGCGGCAAAGGTCACCGCCGCCAGCCCCAGGATGAACCACATAAGCAGATGGCTGAAATGGGTGATCTTCCGGGTGAGCGGCGTTTCCAATTCGGTGGCTTCCTTGATCATCTGATTGATACGGCCGATCTCGGTGCGGTCGCCGGTTTCCACCACTAGGCCAATGCCGGTGCCGTAGGTAACCAGGGTGGAGGAATAGGCCATATTGGCGCGGTCGGCCAGAAGCGCGTCCGCAGCCATTCGGTGGGCGTCTTTCTGCACAGGCACCGATTCACCGGTGAGGGCCGATTCGTCGATCTGCAGGTCGCGCAGTTTCAGCAGACGCAAATCGGCGGGAACCTTGTCCCCGGACTGCAGGAAGACGATGTCGCCCGGCACTAGGTCGGCGGCGGGGATGACTTGACGCGTCCCACTGCGGAGCACGGCGGAACTGATGCTGAGCTCCCGAGACAGGGCATCGATGGCTCGCAGCGCATTGAATTCCTGCACGAAGCCGATGATGGCGTTGAGGAAAACCACGCCAAAAATGACGCTGGCGTCCACCCAACTCTTCAAGAGCCCGGTCACGGTAGCAGAGACCAGCAGGATGTAGATCAGCGGGTCATGGAACTGGGACAGGAAAAGCAGGACGGGGCCTTTTCCCCGCTTCGGCGTCAGACGGTTTTGTCCGTAGCGCTGGAGCCGGTTTTTCGCCTCTTCGGTGGAAAGCCCTTGGGTTCCGTCGGCCTCCAGTCGCGCCAGGGACTCCTGGACGGTCAAAGTGTGCCACATTTGCTGTGCTGGTGGTTTCATGATGATCTTGATGTGCCTTACTGTCAGAAAGGGTCTATAACGTACTCACGGATTTCCGGCAAATTAGAGTAAAGAGAACACCTTGAGTTCACTGTGCCGGGCGAGCTTATTCTCTCTGCGGCCACACTTTAAGCAGGCTTAATCGTAATGAGATAATATCTAAAAATATTCTCGCGCGTTTTGCTTTGGTCCGTCGCCGCATCATCAAGACTCATCTGCCGCTCGACGCGCTGGTGTATTCGCCCGAGGCGAAATATCTCTATATCGCCAGCGACGGCCGGGATATGGTCTGGAGCCTGTACAACCACCATGCGAACGCCAATCAGCTCCGGTACGACCTGCTGAACGACACGCCAGGCCGGGTCGGCCCGCCGATCGCGCCGCCGCCCGCCGACATCCGCGACTATTGGCGCGACTGGATAGACCGGGACGGCCACCCGTTCTGGCCATTCTGGGAAAATGTGCGTACCTGGTGGCAATACCGTAACCTGCCCAATTGCCTGTTCGTGCATTTCAACAACCTGAAGCATGACGCGCCTGCCGAAATGCGCCGCATCGCCCGCTTTCTCGACATTCCGATCGACGAGTTCCGTTGGGATTCGATTGTCGAATACTGTTCGTTCGACTGGATGAAAAAGAACGCGGCGCAGAGCGTCCCCTTGGGCGGCGCCTGCTGGGACGGGGGCGCCGAGGTGTTCATTCATAAGGGCGTGAACGGGCGCTGGAAGGATGTGTTGAGCGCAGAGGAATCGGCTGAATATGAAGCGCGCGCGGTTCGGGAACTGGGGCGGGAATGCGCGCACTGGCTGGCGACCGGGCAAAGCTTATGAGTCAACGCCGGGTAGGTCAGGCAACTGCTTTATCGTTGCCCGACATAGGGTCGTCGATAAGAACGATGGAATGTACGAGAAAATTCAAATTTTGACTCCCGTTATTTTGGGGAGATTACCCCCAAACAATACCGGTTGCATCGCAATCTGGAATGATATAATAATGCCTTTAGACCAAGCATTGCCCGAGTCCTAGTGGAAAGCACTTGCAGATAGTATCTTCATGCGATCAACTCATCGCCTACCCTGTTTAATTAAAAAATAAATACAATTTCCCCATAATAATAACCAATAATAAGGAATGATATGAATAAGAAAATTTTAGTGTTTATAGCGGCTTTATGTATCGATTTGTCAGCATGTAGTGCTGAGAATAGTGATACATACAAGGTTAAGCCAGTTTTCATTAATAACTGTATAAAGCAGGAGAGTTCCACACGTCCTACAGAACAGGCTAACTCTTACTGTAATTGTGTGGCTGATGAAGTTTTTAGCGATAGCGATATTTCCGATGAAACTAAAAACCTTATGCCTACCATGAGCGATAAGGACAGTAAACTCTATCAACAAAATGATGTTGCATTGGTTAGGGGCGCGCTTATGTCTTGCTACACCAGTAATTTTTATAAAAAAAAATAACAGGTCAGAATTTCTAGCGCTGTTTACAGTATTTTGAAGAATACTGTTGATGACCATTAAAAATGGGGCGTGACTTATTAGGGTCGAAATCGGCTATTCAGCTGAATGTAGACAAGCAGTCCGGATGTAGCGCAGCGAATCCGGGTAACTGCGGGCTTCGGTGATCCCGGATTTCACTGCGTTTCATCCGGGTTACACGCTTTCAAAGCGTGTCCCCGACCTTCTTCCAGCTCACGAACCACTCGGTCAAATCACGGCTATCTCCCAGACCGCCGAGACGGCGGTCTATAGTGTCCTGATTGCCCCACACCACCTCGGCCCAGTCTCCGCCGGCCACGCGCGATTCGATGTCCTTGCAGTAAAGCCCCTTGTCGCGCTGGACGTAGAACCCGTAAGTGCGGCAAGCCACCGGGCGGTGAGCATAAACCCGGCAGGCTCCCGCCGACTGATCCAGGAGAGGACAGACAATGGGGCGCGATGTCTGCTCGGCCAGCGCGGCGATGTTCCGGCCGATTTCCCGAAGCTGCTCCGGGGGCAGCGTGGCCAGGCCCTCCCGCAGCAAATCCCACTCCGCCTCGGTGAGCCGGGGGATTTCGGCGAGCCGTCGGCAACAGCCGTCGCAGCCCATGCGGCATAGCCAATCGGGATGGTCGCCGCGGATGGCCTGTACGCGCGCTTCGATATCGGCATGGAGTTGGGTGAGTGTACTCATCTTGGTATTCGACCTATTTACCGCGTTTTGAAAAAGTCTTGATTAAGGGGTTATCTCGTTCCCGCGCGCCGCGTCACTGCCATTAAGTTAAGGATGGCCGGTCCCTTCTCCCTCCGGGAGAAGGCTAGGATGAGGGGATCAAAATAAAGTATTTTTCCTTATTTTATTCCCCTCACCCCGACCCTCTCCCGAAGGG
>Ga0208626_1000603_pt1 | contig 11049 bp, 2 predicted proteins | sample LakWasMet10_HOW4_2_FD_183860 | JGI IMG/M metagenome (GOLD analysis project Ga0208626, IMG submission 183860) | Freshwater sediment methanotrophic microbial communities from Lake Washington under simulated oxygen tension - Sediment Metagenome... | ecosystem: Environmental > Aquatic > Freshwater >... | reverse complement strand
AGAACTGGTCGCTTTTAATGGATCTAAAGATTTTGTTAAAAACAGTCAATGTGGTTTTAAAATGTCGAGGGGCCGTGTAAGGGCTAATAAAATTTAGTTATACGGCTATGTCTATTTTAATATTTAATTTCTCGGTTATCGAGCCAAGGTTTAGCAATCAGGACAAGTCAGATTAATGTTTTTGGTGAGAAAGAAAGATGCAATCGTTGATACAAAAAAATCGACTGACAATAAATTGCAACCCTGAAGCGGCATTATTCGTATATTTTTCTTCATGGAGAATGGATTCTCCATGGTTTTAATGTGCACAAATCTTAATATTGACTAGGAATGTGATATTGACTAGGAATGTGCAGTTTCTGAATTTGAAGCATAGCTTCTCCGAAAATCACTGAATTTTGAGTAACCAGCCTCAAATTAGGTGAAGAAGGTGAAAAATATGAACAAAAAAAATCACTACTTAACAGGCATAATCCTTACTATTTTTGTTTGGGTTGCTTTCACGCTGTCTATGGACATTGCGAAGCCCGTAAGAGCGGCAAGTGCTGAGCCATCCATTATGGATTTCTCCCGTAATGAACGCAACCTCGTTGCGTTTAGTCCGGATGGCGATATTTTGGCCAATGTAGATGCCGACGGACTCATTACATTATGGAATGTAACCTCCGGTTTAGCGCCTACAATTTTTCAAAGTCAGTCTGCAGATTTGATTAGTGGAATTGCTTTTAGCCCGGATGGAAAAATATTAGCCAGCGTCAGCAAGAATACGATCAATCTATGGGATGTCTCGTCAAGTCAAGAGCAACTAGCTATTCCATTAGTCAATAATGACTCCGCTATCGTTGAAGTTGCATTCAGTTCTGACGGTAAGCATTTTGCAGGCGTTAATCTGAAAAACGAGATTTTTCTATGGAACTTGACCACTGGTCTTTCAAAGTCGATTAAGCCCAGTCAAGGCGTAACAGTCGATCAATTAACATTCAGTCCCGACGGAAAGTTTTTAGCCAGTGCATATAATGGCCAGAATTCACAAGTCAAGTTGTTGGATGCAGCAACCGGAGAGTTGCATGCAGTATTTCCAGCAGATACTTTTGTTACTGAGTTGATAATCAGTCCAGATAGCAATGTCTTGGCGAGTGTGCAGGGCGGTCTTATTACATTGCGAGACATTCATTCCGGTACAGTTAAGCGGATTTTAGATACTAAGGAAGAAATCACTGAAGTAGCATTTAGTCCGGACAGCAAGACTCTAGCTAGTGGTAGCGGAGGAAAGGATCCTAAAATTCAGTTATGGAATCCGCTAACTGGCGAGATGATATTTGAGCATCCAGCTGAGAGCGGCGTATCTGTTACCGATCTATTTTACAGTCCTGACGGAGGTCTTCTGGCAAGCGTTGGCGAAGATTCTCTTATCAGTTTGATTGATGTTTCTACGGGTGATCTGAAGCAGATTCTCGTTGGACCCACCGATGTAATCATCAAAGCCGCTTTCAACTCGAAGCAACCCTCTTTGGCAGCCATTGGAAAGGATGGCGGCCTATTCGTCTGGGATTTAGTGACGGGTGTGGGGCGGCAAGTCTTTCAAATCCCAACATTAGTCAGTACTTCTTTGGCGGACTCACAAGCGCCGATTTCCCCGAGCACTGCTTCTAACATTCCTCAATTGAATGTTTCGAGCGCACCTGTCGTAACAAATAATGCATCAACACCTGCCGGAAAGAGCAAGAAACGGAGCGCACAAAAATGGAAGGGAGTTAAAGCATTAGCTATCAGTCAGGACGGCACTAAAATAGGTGCTGCGGGGGATGATGGTTTGCTCCGAGTTTTTAATAAAAACGGCAGTGAACGCTGGAAAGTATCGGGACATCACGGTAGAACCATTACCGGTATTTCATTCCGAGGGAAAACAAAAGAATGGGTCAGTGTAGGTATAGATACCGAAATTAAAATTTGGGACGATACAGGTAAAAATCTCAAAACATTTTACGGGCCCGAACAACCAATACACACCGTAGCAGTAAGTCCTGATGGCCGGTTTATCGCAACCGCCGGCGAGGACACAAAAGTGTTCCTCTATGACGCAGAGACCAGCAAATTAAGCGCGATTTTTACGGGTCACGTGGACTTTGTCAATGGACTTGCATTCAGTCCTGATGGTCAATTTTTGGCCAGCGCTGGCGCCGAAGGAAATATCATTCTGTGGGATGTAAAGGCAGACAAAAAACTACGGGCATTACTCGGTCACTCTGATCAGGTTAATGCTGTTGCTTTCAGTCCTGATGGAACCCTCTTAGCCAGCGCAAGCGCGGATAGTACGGTTATTCTCTGGGATTTATCGAGCGGCGAGCAGATCAAAACTCTTAACGGGAATCGGGGCGGCGTAAGAACTTTAGCATTCAGCCCGGATGGAAAAAAATTAGCCAGCGCCGGAGATGGTACCAAAATGTTGGTGTGGGATACAGCAACCGGCCAATTGCAGAAGCAAATAGCTGGGCCGCCGGCCGCCATCAATGCGCTAACTTTTAGTCCGGATGGCAAACTGCATGCTGCTACTGAAAACAGCGAGATTTCGGAGTTCAATACGGATACGGGCACAGAAGAAAGTACGATAGTTGTACCGGCGCCATCTGCGGTAAGCCCACAATCCAGCATTTCAGAGGCGCTTTCTCTGGCGATGAGCCCGAATTCAGGTAGGCTGAATGCATCGCATTATGTTGCACAGTCAAGCAAAAGTGCAAAGCAAAGCAATACAAACCTAAGCGCTATTGTTAATCAGCTGTTAGATTGGGTGATTCCTGCCGCAATAGCCGATATCCCGCCTGCGCAGCCAGAAGGGCCGATTCTGCTCATCACATCCAGCGCGCCCGGAACGCCCGGCAATCCCAATTTCAGCGCGTATTATACGGAGATTCTGCGGACCGAAGGTTTCAATGAATTTGTGGTAGCCGCCGATATCTCGACGGTTACTGCTACCACATTGAACGCCTACGACGTCGTCATTCTGGCCCCGATGACATTGACCTCCGCCCAGGTAACCATGTTCACCGATTGGGTCGCCAACGCAGGACCAGCTGGCAAACCAGGCGGCAACCTGATTGCAATGAAACCCGACAAACAGTTGGCTGGGCTCCTCGGATTAACGGATGCGGGGGGGACTTCCTTAGATAATGGCTATCTGCTTGTCAACACGTCCGTATCGCCAGGCAAGGGCATTGTTGGAGAAACCGTGCAGTTTCACGGCACGGCTGATCGTTATACACTAAACGGTGCTACCGCTATCGCCGCATTATACAGTAATGCTACCACGGCCACATCGAACCCGGCCGTGACTTTGCGAAGTGTCGGGACTGCTGGCGGAAAAGCCGCAGCGTTCACCTATGATCTGGCGAAATCCATCGTCTACGCACGCCAGGGCAATCCCTTATGGGCAACGCAGGATCGCGACAGAAATATCACCCCAGCTGACCTCATACGTTCTGACGACAAATACTATGGCAATGCTTCTTTTGATCCGCAACCGGACTGGGTTGACTTGAATAAGGCAGCAATCCCTCAGGCGGACGAGCAGCAAAGATTGCTTGCCAACCTGATTCTCGAGATGAATCGCGGCAAGAAGCCATTGCCCCGCTTCTGGTATTTTCCTCACGGCAAACCGATCCCCTCAACTCCTGGGGCCTTCGGTATCCTGAAAGCAGCCCTTATCATGACCGGCGACGACCACGGAAACAACGGCACTGCCGGTCGCTTCGATCAGTTTAAGGCGAAGGATCCCGCAGGTTGTTCGGTAGCTAACTGGGAATGCGTGAGGGGTACCTCGTATATCTACCCGGGTACCCCGTTGACCAACAACCAAGCTTTGGCGTATACCGCAGATGGTTTTGAGGTGGGCTTGCACATCAATACTGCTTGCGGGGATTACAACCTCATTTCCGGCGATCCTCAGAATCTTGAGACGATTTACAGCCAACAGATTTCTCAATTCACCGGCATATACACTAGCCCCCTCCTCATCCCAAAAACCATGCGCCACCACTGTATCGCGTGGAGCGATTGGGTGACCGGAGCTACAATACAGAAGAATCACGCGATCCGTCTCGATACGGATTATTACTTCTGGCCGCCCGCTTGGGTCAATAACCGCCCGGGCAACTTCACTAGTTCGGCGATGCCGATGCGTTTTGCCGATCTCAGCGGCAATCTAATCGATGTCTACCAAGCCGTAACCCACATGACCGACGAGTCGGGGCAGGTCTATCCGTTCACCGTCAATGCCTTGTTGGATAAGGCTGTGGGAGCGCAGGAATACTATGGCGCCTATACCATCAATGCGCATACAGACTTCTCGACTCCAGCACCAAGTGATCATACAGCTTCCAATACCATAGCCCTTGACGCCGTCGATGCGGCCCTCGCGCGCGGCGTGCCGGTCGTTTCCAGCGTTCAGATGTTGAATTGGCTGGATGGACGCGACGGTTCTTCGTTCGGATCGCTGGCCTGGGACGGCAACAATCTGAGTTTCACGGTTACGCCCGGAGCGGGCGCCAATGGACTACAGGCCATGCTGCCCATGAACTTCTCCGCTACCGGCAACCTGGTTAGTCTCAATGGCCCCTCCGGCCCCATTCCGGTCACGGCAGACACTATCAAGACTATCAAGGGAGTGGAATATGCATTTTTTAGTGCGGTGGCTGGTGCCTACACAGCGACTTACCAAGCCACGCCGCTCTCGATTACGACGACTTCGCTGCCTGGCGGGACGACGGCGATCCCCTATACGGCGACGTTGGCGGCGACAGGCGGCACTCTGCCGCACATCTGGTCGATTACCGGTGGTGCGCTGCCGCCGGGCCTGAGTTTAGCCCCCAACACCGGCACTATCGCCGGGACGCCCACGGCCGCTGGAACGGCTAACTTCACGCTCCAGGTCAGCGATTCCGCCAATCCCGCGGCGACTGTAATCAAGCCGCTGAGTATTACCATCGCCGCAGCGCAGCCTCTTAGCATTTGGTCCAGCACGACTGTGCCCGGCCAAGTCGACGGCGGTCGGGACAGCCCAGTGGAGTTGGGCGTGAAGTTTAGGTCCGACGCCGCTGGCACCATTACCGGCATCCGTTTCTACAAAGCGAGCACCAACACGGGCGAGCATGTGGGGAACCTATGGAGTTGCAACAATGCAGCGTGTAGCACCGGCACACTGCTGGCGACGGCCACCTTCAGCGGCGAGACGGCATCCGGCTGGCAGCAGGTGAGCTTCCCGAGTCCGGTGTCGATCGCTGCCAACACAGTGTACGTGGCCTCTTACCATGCCAACAACGGCCACTACAGCGCCGACTTGAACTACTTTGCCAGTGCGGGTGTCGATGTTCCACCTCTGCATTTGCTGGCCAACGGGGTTGTGGGTAGCAATGGCGTGTATGTCTACGGCACGACCAGCGCGTTTCCGGCGCAGACCTTCAACAGTACCAACTATTGGGTGGATGTGATCTTCAACGCCGGCACGGCGGCGTCGCTCGCCGTCACCACGACTTCGCTGCCTGGCGGCACGGCGGGTCTGGCGTACTCGGGGATCTTGGCGGCGAGCGGCGGCACCGCTCCATACACGTGGGCCCTTGCGAGCGGCAGCACATTACCCAATGGTTTGAGCCTGAATTCCGCCACCGGCGCGATTACCGGGACGCCTACTACGGCCGGCACCTCGAATTTTACGGTTCAGGTGAGCGACTCGGCCGCCCCGGCCGTAACGGCCACCAAGCCCCTGAGCATCACGATCAACCCAGTTTCTGGCGCCTGCGCCTCGCCAGCCAATGCTATCGTGGCCGAGAACTGCCAGACTACGGGAGTCCAGCCGCAAAGCATATGGGATGTGAATGGCGTTGGTGACAGCTCAATCCAGGGTTTTGCCACCGATATCAGCGTCAATAAGGGGGGCACGGTTAATTTCAAGGTCACGTCCGCGGCGGCTTATCGGCTTGATATCTATCGTATGGGCTATTACGGGGGGAACGGCGCACGCCTGGTTGCTACTATACCCTCTCTGCCGGCGCAGAATCAGCCGGCCTGTCTTACTGATGCGGCGACGGGTCTTATCGATTGCGGCAATTGGACGCCGTCGGCGTCATGGCCCGTACCGGCCAACGCAACATCAGGCATTTATTTCGCCCGGGCCGTGCGCAGCGACACCGGTGGTGCAAGCCACATCGTCTTCATCGTCCGGGATGACAACAGTACGTCGCAGATTCTGTTCCAGACCGCTGACACCTCTTGGCAGGCCTACAACAGCCAAGGTGGCAATAGCTTGTACACGGGCACAGGGCTGGGTACTGGCGGCAGTGCCGATGGCCGCGCCTATAAGGTGAGCTACAACCGGCCGTTCAACACCCGGGTCGCCGAGACGGAGACCTGGTTGTTCAACGGGGAATATCCCATGGTCAGATGGCTGGAGGCCAATGGTTACGATGTCTCGTATTTTACTGGTGTCGATGCCGATCGTAACGGCGCGCAGATCAAGAATCACAAGATCTATCTGACCAACGGCCATGATGAGTATTGGTCTGGCGCTCAACGGGGCAATGTGGAGGCGGCCAGAAACGCCGGTGTCAATTTGGCCCTGTTCAGCGGCAACGCGATTTTTTGGAAAACGCGCTGGGAGAACAGTATTGATGGGTCGGGAACGCCGTACCGTACCTTGGTCTGTTACAAGGAGACGCACAACTATCCGAATAATCCCGATCCGACCACAATATGGACCGGAACTTGGCGTGACCCGCGAGGCAAACAAGCGGGAACAGCTATAGACGGGGGCGATCCCGAAAATGCACTTAGCGGCACTTTCTTCCGTATCAATGGTCCATATCAGGATACTTTCAAGGTCCCGGCCGAGGACGGGAAGATGCGCTTATGGCGCAACACCAGCGTGGCGAGTCTGGGTGTTGGTCAGACGGCAACGCTGGCACCGGGGACTTTGGGTGCCGAGGTCGATGTCGATGACGACAACGGCTCCCGGCCCGCAGGTCTGTTTGGGGCCTCCAACAATCCGATCCCGACGTCCACGCTTTACGCGGTCGACAGCGGCTATGGAAGCATTTTCGGAGCGCCACCCAGTGGTACTATTCCTACGAACAGGGTGACGCTATACCGGCACTTGAGCGGCGCGCTGGTGTTTTCGACCGGCAGCTACCAGTGGTCTTGGGGACTCGACTCCACCCACGACCGTAGCAACTTGGGTTCGGCTACGGATGTGAGTATGCAGCAGGCGACGGTGAACCTGTTCGCCGACATGCGCGTACAGCCCGGCTCGTTGCAGTCGGGTCTCGTCGCGGCCACAGCCTCGGCCGACGCCACTCCACCGACTTCGACGATCACCGCACCGACCGCGGGGGCCAATTTCGCAGTAGGCAGCCAGGTCACGATCAGCGGCACAGCGACTGATACCGGTGGTGTAGTCGGAGGGGTGGAAGTCTCTGTGGATGGTGGGACGACTTGGCATCCGGCCACGGGCCGTGGCAACTGGAGCTACAGCTGGACGACAAGCGTAGCGGGCACGGTCACTCTCAAGAGCCGCGCGGTCGACGACAGCGGCAACCTGGAAACTCCCGCCTTCGGCGTCAGCGTGACTATCGGTCCGGCGCTGCAAACGATAACGGTAACCCCGGCGAACCCCGCAATTCCGGGGGGTACGACCCAGCAGTTCACGGCCACGGGGGGCTACACGGGTGGTTCAACGCAGAACATCACCAGTCAGGTGACTTGGCTTTCTGCGACCCCGGCGGTGGCAACGATCAACGCATCGGGACTCGCCTCGGGGGTAAGCACCGGCACCAGTACGATCTCGGCGACGCTCGGGGGCGTCAACAGCAGCACCGTCCTGACCGTTCAAGGCGGGACGCTGCAGTCGATCACCGTGACCCCGGTGAATCCGACGATCGCCATAGGCGCGACCTCGCAGTTCACGGCCACCGGCAATTATTTAGGCGGGGGGGCCCTGAATCTCACCAGTCAGGTGACTTGGGCTTCTGCAACTACGACGGTGGCAACGATCAATGCATCAGGACTTGCCACCGGGGTCAGCGCCGGCACCAGCAATATCTCGGCTACTCTTGGCGGCGTCACCGGAGGCACTGTCCTGACTGTTCAACCCGCCACGCTAGCGATCACCACGGCCTCGCTGCCGAATGTGATCGTAGGGCAGGCATACACGGCGAGCTTGGCGGCCAGCGGCGGTATTACGCCGTACGCTTGGTCTCTCGCTAGCGGTTCATTGCCGTTGCCCGCCGGGTTGACTTTAAATGCGAGCACCGGCGTTATCAGCGGGACGCCCACCACGGCCGGCACCTTTAGCTTCACCGCCCAGGTGAGTGATTCCGCTAGTCCTGCAGGGTCGGCCACCAAAGCCCTGAGCATCACCGTGCAACCCGTCGCCGCAGGCATTGCCATAGACACGGTGGTAGGAGGGGGGGCAGGAGTCGTTTTTCGGGATGCTAAGGGCACCGTCACGACGCCTGCGTTCAACACCGCGGGAGCCAACGAACTGCTGCTGGCGTTCGTGGCTTCGGATGGACCAAATACTTCGGGTGGACAGACGGCGACGGTTAGCGGCGCCGGTTTGACGTGGACGCTGGTACGGCGGACGAACACTCAAGCGGGCACTTCGGAGGTGTGGCGCGCATTCGCCGCTTCCGGCTTGTCGAACGTCACCGTGCAGTCCGTACCGTTGCAAGCAAACTATGACCAGTCGCTTACCGTCGTGGCCTTGACGGGTGCCAGCGGAGTCGGGGCCAGTAACGGAGCCAACGCCGCCTCTGGTGCGCCCAGCGTGACGCTCACGACCACCGCGGCGAATGCCTGGGTATTCGGGGTCGGAAACGACTGGGACAGGGCGGTTGCCCGCACCTTGGGCACGGGCCAAACGATGGTCCACCAATGGGTGGATACGGGGGCGGGCGACACCTTCTGGGTGCAGCGGTTGAGCAATGCGGTAACGGCGGCGGGGACAGTGGCAACGATCAACGATACCGCACCGACCGCGGATCGGTGGAATCTCACCGCCGTCGAGGTTATACCGGCGGGCCCCACGATCACGCTGACGTCGATTGCTGTAGCGCCAGCGGCTCCGTCGATCGTGACGGGCGCCACGCAGCAGTTCACGGCCACGGGAACCTACTCGGATAACTCTAGCCAGACCATCACTAACCAAGTGACCTGGGCCTCGGAGACCCCGACGGTGGCGACCGTCAATGCGGCGGGACTGACGACGGGGGTGAACGTCGGCGTCAGTACCATATCGGCGGCATTAAGCGGAAAAACCGGAAGCACCGTGCTGACAGTACAAGCCGCTCCCCTCAGCATTACGACCGCTTCACTGCCAAATGGCACGATGGGGCAGGCTTACTCGCAGACCTTGACGGCGAGTGGCGGCACCTTGCCGTACACTTGGTCCATCACCGCCGGTGGTTCGCTGCCAACTGGCCTGACCTTGAATACTTCTACTGGCGTAATTAGCGGAACGCCCACAGTTACGGGTACTTTCAACTTTACGGTTCAGGTGAGCGATGCCACCACACCTACGTCCCAAACCGCGAGTAAAGCCCTTAGCATTACCATCGCGAATGCTGTTACCAGCACCGACTTCTTGAGTCCGACCGCCAATGTGCCGGTTAGCAGTAGCGCCGGTGACAACAATGGGTTCCAGACAGATCCAACCAACGCCTATGCAGACGGTGACCCGATTCTTCTCGGTGGCGGCTTTGCGGTGGATACGAACAGCGGCACCGGCACGGGTAACTCGTGTACCGCTTCCGGGAAGGATAAACACGTCTATTACAACTACGGTATCAACTTGCCGGTCGGCGCAGCCATCAAGGGCATTGAAGTGCGTCTGGATGCCAAGGTCGACAGTACCGCCAATACTCCAAATATGTGCGCGCAGCTCTCTTGGGATGGCGGCACTACGTGGACGGCGGCCAAACGCACAGCGCGCCTGACCACGACAGAGGCGACCTATGTTCTGGGCGGTGCTGCCGATCTTTGGGGGCGTACAGCCTGGAATATAAGTGATTTGTCGAATACCAGCTTCCGTATACGTATTATCGACGTAGCCTCGTCTACGGGAGCCAATGCCCGTGATTTCTCGTTAGATTGGGTTGCCTTACGGGTGTCATACCAATGAGCTTGGATTACAAGGGATTTTTCATTGGAGTTAGGGCAATAAGTGATTTTGATGATAAATCGCAACAATTTATAACAACTTAGAGGAAAAAAAATGATTAAAGAGAATGTAGTGTTAGGCGAAGGGGTCGCCATATACCACCCTCAGCTCGTTAATCTCTACGGTTGCACAATTGGAGAGGGCTCCAAAATTGGTACGTTCGTCGAGATACAAAAAGGCGCTTCGGTGGGGGCTCGCTGCAAAATATCCAGCCACACTTTTATCTGCGAAGGCGTGGATATCGAGGATGGAGTTTTTATAGGCCATGGCGTCATGTTCACCAATGATATTTATCCAAGGGCGGTTAATCCGGACGGCGGTCTGCAAACAGAGGAAGATTGGCGAGTCATTAAAACCCGGGTTAAGTCTGGTGCCTCTATTGGCAGCAATGCGACCATCCTCTGCGGCATCACTATCGGAGAAGGGGCCTTGATTGGGGCCGGAGCCGTAGTTACCCGTGATGTGCCAGATTATGCCATCGTTGCCGGCGTCCCTGCCCGAGTCGTTGGAGATGCGCGTACGCGGGGGAAGGAATACGAGTCTGTGACAAATTTTGCATAGACCTTTTAGTGTGGTAACTGACTAGATTATATTTTTTTGCGAAGGTCGTTAAAGATTGTCCTCACACACGGTGATTTACGGTCTTATGGAAATTATCGTGTTTTTATAAATATTCGAAACAATGGAACTTTTTCCATCTAAAATAAAGGAGTACGGTCATGATTAGAATAGGCGTTATTGGATACGGTTATTGGGGACCCAATCTGGTAAGGAATTTTGCCGAAACACCGGGGCTTTCAGTGGCTGGCGTGGCGGATCTGGATCAAAAGAAGCTTGATATCGTT
>Ga0208626_1000601_pt1 | contig 11079 bp, 8 predicted proteins | sample LakWasMet10_HOW4_2_FD_183860 | JGI IMG/M metagenome (GOLD analysis project Ga0208626, IMG submission 183860) | Freshwater sediment methanotrophic microbial communities from Lake Washington under simulated oxygen tension - Sediment Metagenome... | ecosystem: Environmental > Aquatic > Freshwater >... | reverse complement strand
AGCTGGCACTGGTCGCGCCGTTGCAAAGCTTAACCCGCAATGCCGGGATCAATTCAGAAACGGTTATCGCCAAACTGGATGCGGCTGATGACGATCATTTAACGATCGATACCCAACGCAATAGTTATGGCAATTTTCTGGACATCGGCATTATTGACCCGGTTAAAGTCATGCGCTTGGCCCTACGCAATGCAGTAAGCGTGGTAACAACACTGATTACTACCGAGGCAGTAGTAATGGATGTACCGGATTTATCGATTATGGATGGCTATTCACCAGAATGGGCGGCAGCAACCCGTGAAGATCCGCGGGCATAAATCACCTAGGATTTCGCCAAAATTAACTTCCTCATTTACGATCGTGTTGTAGGGGCGAATTCATTCGCCCTGAACGATTAAAATCGCCCCTACAATTAAAATTTTCAACCAGATCAACAGCCGGAGCCACAATTACCCCCCCCCCGGCGAACACCGAGCGTTACCTTCCTCCCCTCCCATGGGGTTTTACCTATTCCAATGTGTAATAGGGGCAATGCGACCTTTGTGTTGCATTGCCTTTTTTTAAAGCTCTGTTTTCAACTTCGACAGAAAGTATTCAGTTGAGATTTTCAAAACTCAGCCCTTCATAAACGTCAGCTATATTCAAAAATAACTCCACAGATTCAAACGCGCAGGTCAAAAACCGTCGCCTGTGATAAACGACCAATCTGTGGTCAACTTCACAAACCCCCATCAGTGTCTATACTAATCTTTCAATCACACTGACAGCAGACCATTACCAACATGGCCCAACGTTGCAACAAAACGCCAACGGGAATTCACCACACCATGCACATCCAGTCGTATTACCACCAAGGCTTTACCCTGATTGAACTGATGGTCACCGTCTCCATCGCGGCGATTCTGTTAGGAATAGCTATTCCCAGCTTTACCACTACGATTTCCAGCAACCGCATGACTACGAATGCGAATGAATTGATAACAGCACTAAACCTTGCACGCAGCGAGGCGATTAAACGTGGTCAACAAGTCACTGTAAGGCGAAAAGGGACAACCAGCGCGCAATGGGAAAGTGGTTGGGATGTATTTGTTGATAGCGACGGCAGTAACGCTTTTAACGATGATGGTGCCGCGCCATTATGCGATATCGGTGAAGATTGCTTATTAAGAACTTACGATGCCTTACCAAGTGGCTTCACATTAAGGACAGGCAATAGCGTATACAAAGACTACGCTGCATATTTACCTAGTGGATTCAGTAAATCATCTGCTGGCGACACGTTCAGATTATGTAATGGCACCGATACCTCAGCATCTCGTGCAATTACAATTAATGCCGTTGGTCGCGCGCGATCTTCAACAAGCACGACATCTTGCCCATAAGTTTGGATAACGAGCAGCTATGAACAAAAACACCGGCTTTACCCTCATAGAAGTCCTGATCGCCATGCTGGTTTTGGCCGTCGGCTTGCTCGGTTTAGCTGGATTGCAAGCCACCAGCCTTAAAAATAATCAAAGCGCCTACAACCGCAGCCAGGCTACACAATTTGCCTATGACATGGCTGATCGAATACGCTCAAATCTTGCTGAAGCTAATGAGTTGGCAACTAGTACCTACGTGACAATCAACCCTAACGCCGCCGCAGCCCAAGCAGACTGCAAAACCGTTAGCACAACCTGTACACCTGCCGACTTGGCCAAAAACGACCTTGCGCAGTGGTATCAAGACCTAATTACTTTACCTTCTGTCACCACTACCCCCTCCACCACCAGGATAGATGTGGACGCTCCGACCAGGGTATATACCATTACCATCATTTGGGATGATGACCACGATGGCGATGCTACCAATAATCCAACCTTTCAAACGAAGTTCAAATTATGAAAAATAAATCCTATCAAACTGGCATGACTTTAATAGAGATCATGATTGCCTTATTGATAGGCGCGTTTTTGTTAGGAGGCGTTCTGCAGATTTTTATAGATAGCAAACAGACCTACAGAACCCAGGAAAACCTGTCTCGGTTACAGGAAAATGGCCGCTTTGCACTCGACATTTTAGCAAACAATATTCGTATGGCTGGGTATTGGGACTGCATCAGTCAAAGCAACGCAAATACCGATATTGCTGGCACTAATGACAATGCGGTTAACGGTGACAACATTGATGACGGTACCGACACTATTACAGTGAAGGGAGCGTTTACCCAGCCGATCACTGGCCCATGTGGCCTCAGAAATATCTCAGCGGAGACTTTTTATACTCATGCTAGTTCAACGATCAGCTACAAAATAAACGGCAGTAACCTATATGAAGACACTAATGGTCAAAGCAATAGCTTAATAGAAGGCATTGAAAATATGCAGATTTTATACGGAGAAGATACTGATGCTGCGGGAACTGCCGGTTATGGAACCCCCAACTATTATGTATCAGCAGATAACGTGACCAATATGGCTAATGTCATTAGCATTCGTATCAGCCTGCTGGCAGTCACCCTTGACGATAACCTCGCCGCTCAGCCTTTAGACTATAAATACAATGGCACAACGATTACCCCAACCGATCGTAAAATCAGACGGGTTTTTAATACCACCGTTGCGTTGCGTAACCGGCTGCCATAACACTGAGGTTTCCATGAACAATAACCGAATGCCTGCAAGTAAGCCCTCCACCCAATTATATAGCCCTCCCGCACACCAATCAGGCGCGGTACTGATAGTTACCTTGATTATGCTGTTACTTATGACATTAATCGGCGTGGGCAGTATGCAATCGACCTCATTGGAAGAAAAAATGGCCGGCAACATGCGTGACAAAAGTTTGGCATTCCAGGCGGCGGAATCCGCCCTCAATGCAGCAGAATTAAGCTTGGATCCACCTGCGGCACCAACATTCAATGTGACAGGTACCGGGGGATTTTACTCAACTGCGTCAACCATCCCGACAGCTTCGGCAATCATGACTGATAGCTTTTGGACAAGCAATCCGGTAGCTACTTCTACTGTGACTACCCTCGGTAACGCCATCACTCCGCCGGTTTATATTATTCAGCAATTAGCGGCAGCGTGTTTTAAGGCTTCTTGTCCCGCACCCAGTGATTTTTCAACGCCTTACCAAATTACTGTTAGAGCCACAGGTGGATCCACAAACGCTGTTGTTATTCTGCAATCCATCTACACCCCCTAAATTACAGCTTACAAATTTTTGGCACCGGATTTGACTTATCAATTAGCAGTGCTGCAAATAAACTTTCCACCGGAGATTTTCAATGAACACTTTTAGCAACAAACATTACCGAATCCGGAAAGGTTTTCTCCCTTGGCTGCTGCTAAGTGTAATGCTTGGATTTGTCACCAATAACAGCCAAGCGGCCCTGTCGCAGGTACCGCTGTTTTTGACCACCAGCGTAACACCTATTGTTATGTTGAATATCTCCAAGGAACATCAATTGTTTTTTAAAGCTTTTGACGATTATTCCGATTTGGATAAGCTGTCCGATGGAGGCATCCCTGAAACAACCTACAAACATAGCATTAACTATTATGGCTACTTCGACAGTTATAAATGTTATAGCTATGTCAACAGCCAGTTCGAACCAACCTTAACAACAAGCAATAAATACTGTAGCACCGGCCTTTGGAGCGGAAATTTTTTAAACTGGGCCAGCATGACCCGCATCGATACTATCCGCAAAATCCTTTATGGTGGCTTGCGCAGTACCGACATTGGTGGCGTCACTAGCACTACCAGCACTACTACCGCGGCTCCTATTGCCTCTAGCTCTTCTGTCACAGGAACTACCACAACAAGTGCATCTACTGTTACTAAAAGTGGCTCTGCAACTCCCTATACCTATACCACTACCGTCACAAAAACTCTTTCTTCGAGCTCAGGCTGTCCATCAACCCCTGCGACCGTGACCTCCACATTACCTTCATCCCCTTCCGTAAAAACTTACACTTTCGACTACAGCACATCCAATTCAGCCACAAGTACAAACCCGACAACATCAAACACCGATGGTCCAACAACCATAACTACCAATAGCACTACAACTAGCAGTATTACAAACGCGTCCACAACTACTTTTACTAATGCCGGCAGCTCACGCCTACGTGACACATCGATCTCTTATGCTCCAACAGGTAGCTGTACCACTGCAAATGGCATTTCTAGTCGAAATTTTATTATAACCATGTTCGTCACAAGCAATGAATCTACACTATCAAATATGACCGCCAATACGGCCATCACTACACCATCTTCAGCTTCATCAACAACTACAACTACGACATACGCAACCACAATCAGCAATCTAGGGCAAACCGTACTAGAACGTACCTATCTACCCAACGATGCCCACAGTTTTGCAAAATTTTACAATGGCTCGGATCTCAACCAGCTCACCCCCTATAACTCGGCCAGCGGCATTACGCTTTGCAACACGACAAAATCAGGCACCACACTCTCTCAGAATGTGACAGATGCCCCGCTAATTCGGGTTGCCATAGGCGACTTTAGCCTCTGGAGCGCTAACGAACGCTGGCAATGCCGCTGGAATGAAGAGAAAAAGGCATCCGATGGATATAAAAATGGCAATATATTCACAAGTACGGGACTCACCGCATCTGATGTTAGTCCCAGTAATGCAAGCACTGGCTCACAGGATTTTAACGCGCGGGTAAAAGTGTGCGTGAATGGTTTGATACACACCGAAAATTGTAAGACCTATCCGGATGGCACCATAAAACCTATTGGATTACTGCAAACTTACGGCGATGATGACAAATTGCGTTTCGGCATGATGACAGGTTCTTACGGCAAGAATAAATCTGGCGGTGTGTTGCGTAAAAACGTTTCTTCCATTACAGACGAAATTAATGTCACCACCAATGGCACCTTTAAAACAGCCCCCTCAACAGGCGCGATCATAAATACCTTAAGTAAATTAAGATTACACGGGTATCGCCATGATGATGGTACCTATTTCGGTGTAACAGACAGTGACGCCTGCACCTGGGGATGGAATACTTTTACAGATGGACAATGCACTAATTGGGGTAACCCGCAATCTGAAATATTTTTGGAGTCTCTTCGTTATCTTGGAAATAACAGCCCTTTAAGCGCATTTTTACCTACCAGCCCTACGGATGCTTCCTATATTTCAGGCATGACTGTTGCCGCGCCAACGGACCCTATCATCAGTACACAATGGTGCGCGGCACTTAATGTTATCCAATTTAATGCCAGTACCAGCTCCTATGACGGAGATCAACTTGGAAATGTAACCGACCTTGGTGCTACTGCGATGAACCCGCTAACGGATGCCGTAGGCACTGGCGAAAACATTCCGGGCAACAGTTATTTTGTTGGCGAAAATGGCACCGACAACAATCAATTGTGTACTGCTAAAACAATATCCACTCTGAGTTCTGTGAAAGGTACCTGCCCGGATGCGCCGCGTCTTTCCGGTACTTATCATATTGCCGGCCTGGCGTATTATGCCCATAACAACGATATACGATCCAGCTTACAAGGCGATCAAACGGTAACAACTTATGGCGTGGCGCTTTCTCCTGCTCTCCCCAAAGTCGTCATACCGGTCCCTGGCAATTCCGGTAAACAAGTCACCATATTACCCGCCTGCCGAAACTCTTCTGTTGGCGGCAACTGCGCCATTGTTGATTTCAAGATTGTTCATCAAGATTGTTCCTTACTTGGCTTATCTTCAAGTTCATATAGATGCGGGAAGCTTTATGTTAACTGGGAAGATAGCGAACAAGGCGGCGACTTTGACCAAGATATGTGGGGAGTTCTTACTTACAGTGTGAGTTCAACTCAAGTACAAATTACGACAGACGTAATAGCAAAATCAACTGGCGACAAAATGGGCTTTGGCTACATTCTCAGTGGCACTAGCAAAGACGGCTTTCATGCTCACTCCGGCATTGATGGCTACGACTATACTGATCCGCAAGGGACAACCGCATGCAGCAATTGCGTACACGGGGACGCTGCGAGTAGTACAACTTACACTATTGCTTCCAGCTCTGCTGCGAGCTTGCAACAACCTCTATATTATGCCGCTAAATGGGGAGGTTTTACTGACAGTAATAATAACGGTATCCCGGATTTACAAACTGAATGGGACAACAATGGTGATGGTAAACCGGATCGGTATTTTTTATCCACTAACCCTAGCCAATTAGCAACTTCTCTAAACGATGCTTTCAGCAATGTCATTGCATCTAACAGTGCAGCATCTGCAGTAGCAGCAAACTCTACTCAACTGAATACGGGGACGCAGGTTTATCAAGCCAAATTTAACTCCAAGTTCTGGTCCGGCCAAATACAATCTTATAACGTTAATATCTATAGTGGAGCGTTAACAGCTGGCTGGGAAGCTTCTGCCTTGCTGCCAGCCCCTACGAATAGAAATATTTTTACTTACGATCCCGCGGCGGCATCTGGCTCGCGTGGCATTGCTTTTCAATGGAGTACGACAACTCCATTGAATACCTCGCAACAGAACTATCTAAATATTTTAGCTGGTGTAAACGATGGCAAAGGTGCAGATCGTGTCAACTGGCTACGTGGCGACCATACTAATGAGCAAAGCACTGGTGGTATTTTTAGGAATAGAACTACCGTTTTGGGTGACATTATTAACTCCGACCCATTTTATGTAGGTAACGTAGATTACGGTTATGGCACTTTGTCCGGTTCTGAAGGCAGTAGCTATGTTAGTTTTCGCGCCAGTTCCGCTTATACGAGCAGAAAACCAATGCTTTATGTAGGTGCTAATGACGGCATGTTACATGGCTTTGATGCCAGCATCACTGGTGGGCAGGAAATCTTCGCTTATATACCCGATGCCTTATTTCCTGAATTAAGTAAGTTAACATCACCCAGTTATGCCCATCAGTATTTTGTCGACGGCCTGTCTGCTGCCAGTGATGTCTATGATGGCTCGACTTGGCATACTGTGCTGGCAGGTACCACTGGTGCCGGAGGGCGTGCAGTTTTTGCCCTTGATGTAACCAATCCCGCCTCATTTGGTATAGCGAGTGCCTTATGGGAATTTACTAATTTGGATGACGTAGACTTGGGCAACACCCTGGCACAACCTGCGGTAGTTAGACTACAAGATGGTCATTGGGCTGTGATTGTTGCAAATGGTTATAACAGCGATAACGGTCGCGCTGTGTTATTTGTCCTGGATGCCTTGACCGGTACCGTTTTGCAAAAAATTGACACCGGCGAGGGAACAACAACCAGCAAAAATGGCTTGTCCTCACCGGTTGCTGTTGACACTAACAATGACCGTTCAGTTGATACCGTTTATGCGGGAGATTTGTATGGCAATTTATGGAAGTTTGATTTATCGGGTAGTGCCGGTAGCTACCCAGTTCCAAGTGGTCCATTTTTTGTGGCCTGCACAACTTCTGGTACAACCTGCGGCACAGCTGATCGCCAACCGATCACTGCCAAACCGAACGTAGGCAATGTAGGCGCGACAGGAACTGATCAAAATGGCATAGGCCGGATGATTTATTTCGGTACAGGTAAATATTTTGAAACGGGGGACAATATTGTTAATACAAACCCTCAGGTGCAAACTTTTTACGGTTTATGGGACAAAGGCTCGTCAATCACTGATCGTGCTAACTTACAAGAACAAACCATTGATTTTGAAGGCAATCCAACCACTGTTAGTGGTGTTGTAAGTACTAAGTCAGTTCGTGTAGTGTCAAAAAATACTGTCTGTTTTGCTGCCACCAGCGTTAGTTGTACATCAAGCAGCTCATTAAAAAGTGGTTGGGCTTTAAACTTAATTAGTCCTATAAATGGGGTTGAAGGTGAGCGTGTAGTTAGTTTTCCTCTGGTTCGTCGTGGGCTGGTGGTATTTGCGACAGCGATTCCTAGTTCCGATCCGTGCAAATCTGGCGGTAAATCTTGGTTGATGGAGGTCGATGCCCTCGGTGGTGGCGAATATGGCGGCGCTCCTTTTGATGTTGATGGAAATGGCATAGTCGATCTCAATGATTTTGTTCTGATTAACGGCGTTAAACACGCGGCGTCTGGCACTGATCAGGATATTGGCATAACTAAAACCCCGGCCGTCATCGAGTCTACAGATGTTGACTTTAAATATAGCAGCGGCTCCACTGGCGCTATGGGAACCGTTACTGATGCTGGCGGCGGAAAAAAAACAGGAGTTGGATCTAATGGAACTCGCAGGTCATGGCGGCAATTGAAATAGTTTAATTGGGTGGGCAAACCTATTTACCCACCTTTTTTTGAACAAAAAGACACAAAATTCAAACGGAAAAAATCATGAAACAAACACATCAAGGATTTACCCTAATAGAGCTGATGATAACCGTTGCAATCATTGGTATTCTTGCTGGGATCGCTCTGCCCAGTTATCAAGATAGTGTGCGCAAATCGCGTAGGGCCGATGTGAAAACTGTGTTGCTGGGATTAGCCAACGCTATGGAGCGACTCTATACGGTAAGCAATAGTTATTGCGATGCCGCTGCTGGCGGAACTTTAATCGCTAATTGTGGGACTACAATAGAAGATACTGGAACATCATCGATTTATACGATCCCCCCTGAGACCGCAAGCTTTTATACGGTAACGATTAGCGCTGCCACTGCCAGCAGTTACACATTAAGCGCGGCTAGAACGGGTGCACAATCTAACGATAAATGCGGCTCTTTAACGTTAACTAATACAGGCGTTAAAGGAGTGACAGGTGCCGATACCGGAATCACCGCAGCAGATTGCTGGTAAGCAGTCAGTTAATACTTGGTTTCTGCTCACCTTTTATCGTTTGCTCCGATGGCCTTGGTAAGTTTCTTGTAGGCAAAGGCCATCTTTAAATATTGCGCTAAAACAAGCTATCCCACATTGCATCGACTTTTTTGATCACATCGGGAGACATCACAATTGTTCTACCCCACTCGCGGTTGGTTTCGCCAGGCCATTTGTTGGTGGCATCGAAACCAACTTTAGAGCCCAAGCCGGACACCGGCGAGGCAAAATCTAAATAATCAATCGGTGTATTTTCCAGGATGGTTAAGTCTCTGGCCGGGTCCATTCGTGTAGTCATGGCCCAGATTACTTCTTGCCAATTGCGCACATCAATATCGTCATCGACCACAATCACAAATTTGGTGTACATGAACTGGCGCAAATAAGACCACGTCCCCAGCATTACCCGCTTAGCATGACCGGCATATTGCTTTTTCATGCTGATCACCGCCATGCGATATGAGCAACCTTCAGGGGGCAAGTAAAAATCGATAATTTCCGGGAACTGTTTTTGTAGGATGGGCACGAACACTTCGTTTAATGCGACGCCCAAAATGGCCGGTTCGTCGGGCGGCTTGCCGGTGTAGGTGCTGTGATAAATAGGTGCTTGGCGCTGGGTGATTCTTTCGATGGTGAATACCGGGAACTCAGCCACTTCATTGTAGTAGCCGGTGTGGTCGCCATAAGGCCCTTCCGGCGCAGTTTCACCGGGATAAATAAAACCTTCCAGAACAATTTCAGCACTGGCTGGTACTTGCAAATCGTTAGTCATCGACTTGGCAAGCTCGGTTTTGCTACCGCGTAATAGCCCGGCAAAGGCATATTCGGACAAGGTATCCGGCACCGGAGTAACAGCGGCCAGAATGGTTGCAGGATCGGCGCCCAAGGCAACAGACACTGGAAACGGCTCGCCGGGACGAGCTGCCTGCCATTCTTTGAAGTCTAACGCACCGCCTCGATGCGCCAGCCAGCGCATGATGACTTTATTTTTACCAATGACTTGTTGACGATAAATGCCCAAGTTCTGGCGGGTTTTATGCGGGCCTTTGGTGATGACTAAGGGCCAGGTAATTAATGGCGCCGCATCTTCCGGCCAGCACGTTTGGATGGGGTAGTCGTTTAAATCAATTTCGTCGCCGGTTCTAACTACTTCCTGGCAAGGCGGAGTAGTCACTAATTTAGGTGCCATGTTCAGCACTTGTTTAAATACCGGAAACTTTTCCCAGGCGTCTTTCATGCCTTTGGGTGGTTCGGGTTCTTTCAGGTAGGCCAGCAATTCGCCAATACCGCGAAGTTCGCTGACCGACTGCGCGCCCATCCCCATTGCAACCCGGCGTGGCGTACCGAACAAGTTGGCCAGCACCGGGATGTTATATCCCACCGGATTCTCAAACAATAATGCAGGCCCTGCCTGTTTTAAGACACGATCAGCAATTTCGGTCATTTCCAAGTTGGGACTAACCGGCACAGTAATGCGCTTGAGTTCGCCTTGTTTTTCCAGTTGTTTGATGAAGTCGCGTAGATCGTGGTATTTCATTACAGTCTAATAGTTCCTACTTTAGATGAAGCATTAAGTTCGCCGGCGTGACTAAAAAATCGTAGATTGCCTTTTGCATTTACCAGCCAAACTTCCTGAGCGCCGCGAGCTAGATATAACTCGGTTTTAATGCGCATTTCTTCGTCGCTGTTGGATGGAGAAAGGATCTCGACACAAATTTCCGGCGCTAACTGGTAAGGGGTGCTGTAGCCGTATTCGGCGATAAACGCCGCGCTGGCCCAAGCCACATCGGCGACTTTTACGCCGTCGCTGGTTTGTATCGCACATTCGATGATGATTTCGCCGGGCGGGCAGCTTTGCTCCAATGCTCTGCCCACGCGATACTCCATGTTGCCATGACTGTTGCTGGCTGGGCTCATCAAAATCTGGCCAAAACGGTTGAGTTCGATTTTAAAAGGCAGATTTTCGAAAAGTGGATTATCGATGACTTCAGACCATTCCATCAATTACTCCTATTTGGATTTATGCAGCAATACCACAATGTCTGAGCAATGCATCAATGCTAGGTTTACGGCCACGGAAGTTAACAAATAACTCCATCGCGTTTTGGCTGCCGCCTTGCTCCAGAATATTAGTTAAAAATGCGTGCCCAGTTTCCGGATCGAAAATGCCGTTTTCTTCAAACATGGAAAATGCATCACTGGATAGCACTTCCGCCCACTTGTAACTGTAGTAACCAGCCGCATAACCACCGGCAA